>Ga0126342_10000411_pt1 | contig 45190 bp, 41 predicted proteins | sample Cyp1metagenome_FD_92528 | JGI IMG/M metagenome (GOLD analysis project Ga0126342, IMG submission 92528) | Coral microbial communities from Lord Howe Island, Old Settlement Bay, Australia - Cyphastrea 1 metagenome | ecosystem: Host-associated > Invertebrates > Cnidaria > Coral ...
AGTATGGTTTCCAAATAAGACGTCTTAGTTACCAAATCAGAGTTCGTAGTTATCAAATCACATGGTTACTAAATAATACCTTTTAGTTACCGAATCTACGTTTGATTGTTTCCAAATAACACGTTTTAGTTACCCAATAACATGGTTACCCAATAACACGTCTTGGTTACCGAATCAAACGTTTTAGTTACTCAATAAAACGTTTTGGTTACCCAATAAAACGTTTTAGTTACCCAATAAACCCGTGACCACCCCCAGTCATCATCCATTTATATATATATATATATAAATATATAAACGTGGCATTTTCCATGAAATAAACCATCCAGCTATTGGGGTACCCCCATTTATGGAAACCTCCTAATATCAGTTTTCGATCCATTTTTGAATGACCATGGCATTCAGCTCTTGGAGATGATTAGAACAGCTCTCAAGACGATGCTGGGAGCCCTGAGCATCCGGTCCTTCGTGCAGATCCCTTACTGGAAGATTCCCATCATTGGCAGGCGCGTTAGATGAACAGGGTCAGTCATTGATTTGGGTGCCAAAATGGGAGATTAACCCACACTTTATACGATATCTATATGGTATTTTAGTAGGGAACCATGATGAGAAACCGCTGGATTTAGGGGTATTTTGATTTTTTAGACCAACCCCATTTATAATATAGTGTTACTTTGGTTGGGTCTCGCGAAATGCCATGAGGGGCAAACCGCTTTCAACTCACCTCCTGTCGTAGGTACTTGGATGGTGGAAATGCTGCAACAGATCGGCTGGGTCATACCGTGAAGGCCTTGATGAATGAACAAGCTGGACAAGGACGAACGGGAATAGCAGAAGCACTTCCCAATGCCCTTGACCGGTCTGAGGCGAAATATCATGTGCATAGAAAAACAGTTTGTTGAAGTTGAGTCTACGCCTTCGGTTACATGGGAAGCAACGGGATTTTTCTGGTAAATGACGGACAAAGCTAGGGCTGAAAAATTGAAGACCGTTCTTTTCTAAAAAGACATGTTTTGTTCGAATCCTAAAAGTATATAGATTCGAGAATCATCACATTCTTGGGTTCCAGCCCAAAATAGTAAGCCAAGGACGCCTGGAGTATATCCACGTACACAGCATAGTTGCCCCAACAATGGCATGCCATGAGTCTCAAAAGAGATCAAGATGATCCCAACATATCCGAAGATATCTTAAGCCTTCGGTAGATTTTCCATAATCCCTTCCTCCTAATACTAACCCCCCCCCTCCCCTATTAATAAACGCCTCAGGTAGTTTTTATTATTAGGGGGGTATTTATTATTAGGGAACCCTATTAATAAATTTAAAACCTTAATAATAAAAAACTATTTTTTCCGATTTCAAAATCATTTAAATTTCCTTTTATAACGCAATTAACATATTGCCAAAAATTGGTTTTCGAAGCGGACCCTAATAATAAATTTACAACCTTAATAATAAAAACTATTTTTTTCGATTTCAAATTCAATTAAATTTCCTTATATAACGCAATTAAAATATTGCCAAAAATTGGTTTTCGAAGCGGACCCTAATAATAAATTAAAAGCCCTAATATAAAAAACTAAACATTTTCGGGCGGACCCTAATAATAAACACCCCGGGGTTAACTAGTTTTTATTATTAGGGGGCAAAACCCACAAATGGTAGCTTTATTTTTTAATTGTTTTCTAAAGGGGATCAATTAAAAGTCAGATTGGCCAATCTGAAATTTTCTGAAATTGGAGATGGACGCCTGTTTTTAGTATTTGGGGGACGTTTAGTAATAGGAGGAAGGGATTACATTGGTTTACTGAAGGGCAATGATTCATGAAACCAAAGGAATAGTTGATTCGGGGCAGCGATGGTGCCCTAGGAGCAACGGTCGTCGAGAAGCTTCGGCAGATGGACGGAGACAAGCTGTCCCACCAGGCGCGCCGCAGATCTGAGTCCATTCTTCGTACTAGAGCCGCACTGGACATTGTAGAAGGACTCGAGGAGTGGCAAATTGGGTTCTCCTGCACAATAGGAACTGGTCCGGAGGCTCACCATCCACTTTGGCAGCAATTTTCGATACATTCCCAAGGTTTACCAAGTATCCAGGGGGGTTTTGCTTGTTTTGCTGCCTTGGGTGCCTCGTGCCGTGCCTCCTGTGCAGGATTTGGTGGGAAATTTGATCGTGCTGTTTGGAGCAGGCACTGATACGACCAGCGTGGCAGGACCCTCAGTGAACACTCAACGGCCATTGGTTTGTAGCCTTTATTGAGCTGGTTCAAAACCAGATGGAATCTATGTTCTTTTGCAGGGTCGACCCGGTGGAACATTCTCTCTTATAATATATATGTATACATATATATATACATATATATATAAAAGGATGTGCATCCCATTTATCCAATTTTAATCCCATTTATCCCATTTACTAAGTGGGCCAGTAAGCATCTTCTAAGCCAGTGGTATATCCCGTACCTCAAACAGAGCCATGCTATGCCCTAAAAAATTCACCGGTGACGACCAGCAAGGCCTTGAGTTGGGCTTTCTATCACTTGGCACGTGACCAGCAGCTGCAGCAGATCGTGGCTGATGAGGTGAAGGATCTACCGGAGGAGGTGAGCCCACAGCACTTGGCCCCTTGGATCCCTTGGAGCTGTGCCAGCTGTGCTGTGCCGCTGGATGTAGTTTTGGATTAACCAAAACATTCAAAAAGAACACGGTGAGATTGGTGAGAGAGGAGTTTTCTGGAACTGGGCGAAACCATTTTTGGAGGTTTTTTTGGATGTCAGTATGGTATTTACATCTATTTACCCATTTTCAAGAATTGAACTTAGTGTTGGGATTTCCATAGACTCTACAAATTTCAGTTCTTTCTCCAGCCATGTGCCACACAAGACTTGCCGAACTTTGCAAGCTGTACTTCAATCAAATGAAAACCTGCAAGCTGATCTTGGACGGCTCAACTACAGCAGAAACATACCACGAATGCATCCACGAATTAAGCCTTGTCTCTCCCAGATCTAAGGACTCTTTGCTGCAGGTGCATGCTCTGTGGCTTGAAGTCTTGCGTTTCAACGGCCCTGCACCCTTCGAGATTACGGACCGAACAGTTGAAATTTGTAGCCAGGGTAGATCCATTTGATGTGTAATCTCTCAAGCATCACCATTTTGAGGCAGAAGATGATGATAAGTGACGATAAACCATTGGATTTTGGGGTACCCTATTCTGGGACAAGCCTGCTGAATATTTTGCCATCGATGTTGGGGTAGGTGACCCTTTCTCCTGCGGTCTGACAGCCAGCAGGAAACGCGTGAAGAAGTAGAGATTGACGGCAGAGTTGTAAAGCCAGGTGCAGAAGTGTTGGAAGCTGGGCTTCATGCTTTGGGATTCAGGGATTTTTGGATGCTGCCTAAACGAGGGTATGGCAAAGGTGCGGTTGTTGGAAAGCTATGCGGCATGCTTCGAATGCATCTCCAAAGATTTCCAAAGCACGCTTCTTCTAACCCTCTGAATCGTGCCCGCTAAACACGAGTTCTGACATGACGGATGCCATTAGGTGAGCATCTTGAAGGACAAGTTTGATGTTTAAGATCTGCTTCACACTTTGAGTCCTGTCTCCAAGTAGAGAGACATAGAAAGACTATTCTATTTGAACACACGATTGAATTTCCACAAGACTGTTCATCTCACTACTTTTAGATGAACACGATGAACACTGCCCTCCTTAGTGACAACGTGGCTTTGCATGACTCTGCTCAGTTGTGCTATCGGCATGTCCTGAAGAACGCGCCGGAACTGAAAGCAAAACTCGGAGATGATCTACACGCATTCCGACCATCGCGTTGGCTTGGTCCAGAGGTGAGCAAATCACAGGAATGAAGGTCCGCAGGTCTCCCCAGGTGAAATTGCAAAGTTGACTTTGAAATCATGCAATATGCAATGGTTTGTCTCGGAAATTTGCTTGTCATCGGCTTCAAAATGAGGAATCCTGAAACATTCAAAACTCCGTCCTGTTCATGCGAAGATGTATCGACCCTTACTGTAACATGAATCTCGGCTGGGCCAGGGCATTGTGAAGTGTCCACCATTCGATTCCTTGCCGTTTGGTCATGGTGCTCGTGTTTGCTTGGGGAAGCAACTGGCAGACTACGAGGGGCGCTTGGTGATTGCACAGGCAGATTCCTGGAGGATGGATGGATGAGTGAGTGGGCGGGTGGGTGGGTGGGTGGGTGGGTGGATTGATCGAGAGATCGATAGATGGACAGACGGATAGACGGATAGATGGATATATATATATATAGATGGATTCGACTTGACTAGACTAAACGAGACTAGACTAGCCTCCGCCCCACTCGACTAGATTAGATTGGCCAGACAGATACATAGATTGTATGTGATGACAGCTGACAGATCGATAGATTGTTTGTATATGCATATAATATCCCTGCGGACGTAGATCAATCGATGGAGCATCCTGCCAGGTTGTCCGACATTTTGTCCTGGAAAAGTGGCAAGGGCCTCCGTTGAGGGAGAAAACGTCCTTTGTGGTCTTGCCCGCAGAGGATGTCAAAATCAGCTTGAAACCTAGACCGAATGCCAAGTGACCTTGGCCAGACATGCCACGTTTTCACATTTTGCGGCCTGTGCTGATCAAATCGGATCGATTTATCGGCAGTGTCAGCCATGAGCCATTGCCACAACCCTCTCTGTGCGGAACGGATCGTTTGGCGAATGTACAGTTGGAGGGCTCAGAGACTGACGCAGCCAGCCAGGTGAAAAAGCAGGTGCTGTGCTGGGTGCTCTGCTTCCATATCATTCCCAACAGGGGAATCATGCTCCGCACATCGTTTTCTGATTTTTCTCTGAGCATTGGTATCCGGTGCAGGTGGACAATCCCAGATACCAGTATCTAGAAAGGTGGCGGGAATCTGGGATGAGAGGTTCCCCCAAAGATTAAACCAGGGAGATACATAGGGAGAGGGAGAATAATCATGACAAAAATAGGGAGATAGGGAGAATTGAGGAGAAATATAGGGAAATAAATAGGGAGATAGCTGGGGATAAAACAGGGAGAGAAACGATTATATAGATATAGTGTGAAAAATAGGGAGACAAATAGGGCTTCAGAGGTGCCTGTCTTTTTCCTTGAACTAGTCCAAACAGATCCAAAGGATATCAAAGGATGTGGTCAACCCAATTCTCAACGATTCTCAATTTGGGTTATTGGGTTCTTGGGTATACTCCATGTGGGATGATTCATGGGGTTTACCGAGCTACAGCCCTGGCAACAGCTTTCCGCCAGGTTCAGAAATCTGCCTCCCGACCTTGGCTCTTGACTAAGCTTAAGCAATGACATCACCGAAATGCCCCCCCTTCATCAAATCCTGGTAGTGGGACTTTCTTTGACACATCTAAAAGCATCTAAAAGCTAAAACCTAACATCAGAGAACGCTTGACGCCTCATTCACAAACCATCTCTGAGTGCTCTTGGCTCCTGTGCTGGACCTTTTATCCTTTTTTCACTCCTTTCGAATTGTTTAAGTCCAGCTTTCACTGGCGCCACTGAAGGGTCCATAATATACTCTTTCAGATTGTTCCCGGAACGTGTGGATTGACTCGCGCATTCACCTGTCAATTTGCCTGAGTAAGTATATAATTACCCTCTGGTAAATGAACATAGACCCTGAAAACACCATTTTTTTGAGTGGAAACTAGTCTTTCAACCCCTGTCTGCCAGGGTCTATGTTAATTTACTTGGATCTCCGAGGTCTGCCAGATCCGCTCAAACAAGGGCCACTTCTGCCACCAGCCTGTCCTCATTTTCCAAGGCGGGGACGACTCTCTGATACAGTAATTACTGTAGCAGAAATATCACGAATGATCACAGCTACTACAGTATTAGCCTATCGGCTTGATCAGAAGCCTTTGACAAGTATACTGTATACTTTCCTCGGAGGGGCAATTGTGATGGAAGCACATGCTGTCCTGAACCTTTTAGGAGGACGCCACAGCACCTAGTGCACCTCGAAGTGATGCCACGGGTAGTGGACGCAGGGAAGCTCGGAATTTTTGTCAGAGCTGGCAGCATGCCAAATCCACTTGGTTGGTCTTTTTGATCGCCTTTGGAGTCTCAGAGTTGTACCAACATCATAAACATCATATGTATATATCATATATCATATCATATATCATATATATATAACTAATATATAACTAATGTATAACTAATATAACTACCATTCACTCCTATTCTTTTCCCTGGATAAACCTATTCTAAACCATGTCACTTGAATCTGCTACTGGCATCTACTGGCACGAAAATTCGCGAGCGCTTCCAGGTGAACGACGTTGTCCAGAGTGCACGGCCGAAGCCTTGGGGCAACCACTAGATCTTTCCGGAACTGTGGCTATGATTAGAACAAACTAAACATGGTGAGTGGGCATCAGCAACCAGTAGAAGCATGTATTCCTTCGCAGAAAGAACTTGGGGTATGACCCGGGATGTTGACGTAATCGGACGCGAACAGAATGTGGCCAACTGGGCCAACAAATTGGAAGAAAGCATTCGGAAGAGGTCTTCCAAACATCGGCAACTCCTCCGCCATATTTTGAGCCCTACTGCCAAGGCAGACTCTGCTTGCTTGAACTGTGCCTCAGCCCCAGAAAGGCCATTGCTCAGAGGGAAGAGGCGCGCCTTGAGATTTTGTTCAAGTGGACAAGGGAAGAAGCCTCAGAGCTGCCATCCTGGCTTTCCACTTCCATCTTTTCCAAGCCAGGCCAAGTGATGCCCTGCTGCTGGGGCGGCGCAGGAGATTTCGCCCCGCGAAATGTCGGTCGCAGAGGCTGGGCGGGGCTTGAACCTTGCTGAAGCTAGTGCTGGATGAATCAGGGTACAAGATGGGCATCCAGTTCATGCCCGATGGTAGTCACTGGGAGTCAGTAGTCACTGGTAGTCACTGGTAGTCGGTAGCGCATGAGGAGCGTTTCTCTGGAGAGCGGGAAACCTCTTCGATTCAAAAAGTTGCGCAACCCGAGGCCACCCGTGGAACCGCAGGCCACCGATTTTGCGGGCAAACCTGGATCGACGAGAGAGAGAGAGAGAGAGGTCAGACTCTTCAAGGAAGTTGAATATCCTTTTACCAGTACCAAGACACAGCATGATAGTAGTTTGTTTTTGGGATGTGGACATTTTGGGTTCTCCTTGTGTCACAGAGTCGGATTCAAATCATTTCAAATCTGCAGACAGCAAGATAAGGATCAGCAAGACGTCAAGATTGTCTAGGATCAAACAAAAATAGCTGCCAAGGTCATTTGCGTTTGCATTTTTCAGGAAAACATGCATACAAAAAACGTGTCTTTTTGTGTTGATCCTGTCTTCCACCATCTTTACGCAATGGGCTAATGAGCCATACCCAGCCATAGCAGGCCATTTGAAATCTTCCCAGCTCCGAACAGCCATGGGTGGCCACTTTTCGTCTGAGACGCCGTTGGTGGTTTGTTACAGTGGCCGCTGCTCCCACGCATTCCCGTTGCGTGTGAGCGCCGATGCAGCGCGAGCTGCATCGGCCGCTGCCATGGGAAGCGCCATGGTGGCGACTGTGGTGGGCTACACCACCAAACTGACGAAGGAGGCTAGTGGCAGAGTGGGGCTTTCTCAATAAGGAAAAACGTCCAGAAAAAAATGGAGACTCAGAGCGCAGCAGACTTGTTCATGGTGCTGGAATTTGGAGGAAGAGAAACCGCAACTCAATGGTTCTTGGGAAGTTTCATACCTCAGCTATTCATAGTTATTCTCATTTTGGCGTCACAGATGGGTCATTTCCAATGCCAGGCCGGTGCGTCTTCTGTTCGCCTGCGCCTTGTCCCGGGCCGTCATGCCCGTCCCGAAGCGCGCAGCTCCGGGGATGGGGAGATAGCCACGCCCAGCTGCAGCACGCTGGCGATTCGCGCTGGAAATCGCCTGGGATTTCTGGCCGCCATTGGGGCATTGATTGGCAGTCCAGAAGGTATCTCCATGGAGGTGCACATGCGATGGTGGAGTGATGAGCCTGGAATCCTGGAAGGTCTTCCGAAAATGTTTGGCTTTTGCGTGATTGATATGTCAGATATACTCTTAGATGATCTCAGATGGTCTCAGATTTGTCATGATTGTCATGTGGCAGTGTGTCAAAACCCTGGTACCCAGTGAACCCCAAGTCATAGCTGTTAAATGGATGTTCATCCCACTATAGTAATGTATCTATAGGTATTGACCCATACCCATGTGTTTTCTGTTGTTTTCCAAAGTGTCTCCAAACTCTGGTGACGTAGGCGGTGGTCTTCGGACGGCCCAACGAGGCTCTCGTGGAACTGATGCCACTGGAGGAAGCAACGTTGCAGGAGACCCCCATGGGATCCCATGATATCCACCATTTTAAGACCCCATGTTCCATCCATGTGGTGAGTCAAACGTACTTTTTAGATGTGATTTTACGTATGTTTGGATGGGTCAAAACCGTCAAAACCTATGAAACTATACCATATTTGTGGAATAACATCCATAAGCCAGCTATTTTAGGTACCTAGGGCACCAGGGGTTTGACTCATAGCCATCTTGAAGAGGCGGAAATTCGCCAGAAACGCTACAACCAGTGGTAGGTAGTTTGTGGAGTGGTCATTTGACGTCAGGCGCGGCTGCTACCCTTTGGGTATGTCAGGATATGTCAGGGTATGCCAGTCCGATAATGAGAAGGACCCAGCATAAAATCATATAGAATCCCTCAACATGATTGAATCTATTTTGGGGAACTTTGTTTTGACATTTTTGACTTACCAATCACCATGCCAGGAGCTCTATCCAATGGGCAGCACTGTTGACGTGCGGCTACTGAGATCCATGCCCTTTGAGCTCCGTGTCTATAGATCACTTGCAAACATGAGGACAGATCTTGGTATAATAGTATAACATGTATAACATGTATAACATGTAAAACATGTATAACATGTATAGCATGTATAACAATGTATAACAATAGACCTATGCTCAAGATATATGTATATACCCCTTTGTCGGGAACTCGAAAAAAAGGGATTGATGTCCCACAGGATGATGACAATCTCCCACACGCGGCACAAGGGATCCTTCTCTTAACTTAAAATTGTAACATATTGTATCTCAGCACCTGCCCAGATGTGGTTGCGATCTTGGACACCTCACATCACTTGTGGCAATTGACCTTATATCACTTCGATTTTCACAGTTACCGGCGTTTCCCAAGTTTCAATTTCCCTGTGGATTCTCGATAAATTCCGAAGCTCCTCAGCTGGCATGACTATGGCCACTGCTTGGTTCAGTAACTTTACTTCCAACCTGCGACATCTTAACTAAACCTCCAGTTCCGCAGCGGCCAAGAATCCCAATCTCTCCTGAAAATTCCTTAATTTCCCATACAATTCTATTATTTTCATAAAAATCAGTCAAAATCCACTGTCTTGTCATTTTCTTCTCATTTTCCCCTATGTTTCCACGTTTTTTCCATTTTCCCCATTTTCGACCTGAAACCGAGGCAGTTCCAGGAACCTGCGGCGCCCAGCGGTCCCGTCGACACGCCGGCGGAGGCGGCTGCGGAGGCAGAGCCGCTGAGGTCACCCAAGGCGGAGTGGATGGTGGAACGTCTGTGGCTCGACGACTGGGAAAGCTGTGGCATTTTGGGATTTTCGATGGGATTTTCCAGCGAAGATTGGAAACCAGATTTCCAGATTTAAGATTCAGAAATGGTTAACAGGGGATCCTGTTAGAATTTTGGATAAGAATTAGTTGGATTTACAAGCATACTCAAAGATTGAGATAACCTTTTGTACTATCAAAGATGGCTGGAAAATCCCCCGTGGCCTAGCCATCGAGGTGGCTAGTTTGCGAAAATCATCGAAGAAAACAGGCTGATGATGAGCAAACCATGGTCGAGTACCGGAGGGTATGTTGATGAGTTTTTAAGGAATGGGTTTATTTTGAACCTAACCACCTTTTCTGGGGACCTGGACATGTACACATGAATGTTGCTTCATCACCAGATAACGGTAGTGAATCTCAGCACTTTTTTTTGTGAAGTACAAAACCTATCATATGGGTTTGATTCACGGGGATATCTCATGGATATGTAAACGGATGGCGATAATCATGGGGATGATATAGTCGTTAATGGACATATACTACATATAATGGGGATAATTGTACTTGTACAAAGAATTGTGTGGGGTGTTTCATGCGGATATGGGATAATTATGTAATGGATGTTAATGGGATACTAAGTTGGCGGATTTTCAGAGATCGCTTGGGGGTCACCAAGATTACGGGGATGCAATCACAATTGGGGGAACCAGGAAGCATCATATGTCATTAACCATTAAGCCATGAAAATGAGGACTTTATATGAGTTCACGGGGAATCTATCTAATCAATGAAGACTTGGGATTTTCTGATAGATTTATCCCGCGAAAAATTGGGTCTAACCCATACAAATAAGGATATAATGGTGGATTTTTTTGGGATTCAACTAATTTAAGGATGAATAATAAGATTTAACCAAGAAAAAACGAGTGTTTTGAGATGATTTTATGGGTGACTGAAGTGAATTATAGGGTTCATGAAATGAAATGGGGGTGGTTTCTGTCGTTGACGGCATTTGCTTATCAATTTGCCCGACTCGGACATCCCTGTCATCAGAATCAAACCTCAATGTACCTCTAAGACTCTCATGACTGGAACTTGACCCATTTTTGGTGGTCCATTGGTCCATCCTGTCCATCCGTTTGTTGATCCGGGAAAGCATGGCCGGACCATCCCCCAGGCTGCAGCTGGCTTCCATGTTGGAGTTCCAGTTCGCGCCGCAGGCGCCCGAGGAAGGCGCCTACGAGGGCAGCAGTGAATGGCTGGACAGCGAGGCGGTCCAGCAGTGGCTGCAGACCGCAGGTCTCAGAGTGAGCCAATGACAAAGCTCATTGGTTGAAAAAGGATGAGATATGATGAGATGAGGATCTGATAGGATCTGGAATTTTGATCATTTTTGCCAATTGTTGTTTTGATTTTGATACTTACTATAGTTGGATAGATCAAGGTTGGTTTCGTGCACCCTTGTCATCAAACGTTGATCAGATGATGCTTTGTTCACTGGCATAATTGGAGAACATGCGTACTTGTACGAAGATGAAGAGTGAGATTTCAACATGAAACTACCAAGGCTGGAACTCAAACACCAACGATAAAAGTGACCCCCCGTTTGACAACGGATTTGAGATGACTCCCTTCCCATATTCAAATGAACAAAAACTCGGCACCCGCACTGTGAAAGTACACTGTGCACAGACATGCAAAGTGTAGATGTCTCAATTGTTGCACCTCAGCTCCTCTGAAGCAACATTTGCTCAGTGAAGAGATTCTAGAGCATGACTGGTGACTGCAGCTCTTCAGCTTTGGCGCGTGCACTAGATGATCCTTCACGAGACATTTGCGCAAAGTCTTCACCTGGAGGGGTGTTGAGTGTTTCTTCGCTCATCCCGTGAAATCCATGATGAGACAGAGATCAACAGAGGTATCAATAGCACCAGATTCTCAATCATCATCCAACATCCATCCCAAAACCATCTGATGCAGCTTGTGCCAGCGCTGTCAGCGCTGCTGCCCTCCCATCCGACTCCTGCACTCAACAGCCGCATCGCACTGCCGCGCCCGCCGGGCGGCCACCAGGGCCTTGGCCTTGCGCCGTGGAGCGCCGGCCTCGCAGCCGGTGTGGCGCTGCGGGCAGCGCGGGCAGGGCGCAGGGCCGAGGGAGCGGAGGCCGCGGCCAAGCGGCAGCTGCTGTTGCTGTGTGCGGCAGGAAATCGCGGCTTTTCGGCCAAAGAGGCTGAAAAAAAAGAGGCTGTGGATATCTGATGGCTGGTTGGCAGGGCATAAAATAGGAACTTAGAACTTATAACCAAGTAACTAACTGGCCAGAATTTATCATAGTCGGATACCCAGGGTTTATATGGGTTTATAGGGATTACACCTGCTACACAACTTGTAGTTGCTTGGCATGCTGTTGCCTCCAGGGATCCTCAAAGTTGTGTCATCCTTTGGAGGTGAACAAGCTCTTGGAGCAGCTTGCGGGTAACTTTCGTCCACCCACCGATGGCCGGCAACGGCAAGATGCCTTGCGCGGACGCTGGAGACTGATCTACACAACCTCGGCGGATCTGACGTCATTAGAGACCCTGCCTTTGCCAGGGTGGCAGACAGGAAGAAGCAAAGCTTCCAGATTTGCAAATCTTTGACTTGTTATGTTATATATTCTTGTCTTGGAGAACGTATTTTTTGATATCTTGTCTATTGAGTACAAAATGACATTTGTGGTGTCTTTTGGCCATATCGCATCGTGACGGCGATTACAACATGATCTTGATGGGGATGGCGATGGCGTGATGGTGATGGTGATGATGATGATGATGATGATGCTGATGATGCTGATGACAATGATAATGATGGTGGTGATGATGATGGTGATGATGATGATGATGATGGTGGTGGGGGCTGTGGCAGTGGCAGTGGCGGTGGCGGTTGGGTGGCTGCTGTGGTTGTTGTTGGGGTTAGAAGAACTTATACAATGTCACGGCAGTGTCCAAAGGGGAAGAACCTTCGCATTACGGATTTGGCAACTGTGAGTGTCTCCAAATTTCATCAATTTTCATGGTCTTGTCGCAAAGCAGAACTTTGGAATAGACTTTGGATAAGCGCAGACTTTGGGAATAGCCTTTTTCATCAGCGTCCTGTGCCTGCGCTGAGGAGTGGGTCAGTCCTTTTTGACCAGCCGCTTTGCGCGGAATGAGATCGATTTCTTTTCTCCCCTGAACAGCAAGGTTACACAATTGGTTAATTGCACCTGGAAACTCCCAGAGCCATTGAAGGTTGGGGTACCAGGGGGGGATGGTATCAAGTGCGAGTTCCTGCTATGGCTATGGACCCAATGGACAAAGTCACAGGATGCTTTCAGGGATATTCAAAAGGATGTCACTCGATGTCACTTGCCCATCAGAAACTTAGTGTTTGTGCAAGTCAATGCTTCGGGTGAGTCGATCGGGGCTGGACCGACAAGAAACAAAGTCAAGGCGACGGGGCTTAGGAATGGGATATCTTTGCATTACCTTTGTATCCAAGATTCAGCATTGCCAACTCGCCTCCACTTGAATCGTTCATCGCAGGAGGACTTCTTTGTGCAGCTCGTTTTCAAGTACAGCTCGACTGAGTTGGACAACGTTGCTGGCTGGCCAGTGCCGGCACCAGCACTCAACTTGCCACTTCCGCCTGCGGCTGGAACCTTTCAGGCACCCAAATTTGATGAAAAATCCTGTCCCCTTAATATCAAATACAACCTGGGATAATATTGGATCCATCATTTTAGGGTACCATATATGGCGGGTATTGAACATTAGATCTGATTATGAAATCAATCAAAATGATCTACTTTCACTGGGGAAAACTTCTGGAAAACCAACATTTCAGGCACACTGACTTTTCAAAGATGTCTGTGACGATGCCTCTGATTGAACAGCTTCAAGCCAATTGGACCTTGCACTGCTGGGTTTCTGCCTGACTTCAGGTGGCCTATGTAGATGAGGATCTCTTGGTACAGCGGACACGCCTTGGGACTTCATCGGTGAATGTGTTGGTGAAGGAGAGCAGTTGACCCTGCTTTCATGGAGCGGGCGCAAAAAGGGCAGATGGTGAAATTGGCGTCCAATGGTTTCTAATGTTTTTGATTCACAATCACCAGATGTAGCATGATGTAGCATGATGTAGCATGATGTAACACACTTTGTCATTACGTCTTTGGTCAAATTCATATTGAATGCGCCGAAGTTGTGCGGAAACGGAAGGCCACCTTTTAGGCATGGCGGCACAGCCGGGGCCAGTGACTTGGTGGAGCGGTGTGTTTGCAAATGTCAGGTTCAGAGGCCTACGCCAGAGGAGGAAGATGCGCTTCGTCAATGGAAACAGGCCCAAGCCATACGGAAGACGGAGAGATGTTATGGTTATATAAAGTATGCAAACTTCTCATAGCTTGTCACTTTAAGAGGACGTGTCATGAGTCATGAGTCATGAGCCATACAGCGCCAGCAATTGCCGTCATACTAATGAATGCGTTGAGTTCCTGTCCTGAGCCATGAAAGGGAATTGGATGAACATCTACAAGCTTGCAGCTGTCAGTGGGAACAAGTTATCTCAGCATATCTCGCGTCCTTTGGGTTTCATCGTGGGTTTCATCGGATTTCTGGCTGATCCTTTGGCAGGCCCAGATTCGTGATTGGCTTCGAAGAAAAGACGCCGAGATGTTGCGGCGTCTGCACCTCGGAGGGTCCGAAGCTGTCAACAGTGTCAAAGGGATGTCAACAGTGAAATAAATGGTAGCGCATTGATCACACCTATCAATACCTATTCACAGCTATTCACAGCTATGCACAGCTATTCACAGCTATTCACAGCTATTCACAGCTATTCACAGCTGCAAATCAGGGCGAAGACAGCAACAAGCAGAGGACAGGGATGCAGCTGTGCTGTTTGCACGATGGCTAAAGGCAGATCTCGATGCAGGAGGATCTTCTCAGGGAAAAAGAAGAGTACCAGGAAAACAGGCGCTACGAGCACGAGGTGCTTTGGGACTTGTGGGATCACTTCTTCTGAATTAGCCTGTGAGCCGATGAATTCGAGCGGGAACCATCCACTTGACTACTTTTGTAGCTTGAAAAGCAGAATTCCACAGGGATGACATTCCTGGAAGCCACTACCCGGCTTGTTTTCATATTTCATAGGAAAGCATTTCCTCTTTCATTTGCATTTCCGACGTGGAAAAAGTATTCTCAAGCGATGGCAAGGGTGGGAATGTGCTTTTTACAGCTGTTTACAGCTTTTTACATCTTTTTACATCTTTTTACAGTTTACACCAGTTTCAATTTGGCCTACAAGTGTGGTCAACTAAGACTAAGTTTGGAAGGATTTTCTCTTCTCTAGTTTTGGGTTTGACTGAAAATTGGGTACTAAGCACCCATGCGTTGTCACGTAACCAATGCATTATCAAGTTGTGATCATTTCCCCATTAAAACAAACACAAATTGCGGGCCCCTCACCCATTTTTGGCCAAACCCAATTAATTTATATAGTTCTGTAATTTGTATCCCATGATTTGTCCTCTTATATAAATGATGTCCCCCAAATTCCCATTATCTATCTATATGTATATATATAATATACATATGATAATAATAATGACAATAGTGATATTATGTGTATATATATACACATATAATCGCCACCCTTTTATGGCTACTTTTCAAGGGGGGGACCATACCAAAATGTAAGATACATTTTTTGGGACTCCCCCTTACATGTAAAATTGGTCGCTGAACGTCCCCCAGGTGTCGTTTTTGTGGGGAGGGTCTTCAAAATACATTAAACATGTAAGCTTACATTTTCAAACCACCCCCAAAAACACCTTGAAAAATGTAGCTTACATTTTGGGTACGTCCCCTTCCTTAAAACGGTGGTGATTTATATGTATATATGAATGTATATATATATATGCCCAGTGTGGTTTTAAAGCATCCATCCAGTCGCTGGAGAGTTTTGAGCCACTGGAGTCACTGGAGCCACAGTCACCGAGGCGGAGCTGCAAAGGCAACGGACTTGGCGACTGCACATGGCGGAGTTGAGACGGCAGGCGCGGGGAGACTATTATTTTTTTGGTAGGTTTTTGTTAGGGGGAAAAAGGTGATAGAAAGGTGTCCCCAGAGATTTCCAGATTTTGTTTTAAAACCAAAATTTTGTGGTGGTTGCAAAATGGGTCTTAAAACCCTGCGCCGTGCATTGCATGGTTATAGTTCGGATTCCTCAAATCCTTGGGCCAAGGTGTTAATCCCAACACATCCGTGTCTTCCTGGAAGGAGCTACAGATGGAGATGGACCACCAGATTTTCCCGGGCTCAAGTTGCTCAAGGGAGGCCGCAGCAAAGGTGGGGAGACATGAACCATGGTAAGAGCTGAATGCATGGCACTTGTGGGGCAGGTCTACTGCACCATCCGATTTGCTCGGGCAGGCACGCTTGGGCGCCAAGACCTTAGCTGCCTACTCGACGCCTCGAATTGGACAAGCAGGGAGGAGCCAGATAGGAACTGACCATGCTGCAATACTGTTGAGTGCTGATGGATGCTGACTCTGTTCATCTCATTCGCTGCACACATATAGTACATGATGACATGATGCCATTGGGAACCACGCACCAGGACCCGGCGTATGTCCCGCTGTTGCAGTGCTGGGTCCAGATCTGCACGAGTGAGCCGCGGTGGCTGGTGACCGCACCAAACTTCTGAGAACGTGTCGCAAAGTGAGAACCTTCAAGCTGGCACGTCCTCAAGTTTCATTTATGTACATATATAGATAATATGTTTATTTATTTATTTTCTCAACCTTTCACAGATCCGAAGCAAAACTTCTGCAGATAAAAGATAACTGCTTAGCAAGTAATTGCTTACTCTGGACTTTGTAGTGCAAGGACCGGACAAGGCCACACTCCGCATAAGATCTTGTTCATCCGAATTGCAACCATTTGCGAAGAGCGCGAATGGTGGCTTTCCAAAAAGAATCAGATGTGATGCGAAAACTTTTGGCTCCTCACTGCCGCTTTGACATGTTAGCAGCATGACTGACACACATTTTCAAGTAGACTCAACCAGACTATATAAGTAGATCAGGGGAACAAGCCATATCGTATAGCTTACATATATAGTCTCAACATGTCAGTGCGGTAAACATGTTGCAATGACCCAAGTTTGTTTCTAGCAAATCACACATATATATATACACACATACATACATACTTCAGTACAACAACCATCAAAATGTGTTCTCCAGTATGGCCATATAAATATTTGGTAAGGCCAGCAGTCACCGCAGCTTTTGCATTGTGATCACTGGGATTTCCTCATCCCTTGCCGCAGCTGCCATATATCCAAGCATATCAAGAGCATAGCTGCCATTCATGGCATAGACAACCAGTCATACATGAGTTATACAGTTATACATCTAATCTTTAACTGAAGTGGAGCAGCAAATTTCTGCTTTGGCTGATTTTGGCTGTCCGTTTGAGGCGAGGGATCAGGGTGGGATTTCTGCGGTACTGTCTACATTTGAGCAATGCCCACCAGCCCTAATGGTTGATCCAATTGGACCTGCTCAGGGCAAGTCAACCGCCGTAGACCAACGGGATGGAGGCCTCGAAAATGGGAACTTGGCCTTGAGAATCCAAGGCTTTTCAGTTTTTCTTGAAGAATACCTCGTTTTTTTTCAAAATGATCGGTTGACTGGTCGGTGGCCGGTGGTTTTGGTCACTTCTTTTTTATTCTTGAACATATGAATGTTCGATCTCGACGGTTGCCGAATGACGAAGAATCTGAAGAATATGAACATTCCACCTTTGGATGACCTGAAAATCATGGGAACATCATGTTTATCATCTTTTTCCATGGGTTTTCCCATGGGTTTTCCCATGGGTTTTCCCCATTTTGCCTGGTCAGATTTCGCCAGGTCCTCCTCTTAGGCAGCGAAGGGTTGCCCGAGGGCGCGGTGCTCTCCTTGAAGTGGGGGTGCCCGGCAGATGCCGTCGATCGCTGGAGGGGGGGCTCCCCCGGCCAGAGATGTTGGTATACCTGTCACAAACCCAAAAAATATGATATAACTGGTATAACAATGGTAGAATTTGATAAATTTCTTGGGTTAATGTCCATGGTATCTCCCACTGGGTATAACTATGGTAGAATTTGATATTGTTTTATTTGGGATAGATTTCTTGGGATAGCTTTCAACGTGGGATTCACCCAATGCCATAAGCAACTACAAAATTTGGGGATGGTTTAATCCCACTCAGTCCTCGGGATGGTTTATAGTTGGCTTTACTGCATCAAAAATCAGATTTTTGGGATGAAGATCATTGCACATCCATTTGCACATCCATTTGCCAGCTATTGGATGATTTGGATGTTCTGGGCTTTTTTGTCCACCAGGAAGGGTTTTCACCGTTTTGACCCAGATGAGTTTGCCAAGAAAAAAACGAAAAAAAAGGACGGACCAAAGATTTCATGGTTGAGAAAATCATGTTGCCCTTGTTCGGCAGTGTATAGACTTGTTAGTTTTTTACACTTACCAATCTTACCATCCAGGACGTACTTCCACATCTTCCACATCCATGTTCAGTGTATTTCATGGCCAGGGTATCAGGCCCTCCATGTAGTTCCGGGATTTCCCAGCGCATGTTTGACTACCAGATCTCTACCCAGAAAAAAAGCCTTAAATCATAGATCCGCATGAGTGTTGCTTCAATCCCACGAACATCATATGATTTTCATGATTGTTGGTTAAATCCCCTTGAAGCTCCATATGAACTGGGGCCGCTAGACCGCTGGAGCTCAGGTGGGGTGACATGAAGCGTCAAGCGCCAGTGGGGAGCCAGAACCACACCCGTTGATGGGGACATTGATGAACATATTGAGATATGATGAGGATAGAATTGAGAATATCATTTGGAACTATATTTACCTAATTGTATGATTTCGGAAAAGGAACACATTTGGCTGGAGCGCACTGCCAACGGGTTTCTGTCGGTCTCACCTAGATTCTCATCACCGATGTGCAGGGACAGAGATTTTGAGCTACACAGTTTGAAGCTGTGTATCTGTAGATATGTTGCTTCTAAGTTAGAGATGCAATGTTGTGAAACATTGGTACTAATAATACTAATACCAATCTATTTGTCATTGATGGACTAAGCAGTATTTGGCAGGTCTCCCAAGTGGGGCAACACTTTCGTTTCAACGACTCTGCAGCTCATCCTATGCAGATGAAGGCTGGAGCGGCTGGAGCTTGGAAGAGTTGTTTGCACTTTGGCTCCACATCCAAATATGATATATATATATATATAATATAATATGTATATGCTAGTATATACATATATATATACATATGCTAGTATATGCAGTTTCTCAGAGCAGACCTTTGAAGATGGCCAATTGATGTTTCAATCGCCTGCTTGGCATTTTCCGCTGTGAAGTGATGAAGCCATGATGATCCAGTTTTTGAAGGTGGAAGTGCTGACACCAATGGCACCTGCCCAGAGTGTGCCTATTGACCCAGCACAGGATGCTGCAGTGGGAAGGGAAGAGTTGGATCAAATTGCAAGAACAGACAGATCAGACAGTTTTCTCGAAGCTTCTCGGAACATTGACGTTTCACGGCAGTTCATTTTCATCATATTTCCACAATTTCCATTTTCAGAAATTTTCTGAGCCGCGGCTCAGTTTTGGAAACGGCACGTTCTTTCCGCATAGGACGTTTTCGAAGTGGCCTTCGACTCCAGGATGAAGGTGGACGCCTGACATCCGACGTATCGACGATTCCCACAGTTTGATCCACTGGGAATTTTGGGGTCCGCCAGGTGCGACTTCAACATCGACCGGCAAAGGAGAGTCAACGACAAGTGGCGCCCTGGCGAGCTGGTAGCTGATGAATGGCTGATGACAAAAGCATACAAAAGCCCAAATGTATCCAAATGTATCCAAATGTATGACATGAATATCAAGTATAGATCTTGATTTATGATCGATATCTCCGATTTTGTGACCCGAAAATCACTCATGTTCGTTGTTTCGATATAAGTCATCCCATTTCCGCTATTTCCCCTCCCTTTCCTCCGTATTTTCTTGGCACCTCTCAGGTGGATATCAAGAGTGCCGATGGCAAAGGCTTGCCAGTTCACAGCTCGGATTGGGGATGGTTAGGGTTTGAGTATTGAGAGCGAAAATGAAGTGATACCAGACATGATTTTTGTTCATTTATGTTTCCCTTTGGTCTTCAAACTTGACCCAAGACCAGATTTGTCATGGATAGGACACTCGCAAGAATCTCGCGGTTGAGAACATCACTTTTTCAGGGAATTTGCATAAACGGCTCTGGACAAACCTAGATGAGAAGCAGCTTCACAGATCTTCACTGCCACTGCAGCTCTTTTGGATTCGACAGCTAGGTGGTCGAAACTTGGTACGACGAATCATGTACTAGTGAAGCCACGATAGATTATGATAGATTCATACATACTAATGGAGAATGACGAATAATGATGGATATTACCGAGTCATACATAGTTATCCTATCATTATCCTACTAAACTGCAATTTGATGTGTTATTTCGAGATTATGAGGACCTTCCACTCTCGAGACATGACTTTTGACCAAAGCTGCAGCTACACCACGGCCTTCGGTCACCAGCCATGCTCTCGGCGGAAGAATCGACTGAAGAACTCGAGCGTTCGGAGGCATGGCCAGTTGAACTCCGCAGCCTGTGGAACATTTTTGTATGAAACTTGTCAAGCTTATCAAGGGCCATTTCCATCTCTGTAGAGTCTGTAGATGCGTTTTTGGTTTCAAGGATATAGACACTGGAATGATGTGCTCGTGCTTGATTTTGAAGCACCAGTCTAAAGTGGAATCATCACTGTAGGGAACCTCTCCTATGATCCAACTACAGTGGTTTGTGTATCCTGCAGGATAGCAGCTCCAGTTGCAGTCAGCATCAGCCTGTGGTCACTGAGATTCGAGATGCACAAACCTCAAACAATAGTGGTTGGATGGGTTCGACTGAAAAATAGGGTACCCCGGAATAACATTGTCTATCATCAGTATCCACCCTAACATAGCAATTTTATGCCATTTTGGGATGATTATACAGACACATCCATATGTTGTTGTACTGGAGGGTTTCCCCAAGTGTACTTTGGCTTCGCTTTGGGCGTCACAGCTGAGGTCAATAAGAAGTTTCTGGCAGCAGCTCTGGGCAATTGGCTGGAGTGGTATGACTTCGGGGTCTATGCCGCAGTGCCCCAGATTATAGGCGCACATTTCTTTCCAAGTCAGGATCCCTCCGTGCAAATCATGCAGTCCTTCATGGCATTTGCGGCTGGCTATGTGACACGGCCCTTGGGGGGCATACTGATTGGAGTGGTTGGAGACCGCATTGGCCGGAAATGCGCCCTGTGGACTTCAATGCTTTTGATGTCGCTTTGCTGAAGCATGATATCATCACTTGGTTTGAAGATGCCAAGTGCCAAGCTGCTTGAGGTTGAGCCGTTGAGTCCTTCCAAATATGACATCTACATGTCTCAAGTTGGCAAAATCAACAGTTGGCTTATATAAGGCTTCAGCTTCCAACAGTTCAGACTTTGCCAAGGATGTGCCCCACCTTTCTCATTGGATGTCTTCCCACCTATGCTCATGTGGGCTGGTTCTCTACGGCGCTTTTGGTGGTGCTCAGATTGTTGCAGGGCATTGCCATTGGTGGAGAATATGTCAGTGCATTGGTCTTCAGCATGGAACATGCTCCTGGGCACCAGAAAACCATCTCTGGGGCCCTGATGCGCCTTGGAGCTGGACATTAATTTCATATCATTTCATGCAACCTTAGTATGAGCTGCATAGAGGCTGTGCTTGTCAATGGGTACTCCAAAATCCAACTGTTCATCCTCATTTTCAATAGAGAATCCATAAATATCCATAGCACTTGGCCCCAATCATGGTCTCCTCGCCCCATTTCCCAGGTCCATCTCCGTAGCCATTGGAACCTTCAGCGGTTTCGGTGTGGTGGCGCTGCTGCAGCAGCTGATGTCACCGCAGGCGATGAACAGTATCGGCTGGCGGATCTGTTTCTGGCTAGGGCTGTTGGTGGGCTTGGTGGGTCTTTTCCTACGCAGCAAGGCTTGGGTCTCCGAAAATATGGGGAATGGATGGGATATTTCCATGCATTTCCATACATTTCCATTTTTTTTGGATGGACAATTGCTTTTGGAAAGTGTTAGAGCTGGGTCCACGGGGGGCCCTTTACAACGTAAACTCATGAGTCCTTCAAGTTCTCTGGCACTTTCACACCTCGAGGTTTCGGATCCAGAGGAATTTGTGCAAGCCCGAGAGTTTGTGGCAGAGATGAATCAGCATCCCCTGTATGTACTGTGGCGCCAACACCGGCTGGACGTTCTGTTGATGGTTGGGGTTGAGGCCATTACTCCTGCTGCCTGGTATCTCGGCAACTGGTGGCATGTGGTAACTCTCTATCTCAAAATCAAGAAATCCACTCGTGCAGAGGATATGTCGGATAAACTTTCTAGATCCACTAAGCTTCGACTTCCACTTTCAGGTATCAGAATTTCATTTGGATCCTGCAGCTGTATGATGGCACGCTTTCACATCAGAAACCTATAGCTGGAGCAGCTGAACTGAATACCACGATGCAACTGGCGCCGTCCGCGCTGGTGTTGATCATTGCCGTGTTGCGAAGTAGCTTTAATTTCAGAACTGCAGAAGCTTGGAGACAAAACTATCCACATGTCGGTCCGCTATTTTCGAAGTTTGAAACCCATATGACCTGTGATTCACCGTTTTCTTTGTGATTTCTCTTGGTGGTTTCCATCTTGCAACATGCTTTCAGAGAAGGGGACAGAGTGTAGAATCAAAGTGAAACCATGTGGAAACAAAGCCCTGACAGCAGCATCGTCAGAAACAGCTGTATGTTCTCACTGTGATTGTAGTTCTCTTTCTCCTGCTAACCCAGGATTAATATATAATAGGGCCGGATATGGCCGGATATTTTAATTTATGAACAAAGTTTAAAAATCACGGGGGTTGACGTTAGGATGCCATTTTCGTGCACTTCCACATTTTTCGTTGCACAGTTAGGTGCGTTTAGGGATGATATGGCTGGCCATCTTTGCATTTCCCGGCTACTGGCTGATTACGTTGCGAAGTTTCTGGGGCGCCTTTGCTGCGCAGCTACTCTTTGCCATTGGGGCTGGCTTTGTGGCATGGGGGAACCCATTTCTCATGTATCATGGCTGTGATGGCTGAGCCAAGTTTTGCAGTTTTGAATAATTTTGAATGGTGAAATGAGATAAATGAGTAATTAGATGATATTAGATGATATTAGATGTATATGATTAATTATAATTATATAGTATGTTTTAATTGAGAGCAACTGTCCAAGAGGCATGACACCCGACGCCTGTCACCTGCAGTCTTCTTGAGATGCAAATCAGCTGCACAAACTGGCCGCAAGGCAATTTTTCAAACATTAACATACATTCATCACATTTGTTTCTTGCCTGGTAGATGTGAGGCATACTTCCTTTCCTGTGCATATCCGTGTGGTGGCCATGGGAATCAGCTACAACATATCTGCTGCAATCTTTGGTGGTCCAACGCCTTACGTTTGCTCACAGTTGCTGGTACATTTCGGTGGCATGGCCAGCAGATTGGGCCCAGTGCCTGCTTTGAAAAATAATTGATTCCTTGGAATTGCTCAAGAATAAGTGCAGAAGGGTCTGTGAGTTCTTGAACAAGCCTAACCACAGTTTGCAATTCAATTTACCAGTGCTAGTGCCGATTTGCCAGTCAATGCCTTGACTGCAATCTTCGGAGCCCAGGTGTTTTAGCGCCAGCTTTGTGGCTGGTATTCATGGCACTCTTGTCCTTCGGCAGTATGCGGATCCTGCAATGCCGACAAGAGAACAGAACACAAGCCGACTGCGGCACTCAGGGCGTGCTTCCCCTTCAGATTGGCAGCACGTGAAAAAGGCTTGGCCCTGTGCATTTGGAGCGGAACGTCGTACGCACGGTTAAGATACTGACAAATGAACCACTGGTTTGCTTCCTGTCAGTTCGCAAGCCCTATGTAACTGATGTGACTTCATAGGAAACATTATGTACATGTGCATTAACATACGTATGTTAAACCCAGGCACTCCGGAAACAGCTTCATTTGTCCATTATCCTCCCAGACTGAGGCAGAGCGACTCCAGATGGCACAGCAGGCAGCCTCATACTTAGAGGCGCCCAGGGGCCCATGCTGAATAGATTGCTGGTAAAATCTACAGGAAACCCATGGGTTTTTAGATGTGTAAAAGGCCCGAAATATCGGGGTTTCCTGAGTTTCTTTTGCCTTCAGGCCAGTCTAGGATTGAATAGCTTACAGGAAAGAGTCTTGTCTCATGCTCCTGTCTCTGGCACTAGATTCTCAATTCTCACAGGAGGTTTTTGTTCCGGAATCGGATCGGCCTTCTGGTGAGAGTACACCGCCGTACAATCAAGACTGCCATGGCTGCCATGGCAATTTCGTATGGCTTTTATCCTTTTTTATCCTTTCCAGCTTCTTCGCATCTGCGATACCGGACTTGCCAGGAGCACGACCTAGTGAAAACCTTCCAGGACGCTGTCCGGCGATTTTTCGGAGTCGTTTTTTTTTTGTTTTCGCCGAGTGCTTGGAATTTTCAGTCTGCTTGTGCCCATTGGTGGGCAGTGTATCCTGGCAGGAGATACTCCATGGCCTTATTGTGACCAAACCAGCTGATCCACACCTCTATGTTGAGGCGCCGGGAGGATATCATGGTTCATGATTCCTCTATTCTTGGGTCCCTTGTGATCTATTGATTTACTACTGCTGAAAGCTGGATATGGTTCAGTGGCGATGTCTCTTACAACGTACCCTTTCTTCATTTGTTGGCACTCTGTAGGCTCATTTGGCCAAAGCCAAGAAAATGGTTGGGGCCTCAGTGCATTTTGGCCACGATGAGATGACACCGGGACTGATGACCTGCCAGGCCAAAGGTGGTGATGCGCCTTGGCTCATTTGGGTCTTCTGAACGGTGCTCGGCACACTCCCATTTCAGGGAGTTGTTATGATATGTTATGATATTCAACACACACACACATAGTCACACACATGGTCACACACACACATATATATATACACATATATATAGATACGTGTATGTATATATACATACATACATACATACATACATACCTACCTACCTACATACATACATACATACATACATACATACATACATGCATATATGCATATATATATATATACACATACATATATATAAATATGCTTTAATATACTTTTATAACATGGCAACATGATTCACATGATAAAAAACACATTACATCAGGATTTTTTCACCCCTTGATTTCTGGCAGTTTCTCGCCAAGGCTCGGATGCTGTGCAGTGCTGGCCGTGACCTCGATGATTTTCAAGGGGGCACTCCAATGACTTGAGAAACAAACACACATATATTGAGAATATATACAGTATAATATATATATATATACACATACATTCATATACGTATGTATATATGTATATATATATATATATATATTATTGTACGTATATCTATAACTTTATGATATGACTGGGTGTAATATGGTATAATGGTATACATATACAATCTGTGTCTCTGTGTGTTACATGATTTCCCAGGCGAGACGGATCGCTGCAGTGGCGCAGCTTCTCCGGCTGGGACTGAGCTCTACAAGGCCAAGAGGAGACGCTCCAGTGTCGGGGCCCGTAGTGAGTTCACTGGGAGTTCGACCATAGACCGATAGGTTTTTGAAAGGGATCCCCAAGTCACCATAGATTTCAAGATGTTTCAATCTGTTTCAATGGTCTGATTTGAGATGATTTGGGGGGCACCTCCATTTTAGGAGCCTTCCAGATGGTTAGCTCAAAGGTTGTAGAGCAGCACTGGTTAGCAACTGAGGTGCGTGAGCACATGCGTGCGAATCAACGCAATGCGGTGGGTTGCTCCAAGGCGGAAAGCGGTTCACGTGGCCCATTTTTCAAGCAGGGCTGCTGGTGGGTAGTGCCCCAGGTTGAGGCTCTTCTATTGACACTAGAAGCAGCCAGCAACAACTTGGAGTTGGCATCAGCCCCAGCCACGGCTAGCACATGTTTCAACGAATATGGATTTGTCTGAAAATCATATACCCCCAAAAAATTGATGGTTTATCATCATTTTTACTAATTATTCACATTGCCATTTTGGTGTGTAAAATAGCACATTGTCAGACACACCTAGATTGCAATCACTTTTTGGTACTTAATTCGCGGGAGTTGAGTGGAAAAACTCAGGTCTTGCATCTGGTCCCAGACACCTTGCGAGAAAGTATCTCGCATCCCCAATTTGTGCAACTGCCTGGAGCTCTGTCGGTCTTGGAGATGTGGATAGATTTCTATTTCCTAATCTGGACAATGGTAAACCTCCAACGAAGTCATTTCAAGGCGAACTTTGGAGAGAAAAAAACTGTGGATGTGAGGGGATGGGCGTGTTGGGACAAGTTCTGCAGGGTCTGCATGAGGTGCGAAGAGGAATTCCAGAAATTGGATAAGGAGCAGCGCGGCGAGGAGCCTTGGAAAATCATGGCCATGATGTCCCCTGAAACTGGATGAGGCTCCCTGATGGCCGTTCCCTACCATGTTGTTGGAGTTTGGCTCTTCCCAGAACCTGGTAAGACGAATGTCAAAGGGAAAAACACATGAAACATCATGAAACAACTATTTGTGTTGAGGAGAACGTGTTGGAAACCTGTTTGTTTCTGATTATCTCTTGAGGTGAACTCACGTCGGACGATTTGTTGGATGTGATCGTGGTGGCCCTATGAACAAACTCAGCATGAAAGCGCTACAAAAGCTTTCGAACATCACCGGCAGATTATTTCACTGGCAAGGTGATGGTTTTGACATGTTTTTTTTTTTTACTAACATAGCTATGGAAAATCACAATTTTTGATAGGTAAATCCACTATAAATGGCCATTTTCAATAGCTATGTTAAATTACCAGAGGGTACCAGTTGAACATGTTTTTTCAGCACAACTTCTGCAACTATGAAGTGATGTCAGCTCTACCTGCGCCCTCGAGGTGGAACTCAGTCGTTCGCAAAAGGAGTCGATCTCACAAGTGCAATGCAGGTCGGGCCGTTGGGCCGAGTCCGGGGTGAAACTTATGAAATCAAAATGCATCAAATGGGCACATTAATAAATGAAATTCAATGAAATTCAAACACATAAGACAACCATTTGTTCCAATTTATCCAGCAAATTATATCCTGTTATATATATATATGTCATGTTATATCAAATTGTATGCAATATTTTTGTATTTTTTTTGAGCAGAGTTGCTGAGATCTTGGCCAGGAAGTTCGCTGAGATGTTCGACAGCGACCAGGATGTCAAGACGTTGGTGGCAAGTGATAAATGAAGACCCTGCTACCATGCTGGTGATTCGGCGTCTGAAAATCATCTCAGTAGCTTATCACATGTACCATACAGAAGAGGCACAAGCATCACCAGCTTGTTGCTTTTCATTGGCAGGACGGGCTGATCAGTGTTTCGGAGTTCACTCAGATGGTGCAATTTGTCACCGTGGCAAGTTGGCTTGAGAGCGAGGACCCTTGACATGCCGTCGCTATAAGATGTACATCTCAATACATCTCAATAATTCGTGAGAAGTCTGGTAAACAAACGTCAGCAAACGTGCTTGACATCACAGCCGTGAATTCTGCAGGAGGGAAAGCATATGATTCAAAAGGCAGGTGGTGGCGCATCAGTTGACCGTGCGTCATTGAGACCTCGTGCCATGCTTGTTGCAGGTTGAACACTGGACAGCGGGCATGGCCAATGATGGAATGATGTATTTTCTAAGTTTGGACTGACGGCTGACCTTTTGGAGCAGTCTCAGGAAGTGTGCTGAGCCTAATTTTGTTTGGCAAACATTCTTTCTTGGTTTATTTTCCAACTGCTTGGATTCTTGAAGACAGGACTACTAATTTCCATCTTTTGAGAAAGCCAACGATCTTTGCCTTGGACCCATGCGGATGTCAACCGCAGGCTTCACTGGCAGAACAGACCTTTCAGGAGCCGTTTTGGGTGGAACGGAAACATCTCGGCGAGAAACGGCGGTTGATTTCGGTCGTTATCTCCCCTTATTTTGATTGCAGCCACATGTCAGAGATATGCAGTTAGATCAACTTACAGTAGATCATCAGATATTCTGGACAGAATGCTGTGACCATAGAAAGGAGCTGGTGAAGACAGCTGGCTTTTTCCCATCATTTAGTTTATTTCAGTTTCATGACGGAATGACCGGATGAAGGCAAGAGCGAAGCACAACAACCAAAGGAAACCGTCAATCTATCTATATTCTGGATTAGCTCCGCCACAAAAACAGAACCAGGTTCAGTTTAGTTGTGATCTTTAGACTCCATCCGAAGCATCGCTGACAAAGTGGTCCAGTGGTCCAGGACTTTATCAAGATGATCGAAGCAGACAAGGAGCAGTGGAAACGCTCGTGTGAGTTCTTGTGCTCTGCAAGTACCAGTAGCACAAGTACCGTTGTTCTGATTGTTCTGCAACACAACTGCTTGTGATGGTTTTAAACATTTCCATTTACACGTTTGTCCTGTCCATCATAGATTGCCCACCATCTGTCTGAGCATGGCACAGGAACGGCTTTGGAGCATCATTCCCTTTCTGCCCGATGGATTGGCAGAGACCTCAGAGCTGCAAAAAACAAGGGACAAAAAACACAATCAGGTTTGAGCCATCCTGAAAGATCTTGCAATATGCTACAATATGACTAATATGACGTGTATATGTGTGTACATATATATATATATATATACACTATATACATATAATTGTATGTATGTATATATATATATAGTATATTATATACACACATGATATGTATGTATATGTATTATACACATGTATATTGTAGATATAGTTTTTCAGTAGTTGTTATAATAGATATACTATAGGGATTGTAGATGTATTATAGATACATTACAGATATATTGTAGATATATTATAGATACATTATAGATATATTATAGATATGTTATAGATACATTATATATACATTATAGATACATTATAGATACATTATAGATAATTTATAGATAAATTATAGATACATTATAGATATATTATAGATATATTATAGATGTATTATAGATGTATTATAGATATATTATAGATAATATATTATACTAATTATATATATATATATATTTCAGGAACTTTTCAGTTTTCACCCCCACTTAGATGAGCCCAGTTGACTTGGTCTTTTTTGCCAGGTGACCCATCTGACAGGCAGCAGCTTTGAACAGGCGGGGAAAATCAAGATTTGGGGATTATATCTGGGGAATATCACCGATATCTGGGGGACAATATCTGGGGAATGTCACTGCTCACATTAATTACCAGTATTTCAGACATTGAAGAGGTTGATCCATGTAGATCGATGTAGATCCATGGCTTCCATGGCAACCCAGGTATTTCATGTTTTCCAATGTTTTCCATGCCGTTTTCCACTGCAGCCCCTGCCTTTGGTGACTCTTCCAGGCCTGCTATGAGCAGTTCGACGGCCTTGACGTGGACAAGAGCGGCACCCTCGAGCCACTGGAGCTGCTGCCGGTGATCCAACTCATCTGTCAGACGGAGGAGCGACGTGCCATGATGGTGGTCAACTAACAGCTTGCGAACTGGAAAACTACCATTTTTAGCAGGTAAATCAACTACAGTGTATATATATATATATATCAACCCTTTCTATGGCAATTTTTAATAACGAACTGAAAGAACTTACCAGAGGGCAATGTTGGTAAAACACTGCCATCAACCACCCATGACTGGGAATGGTAACCATACCACATCTGAAAATGGTGATGACTGGGGGATGGTTTATGGCACTGTTTTACCCACATCATTTTTTTTTTGTGTGTACACTATTTAAAAGAGAAAGCCATTTGATGGAGCATGATCATGCAAAAAGGAGATGTGAAGATGAACTCACATTCTTGTATCTTCTTTTATCATCTCTATCAGGGCCTATTAGATGCAACTCCAGTTGGATCAGATGGGTTTTCTGGACGGAATGGCAAGTTGCGCTATCCACGTTGAGATAGATTGTCTGCACGAATGCTGTTGTGATTCTCATTTGGCATCTGATCAGGAACATGCAATGCAAATGACTGAAGAGAAATGCCGCAGGCTGGTCGCTTCATGTTTAGCAGTCTAGCAGGCAAATGAGCTGGGCCCAAGATTTGTGAACTTGCAGATACACCAACCACCTAGAGTTGCATGAGCTTGGGGAATGAGAGGGTGCGAATGCATCCTATGCACACATTGTGTGAGTCCAGTTGCGCCGCAAGGTTCACAAATCTCTTCGACACAGATGGCAACGGTGTGATCCAGCAGCTCGGCTCAGACTTGTAGCAACCGCAGCAGCATCACTGGAAAATAGTGCATTGTGAATCATTGCGAGTCATTGCGAATGGCATGAATGGAGAACTCAAGAGCAAGACAAGGACAATGATTGAATGCTATATGTATACCACATTGTGATATGATCGAATTATCGTCCGTTTGAAAATTGTGCGGATTCTTCATTTGCCAGAACTAGATTCCATCAAGCCTCTCGTTAAACATTTGCCGCGCCCAAGGCGTGATGAGTTCATCGAATTTGCGCAGTTCCTGACGGTCATGAACTTCCTGACCAACACCGAAGAGGGTCAAAGCGTCAATGGCCTCAAACCAGTTCGAACACGGTCGACCCTTTTGAAGGATTCGATCCTCAGGTAAACAATCGTGGCAATGTTGACAATGGAATGTGCCAAATTTGGATTTCAGAACATCATGCGGAACTACATGGAACTACGATGATTTTCGATTGCCTGGTTTGAACACTTGAGGCATCTTGAGGGTGACACCGGGCGACGGCTCTGCCCCCCCCAGGTGAATGAAAGAGCGCAGCAGGTGGTGAACCAAAGCTTGAAAACCGATGCACTTTATGAGATGTTGGAGCAGGACGGATGGACAGATGGGTTAAGTCGGTTAAGTCATGCAGTTTTACCTGGGATCCACAGAGCGATTTGGTAGTCTACGAGCTATGCATCCGACTCTTGAAAGGCTAATACACAGCTCATTTCCAACAACTCAACCAAGCCAAATTACCTTTTGTTTCTCTACTGATCCTAGAGCGAGTGTACATGCAAAAAACCAGTCAGTCCTTCAATAAGTTCTGTTCAAGCTACAGCCCAGAAGCAAATGCTGTGATACAAAATAGTAAAGTCTCTTGGTTCCCAAGTCTCAGATTTTCACCCCTCAATTTTTTGGATGAGAATTGGAATGTCATTGGATAGCTTCCACCCAGCCATTTGACAGGAAGGGCCCCAGCATTTCAGGGTGAATTACAATGACCTCTTTGTAAATGGTGGTTGGTAAGGGGAACCAGAACTTTATCTATGTGGGCTTGTTGCCATCCTGGTAAGAACCGTGGTTTCTGATGGTTTCTGATGGTTTCTGATAGTTTCTGATCGTTTCTGATGGTTTCTGATGGTTTCTGATGGTTTCTGATGGTTTCTGATGGTTTCATTTATTCAAAATTCACTTCAACCACTCCGCCGCTATAGGAACCATTCAGCAGCCCAAACAGCCTGAGGACCCGGATCTACTGGCTGAAGTGCTGCCACATTTGCCAAAGCCACTGTATTGGGCCTGGGACTCAGCTGTGTCATTTGCCCATCATATGGGCCACAAGCAAAACCATATAGCAAGCCCCAAAAAGATAGAATAGCTTTTATAAATTCCTCTTAAAAGAGTGGACACTTGTGGAAAAAATGCATGGATAGGATGGGTATAGAGTTGCAGCTACATCCATGAAGTTATATTGATGTCATCTGCCGCCAGGAACTTACGAGCCTGGAATTTAACAAGGCGTGGAGGCTCATGGAGAAGCTGCTAAGGTCCTATGCGACAGATCTTGGCAACTGCCAGATTCGTTGCAGAGGTTGCATTCTCTGGCCGGATAGCGTTGCTGATTTCATGCGAATCAATCAGTTTTTTGCTAGACCAAGGCGATTTTATGCTTTCAATGATGTGTGGCTTTCTGACATGCGGATTTGCGAGAATAGTTGCAATTTTAACAATGGAAAATACTGTGTATGTGATAAGTTTGTATGAAACCAGAGACGTAGAACATTTTCGCAAATTTCAGATTGCACTGCCTACATATAACCATTGATACATCCACATATATATATACATATATATATATATCCATATATATATAATATATACATATATTATAGATTGCCAGTGTTTTAGATCCATTTTGGATCAGTCACTTGGAACTGCGAGATGTGTCAAACTAAGGCCTGCATGGATGGCTTCCAGGCGGCCAAATTCCGAATTCCCATGTGCCCTTGGTGTACGTACGAATATAAAATCAAATGTATATAACCCTGATGGGATACATAGAATACGGAATCGATAGTTTAGGCCTCTCATATATATATATATATATCCATGTATATATCTTTATGGATATATATATATAGATATGTATTTCTATATTTATAGATATCCATGTATATCCATGTATATCCATATATATATATATGTATATATAATATATATACATGTATATATATATATAGATATACGTGTATACATATATATGTATATATATATTATATACATATTATATTATATATACGTGTATATATATATATACACGTATATAACACGTATATATATATATAATATACACGTATATCTATCTATCTACCTATCTACCTATCTATCTATCTATCTATCTAATCTAATCTAATCCAATCCAATCCAATCCAATCCTATCCTATCCTATCCTATCCAATCCAATCCTATCCTATCCTATCCTATCCTATCCTACCCTATCCTATCCATCTATCTATCTATCTATCTATCTATCTATCTATCTATATCTCTTTCTCTCTCTCTATATATATATCTTTATACACATATATGAGATATGTGCACTTTGGCGATGGTATGTGCTTTGGTGGATCCTTTTTCGAGGCGGGAACCAGTCAATCTGTGTGCACCAGGCGCAAGCCGGAGAGCACTGCGACCCATCCACCACTGTGCCTCCAGGGATGCTGACGAATGCCCAGAAGCCCGGGGGGTTGCTGACCCAAAAATGGATTCAACTCGAATCTATCTTGGGGCCAACTTTAAATGTGGCTGGTGGTTTGACATACCTTTCTATTCTCAAAGCGAATTTGGCATGATGATCCCAGCTGACTAATTTGTGATAGGTTGAAACCACCAGGCAGGAAAAGACAGAGAAAAAAGAAATGAACGGCATTTTTCGGTTTTGATAACTCCAAAAATTCTCCATGTCCTGGCCAATGCTAGCTATATCAGGTTATATCATGGCATATCATTGGTTTCGTAGACTTGCAACAGACATGATGATAGGGCAGCTGAAATCTCTGAGAGATGAATTGAAGCTGAGGTTGTCTATCAGCTGATGCAGGCATAGTTCTCAAACGTGGGCATGGGAAAATCATGGAAGATCAGCAGCTAGGTGCCGTGTCATTTCCAACATTCAAAGCCATAAAGTTGGGGTATGAAATGGTATCGAGTTTTGGGGTGAAAAAATCCTTCGAAACATAATGGGTTTTGCTCATCACGGGATGCAACTCTGCCAGGGTCACCCCTTCAGCATCAGTGAAGAGCATTGTAACCACTTCATCAGCCGATGGGAAACTCGTCAGCATGGTGAGTTTGGCACAGCGTGTGTGATGCTGGTGAGTTGGTAAATGAAACTGACATCCTATGCCGCATTGTGGAATATTGGACCATTCTGCATGCTGTTTTTTTTTTTTTATAATCTAACCGTGGATAGACATCGTGATTTTTTATTTGCATCTTAAGATCTGTTGATGATGGTGAGGCCTAAATAGTAGAGTATCCTTGTGGCACAGTTCCACTGGCCAGCACCGAGGGACAACAGTTTAAAGACCGAGTGGTTGGGAATCAAGATCCATTCGATGCACAAAAGAGTTTAGATTTGGGCACGGGGCAACTATTCCACTATAATTCGATAATCTAGAGGTTTTGTGATACAAATGGCACAGAACAATAGATTTACCATAGATAATAACTATAGATAATCTAGCTCTACCATACCCAAATCAACTGGCACATCGCTGATTCCTCCAAGGACAAAGACCTGAGGAACGCCGTCACGCGGTGGACTCAGTGGACCCAGTGGACTCAGTGGACTCAGCAGACAGCATCAATGAGGTCAGCTGAGTTCTTGTTGCTGGCGCGCTACATCATTGTCATGGGCTTCCTGAATTACCAGCTGCAAAACCAGGAGACTCCAAAAGGGCGATGTGCTAAGCTGGCAATGTGAAGCATTTTGCACTTCACTTAGTTCTAAAATCCATGGTGGAAAGTTGATGCTGGCAATCCGATGCCATTCCCAGCAATCCCATTCCACCATGACCCCATCTCGCTATGTCTCCCTATGTTTCCATGTCCTCGGCTCGGTAGAACGATGGACCGCTACCAGATCCTCCCGGTAGGATACTCTGGTGGCAGATTCCATGTTGGGCAGCGAGAAGATGGAGTCCTTGTTGGTTGCCCTGAAGAAAGGCCCGCAAAAATGCCAACTTGGGAAAACCATCCCAAATGACTGACGTAACCTTCAACAAATGCACATTGGTGTGTTTGAAAATGGATGAAAATGGATGACAATCATATAAGACCCCAAATTGCCGTTTCCATAGGGAACATGATGGTAAACGATGTTTTTTTTTTTGCATATGTTCAAACAAAGCCACATCTGAAAGCGCATGATTTTGGGGCAATCAATTCCAAACCCCAGCCGAAGGCTCTGAGATGGTCTGGGAGATCTTACCATTCCTTCCAGAGGCTGGTGTCTGATGGAAGTGACTCGTGAGTCAATTACTAGGTCCTGTAATGAAAGGCGTCACAAACTCATGTGTTTTGTTTATTCGGATTTTATCAGTCTTTACATTATAAACCTAATTACCATTACTATGGGTTGGTCAAATGATTTCCGATGTTTCATCTGTTCCAATCACAGTGAAGGCAGCAACGCCAGTGGCTAACTCATCTGAGGCCTTGGTGGATGAGCTGTCCAGCGACACCTTTGAGCAGACGTGTATCAACTTTTTCAACCATTTGGACAAGGACCAGTTTGTAAAGATCATTGGGTTGGTTTACGGGACAATTTACAGGAAACCCGGGAACCCCCATATTTAATTGTAAAAAAACATGGTTTCCAGTTAAGATTTTCCCTTCAAGCAATCCAATGAAAAGAGTCAAATGAGTCACTTGGAGGTCTGGATTGATGGGTTGATCTCAGTTGATCTCAGTTGATCTCAGTTGATCTCAGTTGATCTCAGTTGATCTCAGTTGATCTCAGTTGATCTCAGGAAAATGAAGACAACATCAGTTTCAGAGGATAGACTTTTTGAAGTTGGATGAACATGACGTACCTTAGGACTATTTGGGACTCAGATGTGTGGTTTGGGCCCATGTTTGGGCGTTCAACAGCATTGACTCCCATGTTTGGATGGTTTTTGGGATGGTTTAAGTTTAATAAACTTTAATACTCAGAAAGTCTAAGTTTTTTGGATCATTTAACTTAGAATATCTTATAATTAGTACTCAATTTCTGCAGTTTGCGGTCCATTAGTCCATCTTTTTTCGCCGTCCAGGATTCCAACGGTATCTTGGAGCCGATGGAACTGCTGCCTGTGGTGCAGGAACTGACCCAGGAGCCAGACGGTGTGTCCTTGATTGTCCTTGTAACATCACCGGGTCATGGAGGGGTCAACAGAACTATCCCTGAGACCTCATGAATACGCCCGTTTGGTTTTTAGATGTTCTTAGTACCTCAATGTGATATGTTATCTTGATGAAAACTCCGGAAGAACATATATGTGCGATGAAGTTTCTTGGGTGCTTTGCTCATGTGGTCATCAATCCACTTTCATAGGTATTTAATATGATTTAATGGTATTTAATGGTATTTATTAATACCCATTCTCTTGGGATTCCAGGGATGACCGGCTGCCGTCCCTTCGTCCCATCTTTGGCGCGTGCAGAGGCTCATGCCTTCGTCCTCACGGAGGATCACTGCAAGCGCTTTGTTGACATTTTCGACATCGATCGGAATGGAGTCCCTGGGCAGATGTCGTTGCCACATGTTTCGGGGAAGGGTACGATGTAGGACTTCGGAAATTCATTCTCAGGATCAGCCTGGCAGTGGCAGTTTGAAGGTGTTTTTGGACCTGGAAGGAACTTGCTATCTTTTGAAGGTCATGATTTTCCATGATATCATTTCCCTTTGTGCCTCGAACATCCTGAGATCAACTCTGAAGGGACAAACAATTGACTGTGACAGTTCAAGAATTACAAAGGGATGGAGTGATAGTTCAAGTCTCCTAGAAATCTCCTGGATACTCGTTGAATCTCAGGTTATCGCGAAGGAAGAGTTCGTCAACTTTGTTTGGGCTCCAAGTCGCAGTTGTTGCACGACCAATTGGTGAAACTCTACTCGGTGGTAGCAAGAGAGTGCCACTCTTGTCTTGACACGTGAACCATCACTCCTGGATGAATGCCGATATCATTCTTGTTCAATGGTTTAGAACTAGATGCCTTTCACAGTCCACAATCACTTTGATAGCGGAACTTAGTCCCGGACTTGGGCGCATGCTGAGGTCCGCTATATGATGATAATGTCGCCAAGCCTAGTGAGAAGGGGCCAGTCTGTGAAAGCATAGCCTTTTTTAAGGGATTACTCTTTCTGGAAAATACATTTAGTTTTGGAGTGATGCCGTTCTTTTATTTGGCTTCCCTGGAGAAGTAATGCGGCCCGCTTAGTAGCAGCTGCAACATGTCTTTGCTGGATTTGTACCAATATTGATAGGTTTTTACCAGCAACAACAAACACAAACTTTTTTTTTGAAGAGCAGTGCCGGTTCATATCGAAATGGATGACCCTGCGCGTTTTTTTTTATTCCAAAGGAGAGAAACTGAGTCAGTTGTAATCCACCTGTTTGACTGACAGTCGCCTGGGATCTTTGCAGGTCCTTCATGGAGACACCTGAAGGACAACAGGCGACGATTGAAGCCAAGGCACGGCCAGGTGGAGGGCAAGCTGGGCACTTGCCATATGGCTCGATGTGTTGTTACCCTCTGGTAATTTAACATAGCTATTGAAAATCACCATTTATAGTGGATTTTCCCATTGAAAATGGTGATTTTCCATAGTTATGTTAGTTTACCAGAGGGTACTTTCTGGTTATGGCTCGATGGGTTTCTCCAGTGGGGTACAGCGGTACGCTGCAATATCCGCCAGGTGGAAGAGAGCGCCCTGGCAGTTGACGGCCTGCTGAAGCAATTGGCTCGGGATCGAGAAGCCATTTTCAAGGCTGGAATTCTTCAGGTTGAAGGAATGCCCTCATTCCTGCCCTAGAAAATATTAGATCCATTGGGTCAAGGGACAAGGGACATCAACAGCACTCAACTTTGAAATCCATCGAGCACGATTCGGTTTGGATTAACTATCCGGAGATCGCACGATTCAAACTCCACGGCTTCTTCTTTTGGTATTGTACGCTGGGTGCATGAGATTGAGCTGTCCAAGCTGTCCCAAGCCAGGTCATGGGGTTGCTCCCCGAAGCCTTAGCCCCGGAAACCATCACTTTGTTGCCAATGTAAGCAACCAATCAGCAAAAACGAGGTGCATTTTTCGCGATCAAACTTGAGACGCGAAGGATGGCATGAGTAAGACTTCTTTGAAACGGAGTCGAGAGCTATTAAGATCTCGTTTGAGTGGTGTTGCGATATGTTGCGATGAATACAATGAGGTGGCTCAACTTTGATTCCATAGGCCCATCCATTGATTTTCTTATGACTTGCCAGTCTCCCCGGTCTCCCCGGTGTGTCCATTGATGGATCTCCCAAGGCAGTCTACTCGGAGCTGGTGAGTCAGAAATTTGTGGCGAGCTTACAGAAGTGTCATCCATGATATTTTGTCCCTGAAAAAATAGGCTTCACCAAAAATGGTGATTCAACGAAGAATTTGGGGCAGGGACATTTGCGGAACTGAATTTGGCTTTGTCCATAGACATGTTGAATTACTCCCGATCTAATGGCCATCAAATCATAATGAGGACAACGATGTAGGGCACCGTAGTTTTTGACAAACTGTGATGTTTTGACTAAATGTTCTCATGCACTTCAGCATTAGGTTGTCTCAAATTGGACGGACTTGATGTTTGTTTGGGCCAACTTCGCCAATTTTCCGGTCCCAGCAGTTGCATCCGATCTCCGGGCATGTCAGGTGAAAGACTTCAACGATGAGTTTAAACGCCTTGACAAGGCGCCCAGCTTGAAAAGTCTGGCGATTCTGTTGAAGTGTGGCGTTTGCAGATCAGAAGTTGAGATATGGCACCCAAATCTATCCATAAATCATCGTAAGATATCGTAAGTCTATCCATATCCAAGCACTTGTTGGAGTCATATCGAATGACTTCCGAAAATTTCGTCTCCTGGCTTCACGGCTTCACCTTTTGCGATGGCGCAGGATGGAAGTGGAGCTTTGGAACCTCCAGAGTCCTTTGCTGAGGGACTCTTCATGCTGCAGTGACAAGATTGCGAATCGTTTTTGTTGCTCAACTTCTGAGTGTCTACTGGAATCTCTGCGGCTTGTAACTGGAGAAATGGCGGACTAGCAGCTGAATCGCAGCAGGAAGAAATTACAATAATTATCAATTTTCAACAATCAACAAGACCTCCTAGCTGACGAGGAAGAAGGATTCAATGGTGGTAGAGGTAGACCCTCCCCCCCTTGAGTTTTCGGTCGTCCCCAAGATTGGGTTTGAGCTATCCAACATTTTGTAGGGCTTCAACCTTAGATACCGTTTCAAGACTTTGTGATTTTGGTGATCCCCGGCCTGGGTATATACGTTAGATACATGATATACATAATATATATTAATATATGTATATATATATAATATACACGATTTTTGATATTGGCTGTTGGTGGTAGTACTCATTATACATGCTCCATTGAAAAACAGGCGTTCGACCTGCACACGGACTGAGGCTCTTCCCAGTGATCGTCCGCCTCGCCCAGTCCAAGCCTTTCGCGGTGACACTCGAACAGTTCCTGGTCCAGATGGGTTGGAGTCGGCAGGATCTTACCAGTAGTCATTGGATTGTAATGGATTTTGATGGATTTTAATGGATTTAATGGATCATTGGATTGGTTTAAGGGAAAATCTTATCTGGAAACCATGGTTTTTACCATTAAGATCATGGGATTTTCCTGTAATTCCCTTAAACCAATCCAATGATATAGGAATCTGCAACTAGAGACTTATTTTGTTAGCAATTTGGGGAGGTGAAGTGTCTAACAGGGATGAATCTTTCTCTATCCATAAAGCTTTCTTTGAAAATAGGCTGCCCCAAACCCTCTGCTTTTAAATCTCCCATCAAAACTGCGACCTACTCCATGTTGGAGTTTCTTAGGGCCTCATTGGCCCTTTATTTCCACAAAATGCTTGGGGTTTCGACGTGTTTCGACCATTTTCAACCCACAGCTGGTGGCCATGCTGGAAAAAAGGTGTGCCGACTTCACCCAGATTTTTGACCTCCGTGGCGATGGCGTCATCCGCGCAGACGAGTTCCTGGATTTTGGCAGGCGGCCAACGTGGCATGGAACGTGTTTTTTTTTGCAGTGATTTTGATGTTGGTGGAGTTGGGTCTTGAGGATTTTGGCGAAAATTTCGATGGTTTCTTGGGTAATGTTTTTCATGAAATCCTTACGAATAACTTCATTTTCATGGGTGGTTTTTTTTTCAGGATGGGTCATACTCGTACAACTCAGATCTAGAGCTGGGCCAGGTTTCTGTTCATCATAGGATATCTTCACAGCGAGGACGGCAAGGCGGGAGATTTTCGCAAGCAGCGTGTGTCTGAGACTGAAAATAGCGGATTCCCTAAATGGCCATCAGCCATGGGAAAATCCATTGGAATTGGGGGCGCCTTATTTTCAGACTAACCCACAAGCTGAACTTTATCTGCGGGATGGTGAGATGTCTGAGGCTGCAGCAAATGAGGCAGTGAAAGTCTTGAATGACTCCCGGCGTATTGAGGACAGCTGGGTAGCTGGCAGTCGGTGATTGCTCAGATCTTCCACCATTTGAAGGTGGGCTAGTATCTACATTTTTACACTAACAGAACAAATGTAGACATTGCTTGGTGAAAAGTCGCCAGTGATCTATGAAATGTCTATATATGTACTGTATGTCTGTTTTTGTATCTGTCTATATGTCTATACTGTCATATCATATCTATAGTCTATAACTATGGTTATGTCTATATCTACTGTATATTTGTTCCTATATCCGTATCTATATACACACCTATATGATTCGACTGCCAATATCCATCCGAGAAGCGCCTGAATTCCTTGATGGTTGATGGCTTTACTGTATATTATGGTGTTATACTGACTGTAACTGAGACTAAGGGTTTCCCCTAAACCTCATAGGCTGCTGGTGTGATCTCCCAGGATGTGATCCTACTTACAAATTTCGAAACATCAAAAAGCATCAATTTTTAGATATTATACTGATATTAATTGATATTACTGTATCCAAGATTTCACATACTGAAGGGTCACTTCCGAAGCGCCATACTTGTCCGGCGGTTTAGTTTGTGAGTTGCACTCTGCCAATCTCATCACTCCCCCAGCCCAAGCTGCACTCACCCACAACAACCCGCCAGATTCTTTTCACTTAACACAAACAGCAAACTTGTTGTTCGCGAGCCCTTCTTGAATCTGCCATAGATTTGTGGGGATTTGGAGGATGTATGTCCAGCATGTGCAGCCAAATAGGGTTTTCACAAGCTAATTCTAGAGCAGTGATGCCTTTGAGACATTCAAATGTTCACCTCAAATCACTTCAAAGCACATGAATTTCACCTCGGACCCTCAAACTCACAACCCTACCGCGGACGCCGCGGACGCCCTTGTAGCAGACTGACTTCAAAGTGTTGTGTTCAAAAAACCAAGTTCCACATGCGGTAACGCCAATCATGGTGAGTTGACATGGTCTTCAACCATGCAGTCGCAAGTGGGAGAAGTTGAAAGAGTGATTTTGATGAGATTTGAGCAGATTTGTGTCAAGGCATAAGAGTGACAAACTTGATTCGAGATGATACCAAAGTGTACAGCTCATACCAAAATTTGCCATGAAAAAGACATCAATGAAGAGTGCTACAAAAGACTAGGTCAGAGTAGCATCTTATGATGTACACAGAGAATAGAGAAGATACTTTAAGATAGGATAAACTAAGAGAAGAAGATATAGATTAGATTACATTGTGGTAGTCTAGACAAGACTAGACTAGATAAGATTGGACCACATAGATATACATAGATTAGATGAGATTAAATAAGATTAGGTAAGATTCGATAAGATTAGATAAGATTAGATAGGATAAGATTAGATTAGATAGGTAGGTAGATAGATATAGATAGAGATAGATGGATATGTGGATAGATAGAGATAGAGATAGAGCAAGAGCAAGAGCTGAGCTAGAGATAGACAGATAGACAGATAGACAGACGGATAGACAGACAGATAGACAGACATACAGACAGGCAGAAAGAAAGATAGATAGACAGACAGGCAGAAAGAAAGAAAAATAGATGGATGGATGGATAGATGCATGGATGGATGTATGTATGGACAGACAGATAGATATGTAAATAGATAGATAGTGTAAACATCTGTAAACATCTGTAACCCCTGTCCTTTGGCATTTTGAAGCACTGCAACCAGGACCTTTTAGAAGGAATGGAACGAGACCACGCTGCTGTGCAGCAGGTCGCTTTTTATGAAGCTCCAGGGATGGGGCCATGTTGAGATAGGCAGATACCAAACACGGGGGATTTAACCAGCAATTATGGGTACTGTTTGGATTTGATATATATATATAATACACTGTAATTAATATATATATATACATATACAGTATATATATATAATTATATATATACACATGTTTTTCTTCTTTTCAATAGGATGATCGCCGAAATGATGATTCAACGTATGGGCTGGGTCCTAGACTCTGATGGTATGCCACTGGGGCTACATGGGAGGTGGGATTCTGGTAGACGCTGCGAAAGTCATTGTCGGAAGTCCACATTGGAACGGGCAGTCCCCAGCACGAATGAATATCTGAGGGTAGCTAGGCATGTATCGAGATATTACTGCATGTTTTGTTGATTTGCATCTTTACGCCTATGGTTCTATATGTTCTATGATAGTTTTTTGTACATAGATGTAGCTGATCCTACAATATCCTACAATATCCTACAATATCCTACAATATCCTACAATCAAATAATCAAAAATCCTAATGGGAACTTATTTTATCTTATTTTATGGATGATTTCCTGTAGAATGGGATTTTCCATTGCCATGTTTGAGAACTGGAGGGGATTCCATGGCTTTCTGCCAGAGCTTCGCCGCATCGCCTGGTTCAAGTCGTGTGGTGTGAAACAGACACCGTCGACAGCGGAGCAAAGTGCAGTCCTCTTGTGTCGAGCTCAAAGGGCTTTCAGTGGTTTGCAGTTCCTCAGGTCAGTTGTTTGATTTTCAGATTTGGGTATTAAACCTATGATGCCATATTTGGAGATATTTTGGGTGCATGAACAATGATGAACATTCATTTACCAGCGTTTTTTTTGGTTCAATATGCACTTCGCATGTTTCGAATCTAACTATTTGGGTAATCTCCAAAGGTGAATCACTTGACATCGACGTGAGGTGTAGAGAATGGCGCGGCCACAGTCTCGTGGTGCAGGGTCGGGCCGTCATGTGGAGCAATTTGGTCCACAAAATTGTGCCCATTGGTTCGATGTTCGAATGATTCAGAAGCATGGCCAGGCAGAAAAAGGGCAGTGAAGTCGTATAGTGACATTTTTTTGTCATACTTTGCCATACTTATTTGGGATTTTCTCAAGCAATGGTATGACGCAAGCGTTAAACTCACCCCATGGCCCCGGTCCCAATTTGGTCACGGCGCCAGGGCCGGGCCTAACATGGCCCAACAAGGTCTCGGAGTTCCGGCGCGGCGCCAAGTGCGCCAGTGCATTAACAATGATTTATGAGTATTGTATAGTATCTGTCAGTATTGTTTTGTTTGGTAAGATGATGTAAGATGTCAAAAGGTGTCTCAACATCTTGTATGTTTAGTATTGTTTAGTATGTTAAACAAAAACACATGTGAGAATGCTGCTTAAAATGATAACAATTAGTTTTAGCAGCATTCTGACGGGAAGAATCAGAATATATGAGAACCAATCATGGGCTAGTAGCAGTGATACCGATATTGGCAATGATAGCAATGATGGTAATCATCATTAATGAAGGTACTGATGACAACATGATTGCTATGTGGATTGATGTAAAATCATCATGGGGTCTGCTACACAGATCTACACAGAAAACAACTGGGAAGGGGCTCCAAGCAATGGGTTTCTTGGTCCGAGAGTAGACCATTGAACCGAGAAAGTTTGAGTCATGTCTATAGAGTCTATAGAGTCTATATATATATAGAGTCTATAGTCTATAGATTGCAAACACAGAGTACTGAGCAATCTTTGAGGATTTGAGCCTGATTTCCAACTGCCAATGACTGCTGCATCCCATGAGGCAACAATGCGGCCTGGAACACAGATGGGGTGTGGGAGCTCAATTTTTGAAAATGCGCTCGCCGCTGTTTGACGAGGGTAGGAAACCGTTCGCCGTTCGCCTCGGCCCCCGTGATGTTGGTTTATCTTACCCTGTCGACTGCAAGTAATTCGATATATCAAGACATATCAACCATCGGTAGCCAATCGTTACCGGTAGGGGTGGCAACCCCATGGGGCAAAGTGGCCGCGCGGGGGACCTCAGCATCAGCCGTGGGTTGGTCATTTGATGTCACGGAAACCACTGGTGATAAGGGGGTCCCCAGAGTGAAAACCAAGGTGCCAACAGCACAGGGTGGGCGCCCGTGACTGAGACAGGATTTCTGGTCGACTTGCCGACAGCAAAGCTATTTGTTGATGATCAAATAGACATATTAATTGTCATTGTTATTGCTTCTATCAGGTTCTATAATATGATTTTGTCTGTAATATCAGCTTATATTGTATAGATGTCAGGTCAATAGTCAATATCACCATTATGCGAACTGGTATATCAACGGGAAAATGCCACCATTATGCTTGTGTTCTAGCATCAAGGGTATATCATCACTTTTAGCTGTGGATTCAGCAAGGCATATCACTGACCATGACGAAGCTTCCCGAGGCATGACCAGTGCCTCCCGCACCCGACAGGGCACCGCCCAACAACCAGTGATTGGCGCGGGCACCTGCTTTTTTGTGACAATTTCATCTCGTTCTGTCCCAAGTAAAATGGGACTTGACTGGCGGACAAAGGTTGGAGAATTACAATATAAAAAGTGCGGTAATGTTTATAAAGCAATAGGATACATTTACATGGGTGGTATAAACCATCCAAATATGGGTGGTTTATGATTCCACTTGGAGTTTCCTCCACAGATCGTACCCGTTAACCCTCCAAAACAGCTATATACCATTTTAACATAGATTGTTGGTGATATGGGTGTCATGCACCACCATTCTATAGAGGCTTAATTTGGATTGCTTGAATCTGGCAGGAGTGCCATAGTATAGATATGTTGGTTTAGTAAGATGTAACAATTCCAGGGTTGGGCATGACATTCTGTAGAGTTGAAAGGGCCTTGTGTTTCGGACCTTGGGGGTTGGATTTTTTCAGATGTTCTTTTGACGCTTGTTCACCCATGCTGCCTTCAAGCCAGACACGCGGTCATGACATGCCAGCCAAGACAGAGAGAGAACCAAACAAAAGAACCCCCCCAAAACTGAACGAGAGTGTTTGAGGATTTGGGGCTTTAGTCGAATGTGAACAACGTGGGTCGTGGGGTGTCATTCTATAGAGGGTATCGGTATGGGGCAAAAAACAGCCTCAAGTGATTTGGTCATGGGCACCATTCTAAAGAATCTGTTAGCCAGTGAGACATTTGAATGTGGTTGGGAACCCCATTCTATAGAGCGCCATGTGCGGACAAGGGTCATGCGACCCATTTTAGCTTCTTTGAAATGGCACCCCATGACGGTTCGACTGAACTCGCAAGGGTATGGTTTATGATGGTTTATGGTTTATGATGGTTTATTATTGCTTTGCTTACATCAATGATAAAGCAATAATATCACAGGCATTCTGTTTGAATACTAGGCAGAAGCCAGACGTTTTGACGATGTCGTTTTGATATCAAGAGCTTTTGTGCTCAAAATCTGATGCCCCCCGGTCCCCGCTGCACTAAGTGTCACC
>Ga0126342_10000412_pt1 | contig 45160 bp, 28 predicted proteins | sample Cyp1metagenome_FD_92528 | JGI IMG/M metagenome (GOLD analysis project Ga0126342, IMG submission 92528) | Coral microbial communities from Lord Howe Island, Old Settlement Bay, Australia - Cyphastrea 1 metagenome | ecosystem: Host-associated > Invertebrates > Cnidaria > Coral ...
TCATTCAGTGTAGCCAGCCCTTATACAGACAAGACTGAGGCCACGCCCGGTTCCAAAAAAAGGGGTCGCCAGACGGTTGCAAACTAGCTGTCGTCAGTGAGGGCCCTTGTTGTATATATATTATAAATTGTATGTGTATATATATAGGGAATTATGGGGTTACAGTTTTCCAAAGATATCTACATCATCATCCCACGACCATTTATCAATCAAATATATCAAATCGATGATTCAATCCCATACTTTGGATGGTTTAAAACCCCTAGAATTTATCTATAGCCGTTGTATAGCATTATATCGCCATATATCGCCAATGTCATATTGTATTTCCATAAACTGGTCGTTGTAATACGTGGATTGCACTGAAAACCGGATATATGAGCCCCACATTTTCGCTGTTACACAACCCAGAACTTCAAAGGACACCAAAAACTAACCCAGTCACAACGCCTAGGTTTAACCTAGCCTTTGTGAAGCTGGGCAATTCTGATGAAATTACAACTTATTATGATACATGTGAAAAGGCGGTGAAAAGTCAGTGAAAAGGCCGTGAAAAGCCCGTGAAAATATGGTTCTTGATGTCTTCCATTATTTCCTGCAATTTGGTTAAATTGTAGCCTTTAGTCAAACCTGTCCTTTGTGATAACGGACTTAGTAAACCTATCTTTTTGAAGCATTGGGTAATATATGATAATAATATTACATATTAAATTATATGCTATTCTCATATATTCTCACGGGGGAAAGCTGCTTGTTATGATGATTTAGTAACGGTACCCGTTACATGGGCCCATCAGCGTTGCCACCGTAGCCTCCAAAACCTCGAGCTCCTCATTGCGAGTGGTCTGCGGGGCAAGTCGGGCGCGTTATGCACCACGCGACGCGACGTTTGGACCCTGGATTCAATGGATTGGTACCCTCTGGTAATTTAACATAGCTATTGAAAATTGCCATAGAAATAGTGGATTTTCCCATTAAAAATTGCCATTTTCAATAGCTACGTTAAATTACCAGAGGGTATCTGGGAAAATCTCGAGTTAGGAAACCATTGAAACCATGGTGAGTTTTTTTTTTCCCCCGCAACAACAGAGTGTCTGGTTGGTGGTATACCTAGCCCTCTGAAAAATATGAAAGTCAGTTGGGATGATGACATTCCCAACTGAATGGAAAGTCATAATCCAGTCATCTTCCAAACCACCAACCTTATAGTGAGTTTTCCCATTAAAAATTGTGATGTTCCATAGCATTCCAGACCACCAACCAGATATGTGGATCGCCCAACCAGTTTTTTTCCTGGTGAATGTGCAACATTGCGTTGGCAATGATTGGTTATTACCGCGATGGATTGGACGAAGCAACATGGGCACTCCAGGAGTGGAAACCCAGTGACTGGTAGATGGGAGGGTGTAATCCTTGTTGAAGGACCATCAGTTGAATCATGTTGCTTGCTAAATGCTACTGCTCTTACTAGGGATTGTCGAATCAAATGGTGAAACATGCTGTATTCGGAAAAAAACACGGGTAGGGACATTTCAAGAGCTTGCATATATCGAGTATGTCCATTCGTATTCAATTGGGTTCTTTTCTCTCGGTACATTGTTTTTCATATAATTCACATGAAACCCCCAACCTTAAATTATCCATCATATGTTTTTTTTTTTGAAATAGGGGTACCCCCAACTCATCCATTTTAAGAGGATGTTCCATTCTAAACCATCCAGCTATTGGGGTACCCCCATCAAAATGGAACCCCCTATATCCCGAAATCATCCGAAATCCATATGTTTAGCCTTCAGACTTCAGACACTTACCATCTGGTTATTTAATATAGCCATGGAAAATCACCATTTTTAAATATTTTTAATAGGTAAGCCATCTATAAATGGGCCATGTCCCATGGCTATGTTAAATAACCAGAGGGTAATTCTTTTAGGGGTCCCTATAACTGCAATGGATGATCCATGCACTGGTCACTCCGCCTGTGGACTGCTAGGGGCCTTGGAGGCTCGATCCAAACGACCTGGCGAAACGCCCGGCGCATGGAAAAGCCCCTGGTGATTTCATGGGGGTTTTACCATGGATCCAACCATCACATGATCCAACCATCAATATAAAACATCTTAAAAACATGGTGAATATGGTGACTTAGCCAATTAATATACGTAGTATGGGGATGAATTCTTCCGGTCAACAAACAACTTAGTAACCATCGATGGTTTGGTCCCTTGGAAATGATCTACATTGGGGCACATCACGGTGCTAAATAACCCATTCAAATTGTTTCGAAATCGAGTCGCATGCGGTTGTTTTCAAAAAACATGGACATTCTCACCAACGGTTTATCATCACCTTTCCAACTAACACTGCAAGTTGTACGCTTTTTTGTTTGTTTTTCATATCTCATGTCTGGGGGAAAAAAAAACAAAGGAAGTCAACGAATCCCAATATCCTGATTTGATGGTTGGAGTTGGGGTATATGTTCCTGCACATTATCATGAGCTGCATGGGCCAGAAAATGGTTGCCTGTGAGGCAAAAATTCACACGAATGAATTTGATTGATATGTTCATATGATTTCATATGGCTATACATATATGGGTCGAAAAACAACTTCAACCCTGATGTTCACGTTAATAATTAACGTTAATAATTAACTAGACACTCGATGTTCATGCAGTTCATTCATATGGCGATGCTATCTGCGTGGTGACCCACGGCCTCTCCAAGACTTGCCGCCGGGCTTTGCCTAAGCGACAAAAATGTGGGCGAGGGCAAACATAAAAATTACAAAGGTAGGCAGAGTTAGTGAGCATGTCCTATCTATTATCTATCTATCTATCTATATATCTAATTATCTAATCTAGTCTAATCATGTCTAATCTAATCTATCTATCTGTTGTTTCTTGTTCCATCCATCAATCAATCTGTATCTATAGTTTGATCCGACCCAAATTCCAACTCCAAATCCTCCACTGCCCATCGATCCATCCATCTATTCTTCCTACCTATACGAAGCAACAATGATCTATCTATATATATCTATATTACGCTCAATAGATATACGTATATTCTGGACCATCGAAAACATATTCGGATATGTGTGGTCCAGTATCCTCTTCTTCTCAAGTCAACATTGTTTTTACTAGAACGGCCATCAAATCAACCCGGACCAAACTGGCATTAAACTGCCCCAGAATTAATTAAGGTCCTATGACCTCCATCAAACCTCGTGAAAGAAACTTGTTAAACCGTTGTTGTTGTGGTACTTTTGTGGGCACCCTTACACGTCAATGACCACGACTGGTGCCACCCATCACGGCCGTACGCGCATCCCACAACAACTGGGGAAAGGTGACTGCCCTCGGACGCAAGGTCTTGCTCCCTGCCCCAGCAAGGTCTTGCGTGCCAAGGAATTTTGCTACTTATCGCATTGGAAAAAGGGGGTGAACAAACAAACAAAAGGATGGTCCAATAGAAATGGGTAGGAAAAACCATCAAAGAATGGAGTTTTTAGTTAACATGGTTTGATCATGATGAAATATGGGGATATAGCCAGTGCTATATAAGACATGTTCCTCATGGCCAGGTTTTTAAGGGGGTATCAAACAGTGGGGTACCAATGGGCCGACAACAAAGTGGTCATTGTGTACTAAACCAACCCGTTTTGGGAGTAGGAGACCCCAATTCCACAAAGTTGTAATTAATTTCATAAAATGGGGTCAACCCCGCTAAAAGAGTTCATGTCAAAACAAGTAAAATTAAAGGATTTTCTGTTGTTGCATCTTTTCTAGTTTGTGATGAAATCATGGTAGGGTCCCACACTTCAAAGGCCCTGGTATTTTGCTTACAATGCGTATCTCAACATAATCAACATAGGTTAACATACGCATGGGGATGCAATCTGGGTACTCTACTGCAAATAAACACAACCATGGACGGCAAGGAACAAGTCTCTGTGTTTAGTACAAACATCATAAACCGGAGAGATTTGAACATGTGTCGAAATGGGGTACCCCATAGGATCCATGTATGGTATATATGCTAACATAAAGGGGGTATATTGATGGGATCCATGTTACCATATATACCAGCACCATGGATCCGTCATGGGAATGGGGTACATGATGAAACTTGGACTTGGGGGTATCCATACCCCAATTCGAGACAAACCAATTTCCAAAAGGTAGACCCAGCGAAACTTGGGAGGATGAACCCTAAGAGGGCCTAAGAAACCCTCAGCGCCTTCACGGTTGAGGCCCAGTTTTTCGTAGACCTGTGGGCAAGAACGAACTACATTTTTCAATTTGATGTGATAAATCGAACACCAAGCCATACCAAATTTCTGTGCAAACATAAAGAAGATATGTGGGGGGTTGTTGCTGGGGTTACAAGATAATCAAAAGTATTTGGCACCCAAATAACTAACCAAAAAACAAATTGACTGCTAGATAGCACCTTACTCCACAACTGATTTAGTCACTGCGTCATCCTTCCAATCTAATTATATGTTTAGTACAGGTGAAAATAGTTTGCCGCAGTGAACACACAACCTAGTCATGTCGAACTTTGACCTGCACCCATCCTGAACAAATACTCCATGCATGGAAACATGACCTCTTTGAAATAATTGTTCAATCGATTTTTCCGTTTATGCATCCAACCACTATGATAGCGTACATACCGGTACCACACAACCATTTCGTACAGTAACAAACACGATATACATACTCAAAACCGAAAATGTCAAATCGCACAACACCTGTTTTTAGGGGTAATCCGAAACTGTTTAAGTTGTGATATTATGATATTATATGATATTATATAATATATATATTCACGATTATTCACGTATACTGACCCCCCTTATATACATTATGCCCAACCAAATCTTTCAGTGTTGACTTAGCCCGCATCTTCCCAGTGTTTTTTCCACGACCTGCAAAGTCCCCACCATGGAATGAAAAAAGGTGTATGCCAAAAAGCGTCTGTATAGATATCCACCCATCCAAAAAGATCAACAACTTACAAATCATAAGCCATGGATCTTCACGTTTGGTGTTTAAATCGCTTAAATCCACCGTTTTTGGTGGTTAAAACCACCTAAGACCCCAGATTCCTATGATTCAATTGTAAGAGGTTCCAAACCATAGAGTTCGCCCCCGCAGACCTCATCAACATCTTGTTGTGTCATCTCAATCCACTCATCGAAAAGCTTCCCCAAGCGCTTCACCTAGCGGCCGGAAAGGTCCCACGAGGAGAATGGGGAGTATCAAACCCGCAACGTGCGCAACCGGGGCAAATATCATGACGTGTATATATAAGAATATATATAATCTATCCTTGCATTTTATCTGGCATTCTGTCAGTCTGTCAGAAAATGTCAGAAATATATTCTCACAGTCTATCGAACATCTTGACTGATATATATGCTGACATTGCATGAGGTGTTTTCTGGTATCCAATTTGACATTTTAATTGGCATATATTGTGACATTCTATCTGACATATGGTCCGTGTCCGCTGGGATGTCTTGTCAAAATCCATTTGAAAAAATAAGACAACACCATTTGATAGCTAATTCATCTACTAGATTGGTTCATGCTAGTTAAACTGCCAGATTGAATTTGCTAAAGGCTATAGTGATGTCAACCCACCACAAACGTTAATCATCTGAAATCTGAAAAATACAAAGATACGATAAGATACGATGGAAGCCAAAACATATTAAAACCCACAAACAAAAACCTTTCTCATCAAAACCCATGAGTGCCTATGCTTGGTTTTTCCACGACCAGTGAGAGGTTCACAACCCGACATTTTTAGAGAAACATTCTGGGCATTTCCAATTTTGTGACGTGCGACTCAAGTTGGGTGTGTTTTTAAGGAAACCCACCATGCAAATGGTATGCATGCAAACACATACATTTACATACTCGAGGTCGATGTCACTTGACCCCTCTAGGGCGTCACTAAAAATCACCTCAACAGCGTCATTTTCCAGAACCTGGCTGTAGTATCCTATATATATATATTATGTATGATTACTATTGTTTACTTGTGATTTTCCTAGTAGTTTCCGGGTTTCCAACTTGTTTCATCGATCATGGATTTGGGGAGTGCTATGCTGCTATACTCATGGTTAAGTTAAGCTAAACAAAAACCTTCTCGCCATATCCGGCTTGTCGATAGTCTATATCCTATTTATTCCCATGAGCCATTAGTGTATTTAGATTAACCATGGAATTAACTCACTGATCAGTGGTTTATCTCCCCAAACATCACTTGTTCATTTTACGGACTAACTCACCCAGGCATATGATCACCAGTTAACTAACCATAGCCCATCCAAGGATTTATCCAATGTCATTTCAAATGTCCCCAAATCATGTTATCGTCTTCCTTCACCCTTATCATCTTCTCAGGTGGTGGGCTCTCTATACTAGAGTTTTTTACAGTATTCTGTGGATGTGAAAGCATCCTTGGTCGAAAGTCAACAGACATACGTTTCTCTTTCATTTCCTTTTGTTGCCTTTCAATTTGCATTAATTTCCTTTAATGGTTCTTTCATGTTGCATTTATTTCCGTTCATGTTCCTTTCATTTTGCATTCATTTCCTCCAAGTCATGGTTTCCCCCAATTTTTGGTAAATAACCCCGCCAAAAAAAAACACATCCGCTGTTAGCCATGGAATATATCAGCCCATAAATCTGAAGGAACCATGGCCCTGTCCCTTGACGCTACCACCTCCACATGCTCGTCCAAACCGATACCGGAAGCCTTCACCTCAGTTGCAAGGGATAGAATAACCACTATCAAATGGGATGGGATACTGATGATCATGAGATTATATGGTTCAATCCCATCATAGAGGACTTAACCATCATAGTTGTAGACTGGGATTTCAAGGGTGTTAATCATCAACAATGGGAGCAAACATGGGATGAATGGGGCTCCTGGCCATCCCACCACCATAATCTGGGTGTGATCCAACTTTCGACTATGGCACACATAGGGATCAACGCAACCCTTCGGGATATATTGCGGGATATCATCTATGACACACTGATGAAAAAATACTTTACTTCGAGCGGTCCCCACCGTGACATTATTTTGATAATATAGTGTCTGACATCTCATCTGGAAGTGTATATGGCATATGTTTTCTGACGTTCTATTCTGGCATTCTTTCTGACATTCTATTCGCACATTATTTTCTGGCATTCTATCTGGCATCTTTTTTGACATCCTATTTGGTATACTTTCTGGCATCTATTCTGACATTTCTCGCATTCTTTCTGATAATCTATCTGGCATCTATTCTGACATTCTTTCCGGCATCTCTTTTGGCACTTTATCACTTTGTCTTGCATTCTATCTGACATTCTCTGGCATATCTTCTGATATTATTTCTGGCATTCTGTTTGGTATATCTTCGGAGATTCTTTGTGGTTGAGGTCTGGCGGGGAATACTGCGATCTAGAGCTTGCAGTTGAGATCCGGCGGAGGAAGGAGGAAGAGGAGGAGGTGGAGGCCGAGGCGGGCCAGATGACATAAAATCTAACAACCCTCACCTGACCGGTGGGGAACAATATCCTGGCTGCATCGGAAAAAAACAACAACAAACAACCCATCAAAAACATGTCTTCCCATGGGGTGATTACGTCAGGATTAGATTCGATTGTTTCTCAACCAAGCACCGTGGGGATTGAACCATGATCCGCTTCACCGAAAACAATCGGGGCCATTTTGGATTCTACGGATAATGATTTCACCATTGGCTTGGTTTCGACCAAAAATCTGCAGGACCTGCTGTTACATCATTCATTTGATATCCTGGATATTGCTGGATTATGTATGGAAGTGTATTTAAAGGGCATATCCATCCCATCCGAACATGTTCTCAATTGGTGAATTCAAGAGGCGGTTCTTCTCTTTTCGCCATTCCCAGGTTGACAAAAAGCTGCCATCCGGCTCGCAGAAGACCGCAGCGGAATTTCTGCAATAAGAATGATGACAGATGGTCCGAATCCATCTAGATCCAATTTGTGATGGAAAACAAAAAATATATGTATCCAATAGTCATAGTTTGGATATAGATATCTCAGTAGACATCACAACATCCCCACATCCCCATAAATCTCCACGTCACGTAGAAATTTATAGATATCCCGCATAAATATCCATAAGCGTCGAAAAGTAGCCACTAAAATCCACAAACATCGCCATAAACATCCCCAAGTACATCCAAATTCATCTATAGATATTACCCTCCAGTAAATTAACACTTCGACCCTTACATATTTTGTTTCTCATCATATTAGTGAGTTTCCACTAGAAAACATGGCGATGTTCAGGGTCGAACTGTTCATTTTCCAGAGGGTAACCAGTGGACAATCTCACCATAGCCCATGAAATTTCTCTAGAAATATGACCCTGTGGTAGCTATTGAACATATGGCCCTTGAGTTCGTTGATTCATGTATTTGATGTTGATTTACCTATCAAACATGGACGATTTTCCAGAGATTGTCCAAAGATTTTCCAGTTCGCTACGTTAGTTTACCAGAGGGTACTCCAAACATCTATTTCTGGTTGGTGGTTTCAACCCCTGTGAAAAATATGAGTTCGTCAGTTGGGATGATGACATTCCCAATATATGGAAAAACAAAACATGTTCCAAACATCTGGGTAAATTATCATATTTCACATTCACCTGAATCTTGCGGCTATTTGGGGATGATTTCCAGTGGCTTATAAATCTAGTAGACTTTAACCCCAGTGATACTATGTTATACTATGTTATACTATGTTATACTATTGCCAGTATCTATAATCCAAAAAAACAGTATCTATAACCTCAGTATAGATACATCTATTTAACCCCAGAAACAGTATCGATACTGTATAGATACATCTATTGTCATCTATTATACCCCAGTTATACTATTTAACCCCAGTATAATTGACCCAGAAACATCGATTTTCTTGCCAGAAACATGGGATCCTCATCGCATCGACACGGCACTGCTGCCGTATGCGCCGTCAGGGCGGGCTCCGTGTCGTCAGGCGCGTGACGGCGGGACCTTTTATGGCTGGTTTTTTTAATGGGAAAAGTCACTAGAAATGGCCATGTTCAATAGCTAGATGTTATTAGAATGTAGCAGTAATAGTATATGTTATACTATTGCTATATGTTATCTAAAGTACCTTTTATGGTAATATAGTAATTGTTATGTAATACTTTAGTTTTTTCTAAACATATTATATAGTACTGTTGATGGTATAGTACTGTTACTTTTATACGACCTAAGAGTGTATATTCTGGCGAATTATTCAACAGTACTATGCCATTAACATCCATTAACCTTCAATTATCAATGGTGTATTGACATAATATGGGAATATTATATGGTAATATACATAATTTGGTACTACTATGCACTATTATAGTAGATAATACACCATTCTAATGGTTTTAGTAATTCACATTCATAGGTATTCATGTGCACGACAAGATCTTCATATGGTTAATATTCCCAACTAGCATTATAATATTAGATCATTAGTGATTCACTGGATGATATGATGATTATAATATATTATAATCTATGGCCCTAACATTCAACACACCCGGAGAAATCATGGTTTAGTAGGGGATCGGAAACAAACAAAAACTTATTTGGCACATTCTGGGACCATAGAATTGGGGTGTTTGATATTAGGAGGATGTGATAAATGTACCCAATAAGGGGTTTACTGTTCCCAACCATGATTAAGGGACCGGGTGATATTACGTTTATTACCCAGTCACAACCACAATATCATCAAGTTAGTCCCCAACTTATGGTAATTCTTTGGTGGGAACATTTGATAATTTATCAGCGTATCTGGATGAATTATGATTATCAATGAACACAAAGCCAGGTGGTAGTGGTAGTTGATCATTGTCATTTGTGAGAATATAGTGGGTATGAAGTGCTATGTGACGGCTATGTAATCGGGATTAAAGCAGGATTCAACAACAAATATGAGTGGGTTAACCAACACAACTATGGGAATATAAATCATAAATGATAAGTTAAGTGATAAATGCAATAACTCACATTGGGCTCACATTGGGTACAATTCGGTGGGAGAAACCTACTGTCTAACCCACTAATCGAACTAATTCACTTGGGGTATAATCCAGTTAGAGTAATCTTGATAAATTACAACAACTCACCTGAAAACGGTTAGATGACAATGGGATATATGCTGGGTTTGCATTCCCCTAATGGTCAGCTCCGAGAGGCCTCAACGACAAGCTTTGGGATAACATCCCATCTTTGGGAGTAATAAAAAATATTCCCAAACGGCTCAAAGATAGAGAAAATACAAAGTTGGGCGCTTGATTGGTTTCACCATGTTCCACTTTGTTTCATCACCACCCCCACCCGGCACTGCTGTGCCCAGGCTGCCCCGGTGCCTTGAATCTTGACTCTCCACTGGAAAATGCCCTGCATGGGACCAGAAATGGGGTACCGATGATCATCACGGTCGCCATGAACAAACGGTCAACCCAAAAAAACCCTTTTTCAGTGACACTCAAATTGCTTTGGCCAGAAATGACCCGCTTTGGCAAAGTCGAAAATCGCCATTTGATGGGAACATTTACTGTAAGCTGAACATCGTGTCTCATAAACCATTGGATCTGGGGGTCTATAGTAACCTAAATGGCTATGGGGTGAAGCTACCAGGGTACCACTGGACCCAAAGGTTGGTCATTTTCTAAAGGATCACGGGGTCCCCCCAACGGGTGGGGGGAAAAAACATGTCTTTTGTGGCAATAGTTCACTGGATCTGTGTGGCAGGATTAATTCGATGCGTAATCAACCTGAAGCCTTGAAGACGCACTGAAACTTCCAACAGTTTGTCGTTGAGTGGGACAGCTGAAGTAAATCATCCGGAAGTTCGTCCAACTTTGAGCTTGTCTCATACAATATCCGTTTGACACGCTCTCCCACATCTGACAAGTCTTGTCCTATCACCTGACAGGAAAATCTATTCGGAACCCGGTTCTGGAACATATTTAACCGCAATGGAATGGCAGCACATCTTCGAAGGGTTTAAGGATTGTTTTTCACAAGTCAACACATCAAATGGAGCCATTGCGACTCATGTTTAACATTATTCTTTAACAACTGGCAGCCAGTTACTGGCTCAAAAGGCTCAAGATCGCTCAAGATCGCTCAAGATCATATTCTGCCCCCTTTGCCAACGCCAAAAAGTGGATCATGATCAAGGCTGAAGGTCGATGCGTACTTTGATGGACCATGGATAGGTAGCGAACTACCACAGCATCTCTGGTGATTTTGGGGATGTCTTTTTACTGGGTTTAGCACAGTAACTGGTTATAATAGACTGCAATTGGCTTACAAGGGGATATAACTAACTTATTACCCTCTGGTAAATTAACATAGACCCTGGCAAATAGGCATTGGACGATTACTTTCCACTTAAAATGGGTTATTCTCAGGGTCTATATTAATTTACCAGGTAACAGGTAAACTAACTCACCATAGCCCGTCCACCATTTGATGTGCGCCTGTGGTTGCTGCCAAGTGTCCTGCCTGGCCGGGGATGAAACGCCGGAGATGAATGGGGTATGCCTCCAAATAACAATGGGTGTTATAGCAATACCCTCTGGTAAATTAACATAGACCCTGGCAGATAGGGGTTGGAAGACTAGTTTCCATTAAAAATTGGTGATTTTCAGGGTCTATGTTTATTTACCAGAGGGTATAGCAATACTATTCAATATACTCACTATAAAATATAATCTTATATACATCAATGGGACTACCACAATCATTTGCCTATCTAAGAATATCAACCATAACAATTCTTATAAAACTCATCAATGATGATCTTCAACCATACAATTCATGTTCAATCAATATCAGTATATCAAAGGTATGGATCATTGATATTAATTGCATATGAATGGGGTATACCCTCCTCCAGTGGTGATTATGAGCCTACCAGGTGGTCTCAAATTTGGATCGGTTGGATTGAGGTATGCGTCAAATGACTGCTCCGCATGTGGATGCTCAAAAACCTCAGCACAACCAACAGGTCTGTTTGTTATTCAATCTTCATGTGGTTGGTGGTTTCAACCCCTCTGGAAAATATCAGTCAATGAAAGTGGCTCAAATCATCAAACAGCATTATCTGTCAAATCAGGATTTTATGTGCCTCAAATCATGAAATTCGACATAAACTAAACACACGTATTATCCACTATCATCCATTATTGTGGGATAATAATGTGGGATAATAATGGATGATAATGGATAATTCTCAATCGATTCATTTTATCCATATTATCCATTATTATCCATTATCACGTGATTCATTTTGAAGCCTCCCTGCAGCACCTCTGCCGCAGATGGACTGGAGGGCACCTCGGCAAACCGACCCAATAGATGGGCCAATGGAAGTCGTTGCGATCGAAAAAGCACGAGGTGCCCAAGAAATTAACTATGGTTAACGGCGGCAAGGTTTATGGGAGACAATTTTAGATATAGTTTTTGGTTTTTGTATGCTATAATGGTATGTTGTAAATATATCTATAGATTATAGAATGTACAATTGGGTTGATGAACTAACTTATACCCGGGGGGAACTTGCAACCATGAAACATATATTTTTCAATGGTGGTTTGGGTTCCCGCAGAGAATGAACATGTTGATAACTGACAGTCGTTGAATCAACAGAAACTCAGGTATTATCAACACTTCAAACTACCCGTTTGGTTAAAGATTATGATAACTGATAACTGTGTATAATCACATTATAATCAACAGAAACTAAGGTATCATCAAAACTTCAAAGTACCTGACGTGCAGGAAAATCATGGAATATCTGGAACGGCCAACCAAATCAGCCACAGATGGGATCTTGCTAGATCGATTGAGCGGCACTTGGGGTACTTCTGAAACGAAAAAAAATGCGAAGACCATGGGTAATTACCATGAATAAACAGATAATCGATCTATCACACATGAATGAGTTTGAGTTAGACATGTTTGGGAAGCTCAACTGGCTAAACATAGCTATAAACTAGGGGGGTGGTAAACCCTGATATTCATTTTAAAATGGTTAACCCACACTTTTCGCGGATAAATCGTACTCCAACACCCGAAAAACTGTTTGCTCCCAACCACTGAGTTTGACACGGCGCCGGTGGTCGCCGCCAACATCGCGGCCTGGGGTATGGTACATTACTGTTGAAACATTCTGTCATCTGTCAATGTGCGTAAATATCTGGAGGGTTCAATTACTGATTTGAAATCCTGGATATTTACCAGATATTGGTTTGATTATCCTTTCAATTACTGTTTAGTAAATATCTGGAGATTTGAAAGGAACGGGTTCAATCATAGATTTTCAAAGCAAAACCCAAAGAAAAGACATCCGTGTAGGTTTCTTATTTGAAACAACCTGAATGTTTTTCCTTGCTCAGATTGGCACATTTTGGAACTTGGCCATTTTGAAAATCTACTTTTTCACTAATTTAAAATTTGAACGTGCACTATTTGAAATGCCAAAATTGGTTCTTTGGACTCACCCTGAAATTCTTCATTCTTTGGCTGCAATTGAATCCAGATTTCCGCGTTCCACAAGATCTTTTGCTTGGTTATATTTTGGTGCCTATCAATTGGGATTGTTTTTCTCGCACAAATCTTCGTTGTTAAAGTCACAATTTCGCAATGGTGTTGTTGGGACAAGAAAACACAATCTTGATTTTGGCGCATCCAAAAGCTAGAATTGGGATCTGAGTGCCGCAACTCATTGTGCTGACAGCTGTGCGATGAGTGAAGCATTTTGTTCAAACACATGCGCTAAGGACATACTTTCACAAAATGTATTTGGTGCAAACAAGTGTCGATTTTGTATGTTCTACCATCATCTCTGATTTTTGGCTATTGGGTGCTGGACCGAATCCAAATAGCAACCATCAATTTGAACCAGGTGATTTTTTGCACCGCAGTCATCGGGCCTGGACATAGTGTGTGATGTCTGGGCATTGAATCCCATCCGATCCCACGGTGTCCCAGAGTCGTAAAGACAGTGGACAGAGCTGCATTCTTAGCCTCTGGTTATGTCAAAATAGCTATTGAAAATGGCCATTTATAATTGATTTTCCCGTTAAAAATGGTGATTTTCCATAGTTATGTAAACGTTTACCAGAGGGTAATTAGAGAGACTGGTTCCAGATTGTTGCAAGGGTCGTGCTCAGGATCTTGTGAGGGAGGTCTTTATCCATGAGAAGTGGCACCTAGCTGCTGCACTGCTGCACCAACCTTTAACCTGTGCGGAATTATGAGCGGCCCTTTGTGCTTGTACCTGCACATGTACTTGCGAGACATCTACTAGAGCTTAATAGGTAGCAATAGGCACTTTGAGTCTGGGCAACAACACCTGCAAATGCTGAGATAGATGAAGTCTCAAGACAAATTGAACCAACATTGCTTTTAGATTCAAAGACATAATATGCTAAACGGCTGATAAAGGTAGAATGCGGAAGGAAAAAAAACAAAATGCTGCCCAAAAGCAAAAAACATACTCAACATTCTCTAATAAGCCCTAATCGCAGTCAATAAACACTTTTTTTGGAAGAATGATGCGTCTTAAATCATTGATACACGTGTTTACGTTTTTCATGCCACAATATGATGTTTTCCTTTGCGCACAAAAGTATGGGGGCCAAAAAGAACGGCAGGAGTTGTAGCCAGGATGTGTGCAGTATTTTATCGCAGCTGTTTCAGTCCCAACACGTTTTTATTTTTGATTTTTGAACATTTTATGTTTTTTTTTTACTTTGTGACATGTTTCCCAAGTGAGGGGACATCATTGACAACTATATTTTTGATCTTTGAGCTCTGCACTACAAGAAAAAATCTAGTCGATAATATGTTTTGCACAAGTCATAGACACGTGCAAAGTTCATTGGTTTTCCTTTTCTTGAAAATCTTTGTGTGCACTATTTTGTTCTTGTTTGAACACCTTATGTTGCGCTATTTGAACCTCAACCCTCCTTCAAAAAACAGGTTGCCTTATACTTACCTAATTGGTACAAATAGTGCTGAATAAGGTTTGATACAAATAACATCAAATAACTATACTAAACTAGTTGCTAGTAGCAGCTACTCGCACCTATTGACAGCAAATTAACTGAACAATAACAACCAAAGAAACCTACAGTGGGGGGTGGTTCGACTGGGTTGTGGTTTGAGAATCTATGATCAAAGGATGCCAACATACGTGAGTTCATGGCTAACATAGATATGTAGAATTAGTAGTTAACAATAAATAAATCTCACTAAACATCCCAACTTTGGGGGGCTTAAATACTATTGAACCACGCATCCCTCACTTTGTCCCAATCAGCGGTGGTTTCAGTGGTCGTCAAGGGTCTTCACAAGTACACGTCACAAGTAAGGGAAACCAGCGGAATCCAGCCTACCGTTGTATGTTTGGTATCCAAAAAACAATAAACCATGATGTCTCAGCAGGTGGTCTCACATCATGGCCATGGGGAAGGCTAGGGTCTCCTGGTATCAAAAAAAATTGCACATGTTATGCAATCCCAACTGTTAAATAGTGACATGGTGACCTCCCCAATTCAGTTTTCAAACCAAATTTATGGGTGTTTCATCAGTATCCCAATAAACGTTGCATTTTTGGGGGGGTGAAGAAACTGACCAAAGGCATCCCGCCACCTGATGTTGGTCCACCTTGTCTCTGTACAAGGCCTGAAGTGTTTTGGCAAGGCGCCTTTTGGAGAAGTGGAGGACCATGGGAAATTCCCATTTTATGTCGGTGGATGTGCTATAGACACATGCGATTTTTGAGTGTACCTCATGTTTTTACGAGAACTATAAGGTATGAAAAACATAGAAGAAATCGTCCTCTGTATTTCGGTGATCCCGTGCCCAAAATTGGGGAATGCCCTTCGCGATTGTTGCAGTGTGCATGGAGCAAATTTGGGTATCCTCAAAGGTCAATAAGGAGAGACCAAACCAAGTGTGTGGTTTGCGAATGTTTGCGACATTCTCAGTTTTTCACAGATTTCGCACCATCCAAATTTAGGGTTCATGGCATGTCATGGCTAATTTCATGCCAGTCAGTGATTATATATATGAAAAGTTGGTACAAATCAAACTACCCAACCAATCGGTTTCCTATATGTTTGATAGTTCATTCCCCATTTTATCAGTGGAATAAACCACATTCAAATCCGCTTTGGATGAAACCATCAAAAACCCAATGTTTCATGGATTAAAATCATCAAAACCCCAATAAGTTATAACACATATAACATTTTATAACCCCAACTTCTAAGCTTTGGTCCAAGGCACTAAGTAGATCAAATGGCGCCGATGCTTGGGAGCCACATATTCCTCTGGCGGCTTCTCGGGCCTGGGTGGCGGTGACCAGTGTATGCAGAAATTGGAGGGTTTCCCAAATAAGTCAATTAGTGGGACAAGTATGTTTATTTAAATTTGTAATTATATAACATATATATATAAAATAAGTATGTGCAGCTTTTTTAACATCCATCAGTTCAAAGAATCATGTTTGAATGGTCGACTGGTCAGCATGGCATGTTCGCCTTCTGGAAGCCGTAGGAATCTGTATAGGAACTGTAAGAACTGGCCATTGTTGGAGCACGAAATTCTTCGGGTGCAAAAACAATACGGGGACAGGGTCTGTGTCGGTGGGGTGAGTCGGCCGGTCGGGTGGGCGTGTCGGCCGCGGGGCTTCTGTGTCGGGCGCAGAGGGGCTGTGCCGGACGGCGGCGATTGCATCGGCCGCCCGCTTCTGTGTCGGACGGCGGGCGGCGCGTTGGGCGCTGCCACAAAGCAGGAAAAAAAGAACGCAGAGCTAACTTAGCAAACTTGCGTCGGTGCGTCGAGGGCTACCACAAAGAAGGAATAGGATCCAGAGCTAACTTAGCAAACTAAGTTCTGCGTGTCGAAACTGACTCACGGTCTTCGCCCAACCATATCCTGGAAAGATTTCACGTGAAAAACCCACTTGCTGAAAATCCTGGAGAAATCCAATTGAAATCCTCAATTTGGCGTGTTGAATCCTGGTGGTTGCATAAATTCTCATGTTCGCTCGAAAAATCTCATGTTCTTGTTTGCTACAGCATGTTCGATCCACATCCCTGGTGAAATTTGAGAAATCCCTTGAAATCACACATGGCAATGGTAACATCTGCAGAATTAGCATGAATTAATCCCATGTTAATCCCATATTTCTAGATGATTCTGGCTGATTCTCCCATTCAAAAACGCATAACGAACCCATGATGTGAAACAGGGAAATTCCTCCAGACAATTCGGTGAACTCCGACTTCAACTCAGGCACGGAGGGCGAGACGGCAATGGCACCTGGCGAACATCGCTGGTCAGCTTGGAGAAAGGGACGGTTTTAGATGGGTATTCATATACCAATACGACGTTCATGTACCTGTTGTAAATGTTTACTATAGTAAACTAGACATAACTATACCCAATAGCTCTTTTGTTATCCATGTTGATGGTTTCTAATCATTTCAAATCCATCAATTTTGAATCCTGACTAGCCCGATGGTTCATGGGTGCTGACCCATTTCTGAAGAGTACTAGTCGATGGATATCTGACCAGTCCAATGTATTTAACAAACAATATGACACCAGTGCCACTTTGTTTCACTTTCTTTGTAGGTAAACATAACATCCGTAGATAGTGAACATCGATAAACATAAAGATTTTCGGTTTTCAGGCTGGATTATCAAAGCAAACATGAGGCGCATATCACCGCTTGACGCTCATTACAAATGAAAGCAAGTCGTTCAGATCCAAACAGTTAACATTTCAAACAAAAGTCATCCAAAACTGTTGAACACAGCCATGTATCCACTGGAAATGCGTAGTGTCAAGAACCGATCTACCTCAAAACCATTATCCCCGTCATGATCCTGGTTTGTTTATCCACATCCGGATTTTAGACTGGGTTTCGCTAAACGACCCCAAAAAAAACATATTCTATAGATTTCCCAAGATTTCCCAATGGGATCTTTTCAACAAACAAAACATCTTTAGCAAATCCCACATCTCTGATGACCAGGGTAACCATCTCCCCAACACTACGACGCGGCCCAAGGACGAATTGATTGCGATGCCAATCGGTGCGCCCGGTGCGGGAGTTGCTAAAGATCCTGCAAGCAATATTGAAACTGGACCACAATTTTCATAAACACGGGTGACAATTAAACATGTGCCCCACTAATTCTAAACATGCATGTACCTTACAAATCCAAAACCAAAGTTTTTCTAGGGTTTGCTCAAATATCCGGGGTTTACACACAAAACCCGAGGTTTTCCAAAACCCCATTATCTTTGGAGACTTATTGTTTTTTTGAATTCCATGCTAGATCAAGTCCCGCATGCTGACGCGGTCTTTTCCCTGGCAAAGCTCACCGTTTTTTTCCAGTGAAATCTCCACCATCTAAACCCATACAGAAAGTACGGATTAGTACGGGTCAAGTACGGGTTTAGTATACGGGTTCAGTACAGGTTTGAAAAACCCGAGGGTTTTTGCAGAAACCCAGGGTTTTCCCAGAAATACTACGGGTTATTACGGGTTGAGTACGGGTTTGGAGCAAACCCGAACTTTTCCCCATCATATATGATAAATTAAGATTAATTAAGATAAATTAAGATAAAATAGGTATACAACTACCTCCTAAACTTGAATGTTGCTGGCTTGCATGGATTTGGTTACTGTATATTTTTCAATGATCACCCCATTTGTTATTCTTCAATCCAAAAATCCAACCATGTTGATATATCGTGCTACATCCCGGTGAGGAAACCCACAAATGGCTACAAAAAATGGAACCCAAACATTATCAAAAGTGGCTTGGCGAGGCCTGAGCAGAGGGCAAGGGGGAAACCCGTGGTTTTCCAACTAAACCCGAGGTTTTCCATGAATTCCTGAAACACCCGAGGTTTATATTTAAAGCCTAAGAAAAGTCAGGGTTACGGTTTACTAGGTAGCCCTTAATTGTATTTAATTGTTATTAAGGTATGGCTACACCAATTTAATTGGATGGTTTTTGATCCAGGATCAATGCTAAACATAGACTAAAATCTGTGGTCCCATAGGGATCCATAAGGGTTTAAATTTGATCCATACCCAAGTATAAGGATCCATATGATTGTCCCATGTGTGTAACATGTCTATCAATAAATAATAGGGGATCATTCAAACAGGGAACCATTTATATACCAGCTTATGTAAAATATATATATATATAACTCGGGTTGTGATTGACATATAAGGAAGGTTAACTTGGATTGATGGTGTATCTCAATTGCTGAGATCACTGGCCTTGTCACCTATGGTTCATGAAGTTCATGATGGTTGATAGGTGTACATAGAGTAATTAGCAAACATTACAATTGATTACTGACAATATTAATCAATATTGGGTATGGGTTTACATCCCTTTGCATTCTTTGCATTGAAATATTATCCATGCCCGCCAATCCAAATGCACGTCCAATTTGACTTGGATTTGCTTGGGTTTCTCCTCCATAGTCGAGCCTTATCTGAACAAGTCTTAGATGCTTGCTGAATGCTTTAGAATGCTTTAGATACAAGTAACTACCAGTATGGGTCTATGACAATAGCATAGATGCAAAAACAAATGGAAAACGAAACATATCATATATTGAAATAGTGTTCCATCAATGGTTTCACAAAAACTGTTTTACTTCGAGTGACCCCCACCGTGACATATATTATTTTGACATTCTATATGACATATGCTCTGACATTCTATCTGACATACGTTCTGACATTCTATCGGGCAAATCTTCTGGCATTCTATCTGACTCATATATTCTGACATTTTTTCTGGTTTCTATTTGCAAATTCTCTCTGGCTTGTATTCGGGTCCAGGCGTGCCTAGCTGCATCCAGAGCTGGCGGAGGAGGAGACCAGGAGCAGGAGGGAGTTGCACCTTCGTCAAAATCTAGAGACCCTATGAGACCCTCACCTGGGGAACAGAAACAACATCCACATCATCCACATCATCCACATCATCCACCAACCATTCACAAAGGTTTCACCCTTCCAATCGGATGTCGACGGCATCTCCTGGTCAGCTCAGGTCGTTCCAATCTTTCGCCATTTTGGAGGTTGGGACTCCAGTCGAGCACCACATTACCTGCCGAACGGGATGTGCCGGGGAAAACATGGGGCATATGAAAAGGATGATGTGCGGCACAAGTTGAGATCAACATGCGTTTCCCAAACAGTGTGCTTCATATTTCGATGGGTTCTTGAACCCTATCCCCCTGTAGTTCACATCAAAATGGCTGGGTTAAAATGGATGGGTTAAAATGGATGTTCATCCCCCTAAAAATGGTATTTTTATAGGTATTGATCCATAGCCATATTTCGATGGCTTCTTACATCACTGGCACCGATCCGAGGCTTGCACCAAACGGTAAGTTGTAGCAATGATTTATGGTCAATGATTTTTGATCAAATGGCTGTTGATTCAACTATAGTTTGACTTAGTTTGGAACATCTACCATCGGGTTATGACTCACATAGCCATGGAAAGATCCACCATTTTTCATAGGTAAACCATCTATTTCTATGGGCCATGGCTTCCATGGCTATGTTAAATAACCAGAGGGTACATGTTTCACCAGCAACTTGAACTGTTTCAAAACAAAGAATGGATTGGGATCAAAGGGCCTCCAGTTCGCACTTTCTGCATTGCTACCTGGTCTGCAAGCAGAGCCCAGTTTCTTGACCGAAGAATCAAACATGGCAATGGCAATGGTCAGTTTTTCACTAATGATTTCTAGATGATCTTTCCATATCTTTCCACAAAAAAAACACTCTATACTTATAAAATAAAGGGATTTTCCAGACTTCTGCCATGGTTTGATTCCCACATCGTGTATTTAGTGAAGAATCCATGGATATCACGGATATTTGGGCAACAAAACCAGAGCAAAACGTAGATAGAGCAATGAATTCTGGAGGCAAACAGTGCCATGTGGACAGGGGCAACACATATATATATAATACTTTTAGGGACCTTTAATTCCAACTGACAACGAAGAGCAACATTTTTTCCCCAAACATTCAGAAACATTCTTAAATTCTTGAGACCTTGAAGATTGCAAAGTATACCATGAAATACCCTGGATAAATTTGGAGTATCCCGTATTACCTGTATCCCATCACCATGAAACAATGCTTGATTTACCTCTCCATCGGTGCAACAAAGTAGGGATTTGATGCCACACGGTGCCTCGGTGCCCCCGCTTCTTAACCAGTTTGATTAATATCTATCATTCTAACAGTTCCACTATGTTCCACTCATCTCAACCAGCTTGGCGAACAAAAATCAATTAGATCTATAAAATCCCCATTGATAGATACTATGTTTAATCCCCATTGATTAATCAATTAGATCTATCAATTAATCTATGTATCAATTAGATCATACTATGTTTAAATTCCCCTTTTTTCCTAGGTGAAATCCCCCATTACAAATTCTTCGCAGCCAAGGTTCCACATTTCGACGCAACGCAACGCGCCCGTTGTGGCCCCGGGTGCGCACGCAACGCGCCGCACACGGCGGGGCTTTGCGCAGTGATGTTGAAGCTCAAATCCCGCGTGGGTCAACTGAGGTATGCCATGGGCCAAAGAGTTTTGTTATATAGCTGATTACCCTCTGGTAAACGAACATCACTATGGAAAATCCCCATTTTTAGTTGGTAAATCAACTATAAATGGCCATGTTCAATAAACTATTTCTATGGCCATGTTCAATAGCAAACTGAAAATGTAACGTAAGTTTACCAGAGGGTTTTTTTTGAGATTTCCTAAAATGAAGCTACCCCAAAATCATCCAAGTCATGACCATATTTGGTATTGAAACATATTGAAACCCGCTTAGCCACTGGGAATTCTTCCAGTCACAAAGGCCAACTCGACCGGTTTCCAAGTGGAATCCACCAAGATGGTATAGCGTTAGTATGACATGTATATGATTTTAAAGTATACTTTAAACATGTATCAATGACATTGTTTCTTAATTGAAAGACTTTAGTTTCCAGGACTATAGACTATATGTTAACATCCATCTTTCTCGGGTTGCTATAGATCCATCTGACTATAGACTATGTTCTGTCAGCTTCCTTCGGTACCGAAGCATATTTTTGGTAGTAGTCGTAGTGAATTGCTGAATTGCCCAACAGAGCAGTGAAAACCCATGCAACATGCCCTTTCTGCTTTATATAATATGCTTTAGCTGGCTGATTGGGATTCGCACATCTCAGAATCCATCATACCATTTCCAATGAACCAGGTAGCAGCTAGACCTCTTATTTGACTATCCAGTAACAGGACCTTGGAGACAGCTCAAGTCTCAAGTCAAGAACAAGAACTGGGAAAAACGACCACCTTTTACGTCGTGACGTCACGATCGTGAGGTCGCTATAATTCGCCTGGAAGGAACTTTGAGGATCATCCAAGTTGCATTGCTTCCACTAAGTGGATCCTGAAACCATGGGATATGGACCATAGGGAGGTCGTTTTTACATACCCTGTATGTCATGTGCACATTCCTGAAACTCATAGTATGCATGGATATAGTTGGATTCCACATTGTAATTGGATGTCAATAGTGTCGGTTCAAATATCATGTGTACTGTATTCCAGCATCTGTACAAACATGTTGCTGTCGGTGTTTGATCTGTTCCAAATTCCTAACAAAATTGGCCGCTGATTTTGTGATCAATCAACATACATCATCATTCTCGCCAAACCTCAAATCCCCATCCTGACGCTGTTTGAAACGCTTTTTTTGTCGCGCTGGAAAGGCGCTGTCACGACATCGGCAGCATTAGAATGCAAGCCGCTAGAGTCGTCCTGCAACGTCGCCGGCCTCTACAATTGTTGCATCGCGATACAATGGGCCCCGGAAAAAATGTGAAAAAAATGTGTTTGCTCCATTGAACTCAAAATCTGCTCTGCCAAATGCAAGGACAATCATAGGTTTTTCCAGTTCTCTTCCTTTGACTCCAAGATGGCTATGAAATTTTGTGTTATACATCTCCCTGTGGGATAATCCAAACCAATTCAATCAATTCCTGGTAGACAAAATGCTGCGAACAGAGTGCCCAACAGGATTCCATGGATAATTTGACCATAAGGTAAACCACCAAAAAAAAAGATTGCAATATGATTTTCTCGCTACAGGTTTACCGTTTTGTGGTCTCATAATCGTTTTGAAGACGTCTCTTCACTTTCGTTTCTCCCACTTCCAGTTGACAATCTGCCCAGGTTTTCTGGTGTCCTCCTGCTTCCATGGAGAAGCCGACATGAATTGGTTACTGCTCTGCTATCACCTGGCCCGCTGAGTGTTGTTGTCATGATATGATCATGGCGCTTCCGCAACAGCATTGCGTGGGTTAGAATGATCTCACATGGCCTTGTTTGAAAATTCACTGAAAAAAATGATGGTTGATCAGCACACTACTATTTATTATTTGAACTGCCAGTTTGGTATTCCCTGTTTTTGGACTAGCCCCCATATAGTTAGGCTGTCTTCAAGGTACTGTGCTTGAAACCCGCGTTTCCTTCGACTACTGTGGTCAGGTAAACCCGGAAGAAACATACAGTCATTGATCTGTCCATCCAAATCCAAGAGTTGAACTCTGGGAGTGAAATACCATCTGCTTATTTAACATAGCCATGGTATAGATGGCCTATTTATAGATGGTTTACCTAGCTATAAAAAATGGTGGATCTTTCCATAGCAAACTGTTAGTTTACCAGAGGGTAATCACAATGATTCAAAATTCTCATCCAGATCATCCATCTGAAAACTGATAAAGAAATGATAAAGAACCACTCATCATGATCAATCTTTGGTGAAATGCAACAAGTCACTGTTCGGATATCCTCAATTTCCTCCAAAGCATTGTATAACATCTCGCGCATCTTTCGCGAACCCACGTTTTTCTTTTGTGGGGTTATGGTTGCTTTTCTGCTGAGACGTACTCAAACTCCAACTGAGCGGCAACTGTAGACGGCCAAGGGTAGGTGCAAGGCCATGTTATGGTAATTCATTCTCTCTCTGCACATCTAAAAAACACGACAATATGATAAACTGCCTCATCAAAATAAACTTTCGTTAAATCTTTCGCCCAAAATAATTTGCGTTCGCGAACTCAGAAAAAACTTCCGCGGGGTCTGTTGTAACACCGGTGGCCTTCGACTGAAGGCCTACATGGACCATTTAGATCGACTCCAAAATCAAATTCACCATGTGTAGACTGGTTGGTGGTATACCTACCCCTCTGAAAAATATGAGTCTGAGTTCATCAGTTGGGATTCTTATTCCCAATTAATATGGAAAGTCATAGTCCAGCCATGTTCCAGTCACCACCAATCAGTACCCTCTGGTAAACTAACATAGCTATGGAAAATCACAATTTTTAATGGGAAAATCCACTATAAATGGTCATTTTCAATAGCTATGTTAAATTACCAGAGGGTAGATCATTTCCCTTCGGAAACCAGGCCTTGAACTGAACTCGCTGAGGCTTCTTTGCACCTGGGCATGGAGCCGTTGAAGCATTTTTCCTGCTTCTTCTTGTCTACTAAGTTAAGCACTTCATGGGCATAGAAATTGAATAATTATATACAAACATATTATATATATAAATATAATTATAGATATAGATAGATATGTTCAAATATGTATATATATATATATTATTATATGTACAAAATACAATAATCCCAGTAAAACAGTCCAACGATCCTGTCCTTATGTCCCCACGAAATCCAGCTGGATGCATCTTGGATCCATGGGCCTTTGGTCCCATTTGTTAACAAATGGGCCATGGCTAGTTCCAACTGGTTAGATCATAACTGGGTTATAACATGTTACCCTCCAGTAAATTAACATAGACCCTGGCAGATGGGGGTTGGAAGATTAGTGAAACCACTAAAAATTGGTCATTTTCAGGGTCTATATTTATTTACCAGAGGGTATAACCCATGAAATACCTCAGCTATAACATGCTATAACTCAGCTATGTCTGGGGATAGAACGAAAAAAACTCCAGCCATGAACAGCCAGCTACAGCAACCATGGCCCACCCTTCGTTCGCCCCTTTCCCATTGACCGACACCTCTTTTTCGAAGGCTTCGGAACGTATTGGCCTCAGATCGATGTGGGTTTTTTCAAAAACATGTGGGGACCATCACCATCCTGGCAACAAGAAGGGATATACAAGCGGATATACACTGCAGCATAAAGGGTAAATATGGTTTTTCATACCCTGCCCTAGTCCTGGTGGAAAATCCCATATATCTGGTTTTTGCAAAATTGTGGAACTTAATCTAGAAGGGATTTTTTAAGATGCCGTGTCTGTTGATATCAACGCAAAATACGTTCTTCAAAATTAAGCAATAACACCATTGGTAGAATGTAGAACCTCAAAAGCTTAAGAGCATTGGGTCCCCAAAGAGCTTCAGTGTCCATCAAACTCTTCCTCTTTTAACTTGCTGCATGATCTGCATTGTCCCTAAAACATGTTCACCCAGCATCAAAACCATTACTCTCCGCATCTCTCCGCCAAAATCCCCCCCCCAAAAAAAAAAGAAACACATCATCAAAATAGCTCCACCATGGTCCATCTTACATGTTTTGTGTCGCCACGGTAAATCGCTGGCCCAAAGGCATGTCCAACTCATAGAAGGGATTCTTCAACCTGGGATGTGGGCAGAGGCGGCACAAATGATGTCTTGGCTTTTGGATTTATTGGCTACCCTCTGGTAAACATACAAAAAGCTATTGGTTCCATGACCTTAGAAAGTTCGTTAATGTACCCACTAAAATTGGGGTGATTTTCCATAGTTATGTTAGTCTAATAGTTTACCAGAGTCTAGGGTGATTTACCAGAGCCCATTTTTCTAATAATTAGGGTATCTTTTTTTTTCCTGAGCCCTAAATTCAGTTCTCCAGCTTGGAATAAACATCAATGGAGGTGGACATGATCGCCACATGCTGCGGAGCTTGGTATTTCACTCAGCTAATCCCACCGGATGCTCTTCCCTTGAAAAATCATCCCGTGCAAAATGTGACATTTAAACTTGAAACCCAGACCCACTGAACTGTTCAAAACAAGAACGCAACAATAAATGATTCAAACCATGTCAACATTAACAAACACTTAAAAAAACATCACACTTTGCAATCTTGAGACTCTCTTGAACCATCAGGAATGATATATGGAAAACACAGTAAAAATCAAAGGACACCTCCACATCAATGGCCACAGTCTCAAGAGAGTGCCATCATTTGCCACAGCTTTTGGAAGAAACAGACTACTCATGGTGAATCTGGTGTTTGTAGTCATGTTGCTTTGAATATCTTTGAATCCATTGGACATTGAAACGGATCATGTCACGGATCATTTAGACATGAAACCTACGAATCCCGGTGAGCGGTTTTGCAAGATGAGGTGTCTCAACCAAGCGCGCGCCGAGAAACACGTAGTCGCTATAGTGGCTGTAAACCTGCCAGCTTCCCTGACCCCAACGAGGTGCCCCAAAATGGCACGGTCTTGTGATGTTTTTTCTGGCTGAAATACCATGAATTTGTTCACTTCAAATCTCCAAATTACCGACATGTTGCTTGCAGAAACCAGGCAAGGACGACGATAGTACACATTTGATGACTTGCTTGTGTAGAAATAGGAATGGATCATCAAACCGTATCCCCATCTCCACTGTTCAAACACTGCTAAGATTAGAGATATCTCTGCAGCATTTTCTCCCTGAAAAGTTCCTGCCCTCAAACGACCTGACGGAGCAAAGGCTCAACGTCCACGTAGGGCCTCAGATGAGCCATGGCGAGAAAAAAAATGGGGGTACCTCCAGCCATTACCCTCTGGTAAACTAACAGTTTGCGAACTGGAAAATCACCATCTTTAATAGGTAAATCAACTATAAATGGGCCATTTTCAATAGCTATTTTGACATAACCAGAGGGTAGGAAACCTCCATAGAATTAGATGCAGAAATTGAATGAAATTGAATCAAATTGCGGGATCTTTCGATCCAGATATAGCCTCTTCATTGTACCAAAGTACTTCGATACCTGTTGAAACACATTGGAAAACCATGGTGATTCAACAACAACTGAAGCAATGGTGCCTATAAGGCTAGGGAATTGCCGTACAGCTCGTTGAATGGGGTTGAGTTGAACCCCCACATACATGGAACAAGCTGCAAAAAGGGGCTCTCTGAACATCATCGAAACCCTCCCCAACCAAGGCTTCCCCAGCAAATCAGTAAATACCAAATCAATCCAAATCAATGTTGGTTTGCAGTTTATACTACCCCATCTCTACTTGGTTTCTAAACCACATTCACGTAAAAAAAACTCCAGGTTGACGAAAAACGGAAGCATCACACAGAAGATCTTCATCAGTGTGGCCGTGTGGAAGCACTGCAACCGGAACCTGGGCGGCGTTAAGCAGCCGTTTTGAGTGGTGGGAGTTTCCCGCGGAATGACATGATACTGATAAGTACCCTCCGGTAGGCTAACATCGCTATCAAAAATCATCAAGTTAAATGGGTAAATCAACGAACTAAACAGCCAATGTTCACCAGCTTTCATAGGTAAATAAATCATCATAAATCATCTATAAATGGGCAATGTTCATCAATTTCCAATAGCTATTTTGACATTTTTTCAGAGGCTATCTCCTTAAGCAAATTAAATCAGTGGACCACACCAAGGTCTTGTTTTTTCAGGATGGACACAGCTTTTCACAGCTTTTCATCAATGACCTGTATAGTGAAAGAATGTGAAAGAGCTAAGCCCAAGATACTAAAAGGGGAACCCAAATCATCCCTCCATGGAGAGCTGAGGTTCACCAGTTTTTTTCAGAACTCTTCAGAACTTCGAAGCTGATCCAATCAGGATGTTTGACCCTGTTTACTAAACGATCTGAGGTCTGGTGTTTTAAAGTTTTCAAAGCTATTTTATGAACTTCTTAACCTCGAATGTTGAATTCCATCAGTCTTGTTGATTTTGCCCTACCTCACCACATTTTCCCATTGATATCAACATGTCGACTGAACAAAAAATCCATAAATCCTCTGAAAACACCAGCCACATCATCCACATCGCGTGCCATGACACGTATCAGCGTCCAGGCTTCGAATGCCCGTGGTCTGCAAGAAGCCGAATGCACCTGAGATCCAAGGCTGCGCCGGCTTGAGAAATTGCCCATTGTTGCTGAAGCCATTGATAAACATTAACAATTCCCATGTCGGGTTCACAATTGGGGTTTTATTGTGGCTATAGTTCTTGGGGATTGTTTATTGTTGGATTTACATGGATTTACCACATGAAGTTGTTCTTCATATCCGTCGCTCGTAAACATTCATTTCTGCATCAATTTCCACAATGAGTTCCTAACATGAAACAGGCCCCCGGACATAAGTTGGTTTATCTCAACCCCATGAACTATAGTATCCATAGTTATCAAATGGATTAAGATGGTTACACGTATCATAAACCTATCATAAACCATCATCATTGGAGGCATAATCCTAACATGTCCTTGACAGAAAAAAGCGGCCAGCCGGCCAGCCTCCACTGCGGCGCACCGGGGAGATCTGCGCGGCGATGGCACTGATACCTCGGACAAGGGCCTTGACTTCTTTGGGAAATGACTATAGTTATGGCCCGAGTTATACCAGTTATAAGTCCTTATACCAGTTATAGAATGTGGCCCGAAATACCAGTTATATGCGAGTTATACCAGTTATAAGTACTGAACTAGCCCCACTTTTAGAATGTAGAATCCCATTTATAACCAGTTATAACTCATAAAGGGCCATAACTGTTTGTTGACTACAGTACTTAAAATTACTGATATAATCTGATATATATATACATTGGTTATTATTGATTCATGTATAGAGTCAACAAGTTACTATTAGTGTTTCTTTGCTAAACGTTGACTTGGTATATCTTGGTATGTCGACGGTTTCAATAACAGGATTTCACCAATGATCCAGCGCCAGGGAACCAATGAGCGATACGTTTATGTTGTGTTGGTTAACCCAAACATTCCAAAACAAAACCTTTGATTGTAAAAATTATACAATTTATCCAAACCACCAACCACCAACCAGTTTATGTTGTGTTGGTTAACCCAAACATTCCCAACTTATAGCTCCTGAAAATCCCATTTCAAGCAGTTCCAGTCAGCCAAGGTACCATGGAAAGTGGAGGACAAACGAATCTTGTCATTGGAAGAGAGCTGAGTGGATGCCTTGTCTCCACGGTCTCCACGGCCCAACGATCATTCCCAATGGTCAATACTGGTTGGTTAAGAACGGGATTCCCCAATTAATTCTGAAAATGGGGATTATGATGGTTAACTACCCAATAGATTGGGGATTATGATGGATTATGATTCGGATTATGATGGTTCTTACTATTGGATTATCATAATCCATCATTATCCCCAATATATTGGGTAGTATAATCCGCTATAATCATCAACCAACAGGGGTTTAATTTACACTGCTCAGATAATTCCCGGTTACAAATTCTTGCCAGTGACAAGGAATTGGAACCAGAGTTGCTTAAGAAATGCTTTCAGAATAGCTGTCCGAATCATTAAGAATGGCATAATCATGGCTTCAGTTGAGCAGTGACAAGTTGTTTGAACACCGAACCTCTCCAAAAAAGAGCATTCCATCCTCAAACTGGTCCCAAAGATGTGCAAGTTCCCCTAAACCAAGATTTCTGGGGCCTTGTTGCTGCTCCTGCTTGATTTGAAATGGAACATGTCCTCCGCCCAATGTGATCTTTGAAACACCACCTACATAAAAACCGTGCCAGGGATGACTTTCAACGCCAAAAGATGCCAAAAGCACGTCTTAAAACCTGTGAAATCACACAGCATCTGGGAAAAAATATAGGGAATTGATATGGATTGATGCTGAAAACTCAGACTTCCCTCCAGAACCATGGCAGTGCCTGCGTCTCAAGGCTGTAAATCAGTGATCCATTTCCTGCAGACTGCGGAAATTTCCATGGGCCTTTGGTAAGTTGTTCTCATGGAGAACGGGAATTTTGCCAGGAAACATGGGGGATAGGCTATAAGGATGGTGGTCTACTGCTTGCTTCAACTGGTTTCCAACTTTCAGAAAAACGTTGATTCCCAACGGGGCGCCCAACGGTTGAGGATGAACAAGGAAACCACCTCGGTGATGCGGAGCTACCAATATTGAACAAATATTCTGATATATTTGAATTATACTAGTTACTAGATAGTGTATATATATATATTGGTATAACGTGTTTCACCGCCCCCACCCAGTGTTTTCAAGTATTCTATATGTGCACGTTTCAGAGATGCTGTGCACGTTTCACAGAAGTTGTGCACGTTTCACAAGGCCCCTAATAACGTTCGTGTTCAACTGTATACACACTGAGCGCATTCTAATTAGCAAAAGCATTGGGGCGACCAAACACGTTCTCCCGATATATAGAATATATATATATATATATATAATTAATATATAATATATGTATCTGCTGTATATATAAAATATTAACACCATGGCAACAAATCAAAGTTCATCTTTTTAAATAAGGTTTTGACCATGGCACAGCACGTAGATAATTCATCTCTTTTGGGAGCTTCTCCGAAAGCTCCCATTGGCTCCCATTATTTCCCTCCAAAATCCCACCAAATACTGTTATGGCCCTTTATTAGTTACAACTGGTTATTTTTATGGGATTATACATTCTATAAATGGGGTTAGTTCAGTACTTATAACTACTTAAAACTGGTAAAGCTGGTAAAGGGCCATAACTGTACAAAACCACCCGCGAAAAAACGTTGCGGCTGAGCCACACCAGCCATCAAACAGACGAGGCTGATGCGGAATACCGGGGTCTTTGATACGCCGTTTTTGACCCTTTTTTTTGGGTTGTGCTGCGGCGTTGATGCCTTGAAAACAACCGGAAAAATCTGGCATACATGGGAGTAGTTGTTGATATAGAACTAGGACAACTTGAAATAGGGTAGCACATGGAAAATTAATTGGTATACCAGTAGGCATAATTATATCCCATATAATTAACTGGTATATTTGGTAAACCAACATTGGTATCCCATCTCATAATATACATATTATATAGTTGGTTTCAATATAACATGAGTCAACCAACATTCGAATGATCATGGCACGGTTAACCTCGTGATCCCCTGTTGAATTTTGACGACCTCAAAGGAGGCGATACTTTAATGAACAAGGCAACTCGATAGGGTTGAACGAAAGTTACTGGTGCGGGCAAAAAATGAAACACATATAATTGATCATTAAGATTATAATTGTATTATATATATAATAGTATATTAATATATTTATTTATATATAACACAGCAAAACACCTCATGAATTGGTATGGCAACGTGAACCTCTAAGCTAGTGACCATGATGATTGTTATAAGTTTTTCAGAGCAAACGTGACATCTAAATCCATGCTACTCTATATACTGAATGGACATGTGTCAAAGCTAAGCAGGCTACAAGAAGATTCCTTGAATATCGGTCATCGTTCCTGGTTGAATGTCACGAAGCTGGCAGCTGGGATCTTGGCATTGAGCTGATTGCGCGAGTCGCGAGGCAATGCATGGCCAATTATTGAACCAAATAATTGGGAGGTATGACACATTATGACACCATCTACAACGACCAATAGTAAATTGGTAATTATCAAAATACCATCGTTATCATTTACTATTTTTACTATTGTCCAGCGAAATTGCTAATTATCCAGTAAAATGACGAGAATAATTATCAGCAGGACATAACCAGGCCTTCACACAGCTCCGGAACGATCAGTGGAGCAAGATCCCTAAAACACGGGAACGTAACGTACGTATGACTATAAAATGATTGAAGTAAACTGCATAAACTGCATACCTGAAAGCCCTGAAAATTGAAGGTACGGAAGGTACGGATGGTGATGAAATCATGAGCGTTAAGATTGGGTGCTTCAAATGATTCAAATGTAGCATCGAAATTCTAAGCATCACATCATCTTCAAATGGGTGCCATCTCCGTGTGCCATCTCCGTGGCTGGAAATTTACAACATGACCTGTTGGTTGAATAGACGGTGTCCTAGCACCAAAATCGCTGGGATCTATGGATGTTCACCCCCGTATGTATATATGTATAATATATAATATAATATAATATAATATAATATAATATATATATATATATATATATATATATATATTATATTGCATAATTAATAAGGTTTTGATCCAGCTCCACATGATTGGTTGCTTTTCCTGTATTTTCATGGTGAAATCTATTTTTTTCTGGGCTAAACCGTGTCAAACCATCATCTTCCATGCTGAAGAGCCATCACATCAACCTACTTAGATAGGCGGTGGAGTTCGTTTACTGGTCAATCATGACCTGGAGCACCCAAAACAACCAGCTTGTTTCATGGGTTATAACCCACAAGGTTATGACTAACAGTTCGCCATGGAAAATTGACCATTTATAGATGATGTACCTATTAATAGCATGGTGGATCTTTCCATGGCGAACTGTTAGTCATAACCCAAGGGTATAACATGTTATACCCTCTGGTAAACTAACATAGCTATTGAAAATTGCCATTTATAGTGGATTTTCCCATTAAACATGGTGATTTTCCATAGTTATGTTAGTTTACCAGAGGGTAACCCACAAGGTTATCCACTTATGAACGAAGAACAACGCCATCACATGCCATCGCCCATCTGTTGGCACACTTTTCCATGACCTCCGAGCCGTTTCTGAGTTTTCCAATGTTCCTGGACCACCCATCGTGCTGGAAATGGCACGGTTAAAGAAAACGCGGTGCTCACGACAGATGTTCCGGACATTCCTTTGGCTACACAAAAAGACCTGGGTCAAGAGTAGATATAGAGGTACCACCAGAAGTGGAATGGTTTCCTTCTCCGAAAGACTGAAATCCTTGGGAAACCCCTAGCACTTTTCGATCATCTTTGACGGTTTTGACCCATATCCATTCTCTTCACCAAGAGTTTATTCGTGGCATTGGCAACATATGGTCGTTGCCTGCCACCGTGCAGAGTCTCAAATTTCTGCTCCTTTGGCAGACAGCATCGGACTTTCCCACTCGAAAAATCAATGGTGCTTGAAACAACTTTTCAGCCCATTTTGGCTGTTGACTGATTGGTGGTTGAACAATCTCACTTCAATGGACGATCAATAGTTCGGGATCCTTCTTGGCAATGAAGCTCAAGCCATTGTAGAAATCACCAAAAGGCCGTCTCCAGTTTGAAGTTGGTTAAAAAAAAGACCCCTGTGAATGGAGATAACTGGGCCATGAACCATAGTAAAGCCAGTGGAAAACGCAACTCAGCTGTAGAAAACGTGTCACACCCCATGTTGCCCCATGGCACGACATTGTCGTCGCTTCTACCATCGATTTACAGCAGGAACCGGTAGCGCACTGCATCCTGCTGGAGTGTTGGCTGCCCCTGCAATGCTCCATGCACTAAGCAACACGGCTTGGCAACAAAAAAACACAACATTTCCTGGTTGGTGGCTGAACCATGTCCATGAATTGAAACATGTATTACAACATACATACATTGACATATATATATATAATTATATATATATGCCCTCTGGTGATCAAACATGGCAATGGAAAATCATGGAAAATCCACCATGTATAGATGATAATTTAATATAATTTACCTATTTAAAATTGTGATATGCCATAGCTATCTTACACTACCAAGTTGGCGAATCATTGTCATTGGGAATCATCTCCAAATCGGACGGTCTAAAGTCCGCTGACAGGCACTCGTTCTGGAGCTGAATTGACTTCAATTGATCTTGTCTACTTGGCTGTATTGATGACTTTTATGATGGGATTTTACGATTTTTATGATGACTTTTATGTATTCCCATCATCAGATTTTGTCTACTTGGCTGTAAGTCAATGGGAGATACTAACCACGCAGAGCGTTTTTATAAGGACCCAATGACCCGCGCCGCTCAATGACTGTGAGCTCGTCGACGGCGACAGCAAAGTATCCTTGCACGGATAGTTGAACTTAAATCCAATGGTTTGTCCAATGGTTTGTCATGTTAGCAAATCCCTTGCTTACATCATTCCATGTCATTGAACATGTCATTGAACATGTCATGTTACTCGTTCTCCCATCATTTCTTGCGAAACATCCCAACAAAAAGGGGGCGATGATGGGCATGGCAGCCGAGCCCTCTGATAGTCGCGGCCTTCGCAGAAAATCGCAAAGTCCAAAGGTTTGATCCAGCACGGGGCGATGGCCGATGCCATTGTAGGGAGCATGGACCACATTTTGCACCTCGGCCAAGATGGCGAAAGCACAAGTTGGTTTTCCATGAATTTCTGTCTGAAAATGGGCTAAGCAAAAACAACTGAATTTCATGGGGAACCGATGGACAACCAGTCGACTTCGAGACGTATCCTATCAGAAAAACCTAGCTCAACAACCAAAAAAAACGTGTCCAGCTTTGCTAGATTTTGCTAGTGGGGAGACACATCAGAAATGATGGATATATTGGGGATGTGACACTTTTCTCAAAATTTGCTGATACATTGCCGGGAACCCATTGCCATGAGATGCATAGCTCAAGCATCGCTGAAACCATCTACATACGTTTGTACCTGTAGTGATGTACGAGGGGTTCCCTCTAAACCTATGATAAAATCCCATAGGATCCATGTATGCAATATATGGTAACATGGATCCCATCAATATACCCCCAATGTTAGTGTATATACCAGCACCATGGATCCTATGGGAATGGTTGTATTTCGTTGTAATCCAATATTCTCCCATCTTTCAGGTTTACAATGTGTTCCATCATGTTTCATGGCTCCATTTTCGGCACCGGTAGATGGACGTTCGTTCATCCATGATAAACCAATATCCTCTGGTCATTCAACATGGCTATGGAAAATGGCCCATTTATAGATGATTTATGATGATTTACCTATTAAAACTGGTGAACATTGGCTAGATTCAATTACTTGATAAACCTATAAACATCTATAAACTATGGGAAAATCATGCAACATGACCCACTCCTCATTGTCTTCGTCTTCCACCCAGTGACATTTCCCTTGCCACTTCTCGCATTCTTCATTTCCTCAACACCAGACGTGCAAGGGGAGATATGTAGCTACCTGTGGGGACATAAACAGTGATAGTTGGTAACCTATAGGGTAAACTAACATAGACGTGCGGAAAAAAAAACAAAACACTATGAATATAGATCAGTTTCCAAATCGAAAATCTATGGGTTTTCTCTACGTATTTTACCCTAGGGTGCCCTCGAAATTGACTTGGATAGACATCCAAAATAGCCATACTTGCAGCAGAAAATCCTGTAGAAACCCAGGGATTTCCAAAGCTTTTTTCTATGTCCATTTACCAGCGGCTAAATATGAAAAAAACATTGGGAAATAAACATAAAAAACACAGCTTGGGTATCCAACCCCTAAAAAACCCTTCAAATAACTTCCACCAAATGGGGCGGAAAGGACATGGTTTTCATGTACCTGCAGTAGCAGTTCATTGACTTCTTGAAATTTGCCAGATTTCCAGTAACCCAACCTACGGCCATGCGTAGTATAACTTTCAATTTACTTTATGATGATAAATCTCAAAATCAAAAAAGTATCATTCCCAATACTGAGATTGATGATAGATCTATCATTCCCAAGTAGATTTTGAGATCTATCATTCCAAATCATTCCCAATAGCAGTTTCATTCCAATCAGGTTTGATATGTCCTTCTTCCTTTGTAGCCCTAACCCTGTGGCTCACACCTCAGGCATGATAAAATTCACGTTTGCCATTTGCCACCATCATGATATTTGTAAGCAGCATGGTTTCCGAATGTTCTAAAACATATATCGAACATATACATATATATATATAACAATCTAACATATTCTAAAATACTTGATCAGAAAAAAAAAAAAAACAGCATCCCGCATCCCAAGAACGCCTAGATATGATATGTCCAGGATCCTCTGCACAGTTCTACAAGTTTACTTCATGATTTTCGGCTTTCCAACTGTTCAACGTCTCTTTTGGGGATGAACCTGATAAAGATGTTTCTTCTCAACAAATCAACAAAATCCACAACAATATAATCATGTTGGACTGGACATTCCGTTTTGTTTAACATATGGCTGTTAAACAATGCTATGGATCAATACCTATAAATCTGCAGATCCCAGCGGTTTTGAAAAACCCGCCGCACCTGAACCTTATTGCGGTATTCCTCATCGGCAGGATGTGTCCACACGCTCTGCCCTTGGCGTCCCCGATTTATGGAGGTGTTACAGGTGTTGCACACTGGGGGAGCTATGTGACTAGAGGGTAACAAGCTCCATTCATGTGGCATCCATTTTTTTTAAAGTCAACATCAGTCAACATCCCCAATTTCTATCAATTTCTCATTTCGTGGCGATCAACCGTTCATTTCAAACTTGGAATATCTTGGACAAGCCGAACATGGAAAGGCTCTGCGAGGTGCACACCTTGAAAGTGGCAAACTTCCGGAAAGGCAGCCATGGCAGCTCCCAAATGACCAACCGCTCGCCTGTGTGGAAGTTGAAGTAAAAGATTTCATTGTCCGAATTTGTACCTAGGACCGCGAGCGGCCGAGCTCAGATACAAAAAAATGCTGAAGTGTGTTGTGTTGACTCAAAATCACATCTCTGGTTAATTAAAATGGGCGCTACCATTCCTGACAGTGATTTGGTTACTTTGGGTGTTGCCCAAATAGAATTTATAAATATTTATAACTACAGGCGACTACAGGGTTGATTTGCGGTTAACATTGGCGAACTCCCATTTGGACGGACAAACAGGTTGAACTTGGCGCATGACTCTACTTCAGGAGGAACATGGTGGTTACTTCCCACATGGTTCTTTTAGGTGCCGGCACTCATCCCATTTTGAACTCTCTGGGGCGGCAAAAACATGCCATCCTCAGCCACCCCCATCAGGTCTTTGAAAAATCAAATCTGGTGCCAGGACGGCCAGTGGAGTTTCTACAATTTTTCAAGTTTTCATGCTGTGTGCCAATTTTGTTGGGTTTATCACCCTCATTGTTGGTGGTAAATATCCAACACTATGTCGAATATTTATATTTTGGATGTGATAATCCATTCACATTTAAACATATCATCTAGGAAAGGAAGTCTAGTCATTGACCCAGTGACACCGTGGGAGATCAACAAATGCCCACATAGGCCATGGATTTTTCAGGATTTTTCTCCAAGGTACAAGGCTTCCAGCCCTCCGCCAGGGGAGCTTTCAACCCTTCTCGCGCCAAGTACATCAAATCCGTGTCCTCCTGCGGTGTCAGGGTGAAAACCACGGAGAACTCGCTAACGATCTGAACAAATCGATGTGAAAAATCGATGATCACAACGCTTTGTTTACGGGCTAACCCACAGTTATAGCCCTTTAGTTATAACTGTTTTTTTTTCTTTTCATGGGATGATACATTCTATCAATGGGGTTACTTCAGTACTTATAACTGCTATAGCTCGGGCCAGAATCCAACCGCGAAGCCAACGGTCCTTGGGATTCAATCCCAACCACTCTGCATAGTTCTTCACCTGTCGCGTAGCCATCGTCGCTGAATCGTCGCGATCCAAAGGTCGGGGGGATACTTCATCCGAAAGGATCCAAAAAACGATCCAAGAACTGTTCCAAAACTCTTCCAAATCGATCCAAGAACTGTTCCTCTTAACATGTTGTTACAGGATCCGATCCCCAAAAACCATCCACTGAGTCACTGAGTCTCAGGATGACCTGAGTCGTGATCTTTGGCGACCTGATGCTTTAAAGTTAGCCATACCGAACGCTGGCTGGTTAGGCATCCAACGGCCTGAGACAAACCTTCCATGAAGCCGACATCCAATCTTTGGATGGGAAGCTCAATTTTTTAGAGCAAATCCCTTTAAAACGTCATTAAATTATGATGGAAATCCATTCAAATCCACCATTTAAGGATCGATTTGGTATCCAATGAATCAAACTCCAGTGTTCTTGATGATAGTTTACTATCCCAAATGCATAATGTTCATGTTAGATTCCAATTTACGGTTGGGTTAATCATTTTTAATCACGCTTGAGCATGTCCAATCATGGTCAATCACATTTAATAATGTTCAATCATCTATGCTCCCCATTCTTTAAAACTAAGCAATTCACCATTTCATCCACGTTTAATCACCATTACTTAACAAACCATGGCTCATCCAAGTATAGACTTTTAGTATCTTTTAGTCAAATTCTCCCAAAAAATGCTGATGAGTTCTTAAGTTGTTCCACATCTCTTCATATTCTGGTTGGTTTCAATGAACCCCCTCAAATTTTCCAAACATCCCCGGTCGCTCAAAGTCCATCGGGTCCATCGGCCTCCTCTTCAGTCGGCTCAAAATCCTCCGCCGGGCGTTCCGCCAGCACCCGCACGCCATGCTCCACGTCCATGGCGGTCGCTGCTCGGGCCCCGGGAGGTCGCTGGAGGTCGCTGCGGCGGCGATGAGTAGTGGTGACCTTGAGGTTGCTTAAACAACAGCTTCATTTATTTAACATAGCCATGGAAGCCATCTGAAGCCATTCTATCCCATTTTATAGATGTTAAATAACCATACTGGGTAGATGTTTTAAGGCCCCATTCTGATGCCATTGATAGACAATTAGACATCTGCCATGCTAAGGATGAGATATCACCTTGCAGGAACATGATGATGACATGGCTGGAAATGGTGAAGGACAAAAATTGAACGACATACATTGAACAAAAAGTAAACAAAACATGGTTTAAAGGATACTGAAATTTATGACATTCTACGAATATGCTGGATTTCTTTAAGATCCATAGTGAATTCGCGGGAACTTGAGGGGGTCAAGACAATCTTTAAAGATGTTGTGTTTGAATTTTCAAAACCACACGAGAAGGTGAAGTATGTCATAGGTCTTGGTAGATGTTTACGTGGCAAGTTGTCGATCGTTGGGGAGGGATGGAAAGTTACGGTAATACCTAGCATAGCATCTACCATCTGATTATGACGTTCACAGTTCGCCATGGAAAGATCCACCAGTTTTTTTCATAGGTAAACCATCTATTTCTATGGGCCATGGCTTCTATGGCTATGTTAAATAGAGGGTAACTATACCAAAATGGGGGTTAAACTGTTGATCATTTTGATACTTACTGGAACCATCAGGAAGTTTGAATCCAACTAGACTTCTCTGATTATCGACTGGGCTGAGAAAGGACATGTTTTCAAACCAAAATCCAGTGATGTCTTTCACACACCTTCAGTTATATTTTTACAAAAGGTGCTGTAAGATTTGACATTTGCAATGCCTTAACCTAGCCTCAATATGTAGTACTTTCATGTACTTTGTCACTATTTTTTTTTATCCTCGATGGAAACTGTAGGATCCTGAATGATCTTCATGGGAACTGGAGGTTTCCATCGGTCATCCCTGCTACCCTGGGCCAGTGCCAGCGGATGCCGCATCTTTCGTCACGGTCGCTGCGATGGCTTCTTCTCTCCTACTTTCGTCTCGGAGAGCGCCTTCGAGAGCAGAGTTGCCAGTCAACGTGCTTGGTGCTTCCGTTACTTCCGTTTGCTTTGCTCGACAAACACTAGTATAATGATGCGCAAATAATAATATCATTCCCAATTTTGGATAACCTGAATAAAACCAATACTGTATTGGTCATGGTTGGTACATTTCCTGACTTGTAAGCAAAGGATGAAATATCGGAAAGTAAGATCGAGATCGATCGAGTACCCATATGTCCCATCCAAGGTTCACCCGAATACATCCAACAGTCAATCTGCAAATATTCGGAATTCTGGGGTACAGATTCGGATGCAATTGACATCAATTGACATCAATTGACATTGATACTGCTATTGTATGCTATTGTCTAATGTGCTGGGATGACCACCAAAGCCTCTGGTCATCTTCTGCTTGAGACCCGGGGTTCCAAACAAATCTGACCCGGTGGCCAGCTAAGAGTACCCAACTTCACTAGGATTATACTTCGACATTTTTCTGGGTTGCTGTAGTATTATTAGACCTCATGGAGCATCTTATATAATATTTATATATAATATCATATGAGCCACGGTCAAAATGGTTGAAAACTACTTTAGTATTGCAGGAGTTTTTTGTCAGAGATTTGCACAAAAAACTGTAAAGCGATAGGCCCCCCCCAAAAGCGATAACCTGGGACCATACACAACAGTCCATTAAACTTGCCGTAAACCAAGCAAATACTGTTGTGCACATTCAGAACAGGCCGGGCAAAAGCGAAATTCAACCTGTCGTGCCCTGTTTCCTGCAGTTACCATAGCTTTTGGCATCCAACTCGCTTTCTCTCTCTCTCTCTCTCTGTCTGTCGTTGGGCAAATTTCCTTCGAACCATGTCATAAAGGGCTTATTTAGCGATAACCTTAGCGATCACTTCGCAAAAACAAACCATTTAAGTTGCACTCGCTTCGGCCAAGCTATGGAGCCATTTCCATAACTTTAGAAAGGACAATGAAAGGACATGAATGCACATTGGAATGAACATGAAAGGAACATGAAAGGAATATGAATGGAACATGAATACCAATGAAAGAAACATGAAAGGACAACGAAAGGAAATGAATGCACAATAAAAGTGAGATGCATGCAAATGAAAGGAACATGAAGGAAAATGCATCCAAATAAATGCAACACGAAAGGAACATGAAGTGTTGCCGAAGCACCTGAAACCAACAAAACAACTGCTCGATCCATTTCCGAGCCTGTTTAGGAATGGATTTTGGCTTCATGTTGGATCTCGAATCTGCTGATTTCCACAAAACCCTGGAAAGCGATAACCATAAATATCAACTACTCAGATGTAAAGGATTTTGGCGGGAGCTCATATATAATATCTATCCATTTGGTTCAGTAAATTGTCTCAAAAGGGGGTATGCCACCAAATCACACACCTAAATCTAAGGACCCACGGACCTTGACTGCTTCAATCCATGCCTTTGCCTTTTTCCCACACGGGAGTAGTCTTACTTGGAACCCCATTCCAGTCATTCCATCAACCCCATTCCATCCAATTAGTTTGTCATCATTGTTCTTATTGTTCAATCCCTGAGAATCCATGTCTTGAAATAGGCCAAACATATTGGACATATTAGCCAGAATACTCCCTGTATAATCCCTGTATGCGAAGAAAAACAACACATCTGCCGCTCTAGAGGTGACCAACAGGCAAACATTTCATGGACATCTAAGGTACCCACACCACCATGGTTGGGTTCTTGATGTCACCCTGGGATGGAAGATGATGGAAAATCAGCAACCGAGATAGAAGAAATACATAGAAATACCGTATTTCCAGTGGTAAACTGATGTAACCTTTGGGGGGATTTTCTGAAACAATCAGGCCTGATTTTCTTGTTTGGGATGCACTAATAGTGAGAAAATCGCCATCTACCACGGAACACCCGCTGAGTGACACTTGGGAAACATCTTTACCTGAGCAGTAGCCAAAACCAGGCTGCGAATGCACAGTGGCGTTGTATGGCGTTTGAAGCAGCTAACAATTAGCGTCTTACCGGTGGTAGCCTGGTAGGTAGCACAACCCCACGAAAAAACAGGAAAACCGTGGTTGGTTGTATACCCTGGCGGCCTCGCAAATGCCTGTTTTCTCGATGCTTTAGCGTTTACAAAAACTGGGGCATCACCAGGTTTGTTTACGAGAGGGTAACCACAAACAACCATCTGGAGAAATCATATAACTACTTGGGCCATCAAAGTGATGGTTTCAATGGTTTCCGCAGACTTGATACTCAGTCATTGTCATAAAGACTCTTGGCATATCCTACTCACCCAAAACATATCTAAACCTATTTTGATCTCGTTTGGTTGGGTTTCTCCAAAACGAACACCATGATCAGTGCCATCATTGCCAGTGCCATGGTGAGGTTTCAGCCAGTTGACCATCCAGCAGTTTCGGCTGCTGCTCTCTGGAGGTATGGCCCGAAATACCAGTTATAAGTACTGAACTAACCCCATTGATAGAATGTATAATCCCATAGAAAGAACCAGTTGCTGGTTGCTGGTTTCAACCTACCCCTCTGAAAAATATGACTATGACTTCGTCAGTTAATGACATTCCCAACTGAATGGAAAGTCATAAATAAAAATAATCCAGTCATGTTCCAAACCACCAATCAGGTTGTAACTGGTAAAGGGCCATACCTGTGCTGGAAAAATCGGCTTCTCATCGCCCGCTTTCGCTGCTTTGCCGAGATCGCGGCAAGGCCTAAACCCATGGCTGCGCCGTCAGGGGATGTGGTTCACAGGATGCCCATGATATCCCACGACCCGGCCTGGTAATGACATGAAATACCCTATGGTTTAATATGGTTTAATATGGTTATGATGGGATGACTTGCTAGGATAATGATGGGATAATACTGGGATATTGATGGATATACCCTCTGGTAAACGATGGTAAACGTTTATATACAGTTTGCGAACTGGAGAATGGCCATTGAAATAGTTGATTTACCGAGGATCTTTCCATAGTTATGTTAGTTTACCCGAGGGTATATCCCGTTACAAAGTACAAATATATCCCACAAAATATCCCATTGCATTGGTATATTATCATGATATATTACAGAATGTTCCCTTAAATTTGGAGACATAACTGTTGACATAACTTAAGTTGACATGAGAAATGGTATTTGGGTATGGGTCGAACATGCAGTGACGCACAATTGATTGGCGATGTGGGTTATTCATGTTTATTCAAAGTTTATTCAAGGATTTTTTGTATACGTAGATCATTTTGACCTACCCGGACCAAATTGTTATAGCTTCAGTGCTTTTTCCGCTTCTCAATTCTGAAGCCTTCATGTTCCTAGCCAAAACAAAAATCCCCCGTGGCCATACTGGTCATAGCTACTGGGCTGACAAGATACATGACTGGCAGATCTGTAACATAGGTACTGGGAAAATGAACTACAACTGGAACTGAGAAAGTGGAGACACAGCATTTGTTTTTCGGTGGCTATCCGCTATGACACTGCAGTTGCTGAAAATCCAGTATCATATGGGTTTCTCTGAAAATAGACTACTCCAAAATTCATCAAAATCCCATAGTTCATCATCATTTCCCATCAAGTTCCCAATTAGCAATTCTTGGGCTATACCCTGTTTCCAGACACACCTGCAAAATCAGTCCCAGTCATCTTTGATTGCCAAAGGGTCTCCTAAATGTTTGGATCCGGCACAAATATCTCATGTTTCAGCAGGGCTTACATGCCATTGGTGCATCTGCAGAAAAAGGGATTTAGAAAACGCCTAGTTCGAACATGGAAGCCCAAGGAATGGTCGACATGAGTTTTGTTTTGGAGATCACAATTTTCGGGTTCAATGGACTATTATTGGGCATCTCTTCAATTTTTCATGTTTCAAACATACGGATTTACAAAAAAAGGACCATTGGGTCAACACATAGTTTTACCCATTGATATGGTCCAGTTTCGGAATACGCTGTTTCTGGACAAAGCTATGCACTGTTAACAAACCGTGACTAGTGACTGTTGGTCGTTAAAACCTTAAACCCGAAACCCTTCTCATTGCAAAACGTCCTCTGTCATTGGGGTAGTGAATCCCACATAACAATGCATAATATACTATTCAATCCCCAGTAAGTAAGGCGACCCTAGCAAATACACTATTGCACAATGTCCAATGTTAACATCTAAGTTTCGGGTCCAAGATTGTTCTAAATCATCCATCCGATCTTTCCCCAAATGACTAACCCCATCCCCCGTTTTTTTTTCACCACCCAGAACTCATTGCAAATCGTAGGGGATCAAATCACATCTTCAAGGACCATTTACTGTAGAAAGTGTTTAGTATTGGAGAAAATGGGACTGTGCATTCTTATACATATAACAAACATACATGCATGCATGCATGCATGCATGCATGGACGGACGGACGGACGGAGGTAGGTAGGTAGGTAGGTAGGTTAGTTAGGTAGGTTAGTTAGGTAGGTTAGTTAGGTAGGTTAGTTAGGTAGGTAGGTTAGGTAGGTAGGTTAGTTATGTAGGTTAGTTATGTAGGTTAGTTATGTAGGTTAGTTATGTAGGTTAGTTAGGTATGTAGGTATGTAGGTATGTAGGTAGGTATGTATGCATGCATGTATCTAAATATCAATATCCCACTATACTTGATACCAGTTGATAGTTATACACACCAATATAGTTGACAATAGATACTAGTTGATTATGGTTTTGTTTACAGTATCCCATTCATATCCATGATTCAACTGTTGTTCCGTTGCCACCGCAACGCCGCAACGCGGGCCTGCAAATAGGAGCCATCCACCTTCCAAGTCTCCGGCACCTGGTGGGTCGCATCTGAATTACCGAACAGGAGGAGTCATCAACACATTTGGGGATTTGTACCAGAAATGATGGTGACATACTATGGGGGTCATATCATTGGTAAGTTGTTATTGGTAATACTGGCATATATCATGTATATCCGCTTATCTCTGTTATTGGTCATATAATATATGATATATATACTGTGAATCTACATCATTGCAACCACCAATTTCCGGTTTGCCCTCCAGCTCTATGATGCCAGGAACAATCATCCAAACTGTCTCTCCTCATGAAGCACGTTGGCTCAGGGTCAGCCTAAGGAGTGGGCATAGGGTTGTGGGAATCGTGCTAGCCATTTTTGTGCTTACTGGTTTGGTGGCGTGGTCGCCACATTGGAACATAGAGCCTGGGGCTCACTCATTCAGAAACTGGAAGGCCTAGCTTGGCCAAGCGATTCTCTGTGCCTTACTCAAGGCGTTTTGCCATATTGATCCATCTGCGAGGTCTGACAAAACA
>Ga0126342_10000413_pt1 | contig 45157 bp, 45 predicted proteins | sample Cyp1metagenome_FD_92528 | JGI IMG/M metagenome (GOLD analysis project Ga0126342, IMG submission 92528) | Coral microbial communities from Lord Howe Island, Old Settlement Bay, Australia - Cyphastrea 1 metagenome | ecosystem: Host-associated > Invertebrates > Cnidaria > Coral ...
TATAATGGGAATACAATGAGAATATAGTGGAGTTATAATGGGAATACAATGAGAATATAGTGGAGTTATAATGGGAATACCATGAGAATATAGTGGAGTTATAATGGGAATACAATGAGAATATAGTGGAGTTATAGTAGATGATGTAATGGGAATATAATGGGAATATAGTGGGGATATAATAGATGAATTATAGATGATATAATGGGAATATAATTTGGGACAATCCAAGGGAGGATATGAGTGTGAGATTCATGGAATAGCTTATTCACCACATTTCACCACCAATTCTGTCATACCATTTGGTAATTTAACAGAAGTATGATGTAAACGATGATTAACCTCGACTCTTGTTTCAAGCATGTTTTTTTCATAACTATATCAAAATTATCAGAGGGTACTTATTTCATCTTATGACCCTCTGATTATTACATATTATTACCCTCTGGTCATCAAACATAGCAGGAAACTCCATGTAAATTGGCATTCAAATGTGAGAATCATCAAACTAAATGATGAATTTTCCATTGCCATGTTTGAATAAATGTGTGTGCTTTTCTTGAAAATCCAATTCTTAGGTCTTTTCTGCTAGTCTGATTAAACATGATCCATTATAAAATCCATGGGATCACCATTGATCCCCAGTGTTTCGCTTGATCTCCTCACCCCAACGACTACCGGAACCGAGACACGTCCGTGCCTCCAGTGGCAGGTCGTTGTGCCGACCCTTCGTCGAGGTCAAGACCTGCCGTAGCCGTGCCACCATCTGCGGGAAGGCGATGTAGGAGCTCTATACTCCAAGAGGAGATATCCATAAAAAACATATGGATCGATAGATTATGATAGATTAGTGACACACGTGACGCGCATATTATATACATGAATATATGTATGTATATATATATATATATTATGTTATATATGTATATATCACTGTATATCTATATATTATATAACCATTCTGCGTCAAACCAAACATCAGAATCTACATTCAAAACCTTTGGTCACCTTGACATGATGGCTCTCCTTCATAGCCATCCCCAACGACTGGCACAGTCCTGGCCTTGGAGTGAATGGCAGCTTTGTAGAACATATCCACAATATCCTCATGCAAAACGGCATGGTCTGATCGACTTTCACAGCTTGCACTACGACTGTGACACCCTAACTCACTGATGAATGTGACTCAGTAGCTCAGGGATGAAGCATGATGAAGCCCACTGAGAATTGTTCTTCCAGTGGGAAGCATCAATCGCCTTGAACCATCCTACTTCCCACCATGAAAATGCAGGATTGCGTATAATATGCCGTAAGATGCACGACCAAATCGCCCAAACATGGGAAGGGTGACTGCGAATGGCCAGTGCTGTTTGTTGCTGTTTGTTTCGCCACCCTTCCAAGGTACTGCCGAGCCATACTTCACGATGTTCTGGGAAATTCGTAGCACATCCATCCAGGTACTGCGCAAGCGCTGGCTGTCCTGACGGCTATGGCCATGGCCATGAAACCATGACATCCGACGGCTGCAAGCCAGCCAAGGGACGAAGAGAGCCTTGTTCTCCAAGTGAGAGATGCACCTGCCAGTGTCGGTTGGATGCCAAGGAATTCCAAGGATCTGTGCTGCAATATGCTGCAATCCTTGCTTGACTCACCAGTTGGATCAAGTTGGATCTGATCCCTACAATGAGTTTAAGCTTTCGATAACTCTGCATAGCTGCTATAGTTGGACAAAGAGAAGCTAGTGACCGGGCCCCATGGGCCCCATGATGCAGCAAAGAACCTGGCGGCCAAATCCGGGGAAGCCGCTTTTTGGGCGTACTCCTGGAAATGGGCGGGCCTTCCTATTTTTTTAGAAGGGGTCCATCCACAGTCACATTGGCGCCTCATATGGATTTTTGAACATTATGTTTTATCTTTAATGTTTCGCACAAGTGTTTTTTTCCTAAGGATTCTATAAGGGATTTATGAAAGGATGGGGAAAGAGTCTCAAAGGCCCGCGGAACTGCTGAGAAGTGTGCTGATACAAGATACAATGAGGCACCAACTGTGAGACATGGTTGGCAGTGCATAACACTGGCAATTCTTGATGTTTCATGGTTTTCGAATTAGTCGAACATTCTGACAACACTACTGAACTACTGAAAAACACTTCATGACAACACCTGAGTCATGATGGCAAAATGCCTGCCCACAAACACCCATGTATGACATGGGTGCGGGCATAAAAGTGGATACGATTTTAAATGATATCTAAAGCAGCCTAAACGGCCTAAACGTTTCAGCTCTCCACGAAATGGGATCATCATCATCACGCTGGTTAGTAAAATCATGGCTTCATGGCACCTTGCCAGAGTGGCCATACAGTTGGTTGACTTTGTACCCCTATCCACATCATTGTTTCCCATTTTCTCGATATATAACCTATGAGTTACTATTGGTTCATATATGTATACTATACATACATATATATATATATATCATAGAGTCATTCAATACACACATATATATATTATAGATATTCATATGATTCATATGCTAGATACTAGATATTACATCTTTTATTGCATATTACATACATAATATATCTGTCTATATCATATGTGTATACAACATATACACTGTATCCCCATCTTAGGTCACTTCCCTATCTTCCCTCTCCTCAGGTCCCGTGATGTAGGCTAAAAGCTTCACCTAGGTCCAAAACTCGTCTTTTTGTGGGAAACATGTAGTTGAAAACCATCCAAAACCATCCAAATGTACGGAAACATGTAGGGAACCTGGGAAGACATCCAAAATCCTAAAACAACAAATTGAGTTCAGTTGGTGCAAGTGAAGAGCACCGGAAGGCCAGCATTCCGGATTGGAAGAGGTCCAATTTTGGGGGCAGACTGCCCTTGGTATGGATCTACAGCCATCGCGCTTCTTAGTGATTCAGGCAATTCAGAAGCTACGAGTACGACAAAGATTGGACCAAACCCGTTCCATTGGATTTATCATCCGATCTCCAGGTAGGCATGGAGATTCACACAGAGCAAAAAAAAAAAACACATTCCTGCGCTTCCACTATGGAAACCAGGGAAGTTCGCTTATGAAAATTGATGGGACTGTATCAAGGCAACACTCCCCTGTGGGGCGCATCACTTTCCCTGAAGGCAGGGGTCAATGTGAGCTTCTGCTTCCATGAGATACTCTTCCTTCGCTTGCCAGGTGCGAGTCCAACGTTTAATCAATGAGTTTGCAGTATGTAGCAGGCAAGAAATCCAATCAAACGAACGTCAAGAACATTTCTCAACTGCTGCATTTCCTTGCCTTCTTGTAACCTACTTTCCTGGTAATTGGCATCTGGTGTCTTCATCTTTGTGACATGTACTTGTAACCACGATAGTGGTACCACGGGGCAGCTTGGGTACTTCGACAAAATCACTTCTGCAATCAGCTTCCATAAATCACTTCTTTCGGCAGAATAATTGTTGGACATTTCTCCACACAAACTGCCAGAAACTACAACTGTATATCATTACTGTAAGTTAAAGAACAAACGACGTAAACGACGGGGTCAGAAACAAATCTCGAGATGGCAAGCTTCCGCCAAAAACCACGTCAACATCATTGGTAGCAATTCTTCGATGATGTCACAAACCTCTTCCCTGCGCGGTCAGCTCAGGGGTTGAGCATAAGCATAAGCTTGACCAAAGTATGCATAGACTCGTTGGTTGAAATGGACGCAACATGACACAACAGAAAAAAAAAAGGACACATCTACTCATCTTCTAAGTCTATAGTGCCGCCGCTGTCCAAGCCACATCTGGCAGCTCGAGCCTGATCTGCTGCTCTTGCACCATGTCCAACAATCCAAGCAGAATCGTCTTCGTCACGTCGCTGTTGATGTTCTCCTTTTCGAAGGGCTTGTGATTGCGATGCATCCCAGAGAATGGAGGGGCTACTGTAGCTGAATTTTGGCCAAGCCTATGCTGGTTTCCCCAGTGGTTCGATTCTCCCGTGTTTTCTCCGTAAATGTTTGCAAAATAACGTCAAATCCATTCACTTGGGTGAGCTCCCACTTTTTATCGGTAAAACATAATGTAACCCACCACAATCTTCTGAAACGTCACTTCCTCGCCGAAGGCCATGACGGTTGGCACCACGATGGTCTTCACGCCTCTTCCAGCTTCCTCACGACCTTTGGAAAGTTCATGGAGCAGATGCAAATGCTGGCAAATGTGCAAATGACAAAAACGTGGGCATAAACATATTGGAGATATTGGAGGATGACATAGGATGACAAATGTTTGATGATAAGGTGCCTAAGTAGCCTCAAATCTTAACGTAAGACTAGGAATGGGCATATAATGTATATCCCATATATCGATATATATATAATTATATATATATATATATTTGTGCATGTATATGTATATGTATATGTATATATATATACATCCTTATCCGACAAAATCCCATGAAATCCATATTTTTCATGGTTCAATCATAGATACCACTGATATCACTCATCTTTCCCATCGTTTTCCATCGTTTTCCTATAGATTTCTTCATGAATTCCCGTAGATTTCCAACAAAAAATCCCATGATTCGCCCATAGATTTCACCCGGCGGCATTGGTCACTGCTCAACATCATGCGCCGCAGCAGATCCAGGCAGCGCCGGCCCAGGTCATAGGAGACCACGCAGCTCATGAAACCTACCGGGGATTGGCCGAAAATTCTTGGGATTTTCGAGGTTTGGAGTATGGGATAGTTTTTTAGCATCTTGAAACTTCAGGATTTTTAAGGTAAGGTAAATCCCGAATCCATTTTTTCTGTTTTAAAAATTGGTAAATCATGACTTGTTGAATGGTGAATCATCATGTTTGGGGGACCGGCTAGGGGGAGTTCTAAGCCAGAAATGGTGGTATTTATAGGGCAAACCTTGGTATCCTTGATAAAGGCTGGTTTCATCCATTTCCAGTAATGTGACCCAATGCCATAAACCTACCACACATTTATGGTAAGAATGGGGATAGTTTATTGCCAAAGGGTAAATAGTTGTTTCTAATTCAGCCACATTATATGATATTCCAAATTTAATGAATGATATTATATATTTATTATATCAAAATAATGGACTAATTATAGATCATATCACATGGATGACCATATTCCATTTTGAATATTCGATGATTTTATATGACATATGAAATTCCATCGTTATATTTATAACTTAATGATGGTACATCTTAGAATGGTATGTTTGAAAAACAAAATTAACATCATGTTACTGTAAATCATCGTATACCAATGAGCCGCCCATTATTTATATACTCAGTTATGATGTCTATGATATTCTGGTAACCTAACGTAGCTATGGGAAATCACCATGTTTAATGGGTCAATCTATCTCAAGTTTCTCAGCAATGGACATGTTTAATATGATGTTTAATAGGTAATAGCATGTAATGACTAACTGGTTGGTGGTTTCAATCCCTCTGAAAAATATGAAAGTCAGTTGGGATGCTTATGCCCAATATATGGAAACATGAAAAAATGTTCCAGACCACCAACCAGATATATTACTGTAAGTACAAACATAGAGCCTATGCTGAAAACCAAGATAGATATATAAACCAACCAATATATGGAAAAATAAGATTCATCTTCAAACCAGAGCCAATAATCTATCTTTAATTACCCCCTGGTAATGACTAACATAACTATGGAAAGATCCACCATTTTTCAATGGGAAAATCCACTATTTCTATGGCCATTTTCCGCGGGAGCCCTCCCAGGCGCCTAAGGAGTCCACTAACTGTCCTCTGGAGGTGTCGTGTCGCTCCATGACCTGGGAAATTTCTAAATCGCCATGGAAAATCACCATCTTTCATAGGTAAATCACCATGAACACCATCTATTTTTGTGGGCCATATTTTCATATATTTTCCATGTTAATTATAACCAGAGGCTAAGTTTCCTGAAAAAAAAAACTAGGTTTTTTTTTTCCAGTGTCTACCCCCAATATCATCCCAATATCATGATTCTATCTTAAATAAGTATGTATATCATCCAAATATCCAATATCATTATCATCCTACTAGTCTGAATTTCCAATATATCTTATGAATTTCAAGGACATTGATGTTGCAATTTGGTCATATGTTCAGCAAATCTGATGAATTCGAAGGAAATGGATGTTGCAACCCCATATCATAAACCATCCCCAAAATCACCATACATGGGTGGTATAAACCGTCCCCAAACGGTAAGTTTAGTATTGGGTGTCCAACATTGTTCCAAATATTTAAGGCGTTCCTGGGAGAAAACTTAAACCTTCAATCAATTCTGGAATAATATGTATATATATGTGTGTGTGTTCACTATATGTCACTATATATCACTATGCTAGTAATATACACTATAAATTTAGTGTAGTAATGTATCACTATTTTCCGATATTCTTTGTTTGCTGCACTCGGTAAAGTTTCTCGCAGCATCGACCTTATAGGATATTGTTTTTCTATCCGTATGGCGGTTGCTACATGGCTTAAAAAGAAATTGGAATATACATTGCGTGTCAATATGTGTATGATTGTATGTGTAAATGCATGTCCGTGAAAAAGGACAAATAAATGATTGTAGATGATATATATATATATACAGATACACACATAATAAGTAGAAATACCCCCTTGGAGTAGCCATAGAAATGGCTACTTTAGCCCATAAGTGGAGTACCCCTACCCCTATTTTATATCATTTTATAATATTTTATCCCATCTTTATAGGTACTTGGTCCAGGTGACGGCCGTGATCAGCTCTAAGATGTAGGACACAGTGATGAGCATTTCCTCGGTACGAAAACGGTGTGTTGAGCTCCATTTTCTAGCCATTTTCATTCAGAAAAGACTAGATATTCAATTGTTATTTTGCATATATATATATATTCATTTATAAATTTATTTGTTTATTTATTTATATGTATATTTATATTTATGACCATTTTAAGTGGGAACACTATGAAAACTATTAAACATATGGTCCCCCCAGCGGATTTTTTTAGGGGATGTTCCATGCGCCCAGCTTCAGCATTGGATCCACGTTCCATGCCATCCCAGAAAGCTTCCTCGATGTTGAAGGCCTGATAAGAAGGGCCACCCCGAACGTTCCGTTTTCCGCCGGTCTCTTCAAAACAAAAAAAAAACGGGAGGATTCAGCTGGATTCAGCTGGCAGGTGGTTTCTATTGGTTTCTCTTCCAGCTTCAAAAAGTCCCCAAATCTACCAGGTCACCGCATGACACTGAGCACGCTTGGCTGCGTTGTCACGCACCAGTGCCACACGTGTGGCAAGGGCTTCTGGCTCCTACAGGGTACACAAAGGGGCTTCTGGAAAAGATGGTGAAACATCCCAGGTGAACCCAATAAGAAACCATCACCAGTAGATGCTCATTCTTGGGTATACCACTATTTGGGATCATCAAAACTGACCCCCAATTGATTGGTGAATGGGATCTTATTATTGGGTTTGCCTCATTAGTAAGAAGCACTGGTCCTATCTACCAAGACCGTGATCAACGCAATTGATGGTGACGGTGGTTGGTGCTGTCAGTGTTGGGATTGACCAACACGATTTCTAACCATCAATTTAGGAATATAATATAGGAATATAGCCACGAGATTTGACATAGAACCAAAGGTTCTTCAAGAAATCACGACATGGCGCCAACAATTGTGCTAAGATCTTTCAAAGTCATCGTAGCCATCGTAGCCGACTTCGGATCTACCCCGGTCATCCCTGGTCTCCTCGAGGACTTCTTCCAAGCTCTCCATGATGAGTTTAAGCTTCCCAACACCACCAGCCGCCCTCCCATGGGCATCATCTCGAACCCGGCGCCGTGCCAACTCTTCCTGCGGAAACTGTGACGTAGTGACAATTTGCACCCAAAAAAACAACACGTCAATCGATAAAGAGAATACTTTTGTATATAAAATAATATATATATATATATTGCTGTTATAACTTATAACAATGAGATGATCGCTTACAAAAAACATTGGCAGTGGATTAATAATCAATATTGACTAATGATGATCAGTTCTAGTGTATCACTGTTACGTTCCTATTTCGTTTGCAGGAATGAGCCATTGAAATATTTACCATGGCAAACGCAAATCTGATTGACAGTGACAACCAGGTGATGGATACCAGCTTTCACATATAGTACCAGATAGTAACAGTCAGTGACTGTGTGACATGTTTACGACGGTCATCGACATAGATCAAGGCACTCATGAAAAGAAGTGCTCCAGGGACTAACACATTTTAAAACCAATACGCACACAAAACGAGAGTAGGAACACAAAAGGAATACATTAATCAGCAACCAGTAACAATTGCTGATGAATTTCTGTCTTTGAGTTGAGTCGCTGGCTGTTTGGTGGTCCAAAGCCATAGACCAAGGCGTCCGAAAAGTTAAGGGCTTGGATGCTGAATGCAAATGCAAATGGCGCAAGAATTGGGCGACTCATGATTAAGTACAAAAAGTTCCTAGCCATTCTCCAGAATACCTGGAATGGATTGGAATGGTATAAAAATCATTCATCCATCCTATGAATTGACAATTTGTACTGCATAAATCAAAAATAATATCGACAAATGAAGCCATTTCCACATCAAAACAGTTTCCACCCTGCTGGTGTCCACAGTTCCTGCCGCTTCTTGAAGGCAGGGTCATAGATATCCAAGGCTAGCAGGTCTGTAGCATCCACATTGTCGCGCATCTGCCTCGCGATCACTTGATTTTCATAGGGGGGTGAAGGCTTGCTTTTCATGGAGGTTTCAAGGTTTTGGGCTTCCGCATGTTTCCGCTTTTTTTTGGGAAACATGGAAATGCTCGAAACCCCAAGCTCACAATCTTCTCCAAAACGCCGTGCCGTGGTTCTTCATGTTCTTCAAGATCCACTTGGATACTGCACCGCAAGCACAACATGCGGTCCACAACCAGCACCAAGCACCAAACTGTCAAAGAATCTCATGTTTCTCAAGAAATATGAGCACGTTCTGCCATGCCACGTTGTGATCACGCAATCATCCAGCTTCTGCAAGGATTTCAGTCTGCTGACCACGTAGATCTGATACTCTTTGAAGCAAGCCTAGGATCGAGCTGCCCTGCGTCATGACCCCGGAAGGTGCATCAAAACCTAAAGCCTCCAATATCCGTAATCCGCCCCCCCAAACAAATGGGAAACACACTGATACTTGATAGTTATCAGTGTTTCCCATAGTTCATGGTCAATTAACTTTAGTCAATTGTCATCCACTCCCATACCATTAAATCTTCAATGATGTTCATGATGAGACTATCAAATTTAAGAAAAACTACGATGCGGTCAGCAGGTCCTCCAAATCTCAAGCCAAGTGGCCACAAACTTGTTGCGATAAAGCCTTGGATTGAAAAAAAAAGAGTGGTTGGCAGGCCCATGACCACCTGCATCAAATAAAACAACATATGTCCCAACGATCTTCAAACTTCAAGTCCTATCAAGTTCATCAAAATTTGAACACATATATCATTCATATATCATCAAGTTCATCATTTGGGCATAATGGCAATGCCCACGTTTCAACGCCACCGAGACGCCGGAGGTTTTGGAGACTTCCTGGGAGAATCATCGGTAGCAATAACTGTGAAACCAGCAACAGGCAAGATGTCAGGTCAAGTGACACTTGTATATGTAATATTATTATAATATATGAATATATGAATATATGAATGTATGAATATCTGTCTGTCTGTCTGTCTGTCTGTCTATCTATCTATCTATCAATCTAATTATCTATCTCTGTTTTCTCTCTCCGTCGCCATCAAGTCTCCCCGCCCAAGCTGTGCCGGGCCCGAAATAGAAGCATGCACATATGGAGCTACTTCCGTGGTTGAAAACCCGTAGTAGATATCCATATTTTGATATCATCTTAAAGGTCGTCTAGGTAGCAGGTCTCACTGCAATTGGTTAAGTTATACCATGTTTTACAAGCTAAATGGTCCTTTGGAAACGCCACACCCGCTGAGTATGTCTGATTGGGATTCCAGGCGGGTATTCTACTGGGACTCTCAGCCAGGCTTTCGAAACAAATGCCATTTCTCCATGTTTTTAAGGTGTCAATCCCTATCTTTGATAAGTACTGGTAACTAAGTGACCTCATGTTACTTCCATTTTTCGAAACTCAACTGGGGTTCCTCCCAGGTGATTTTTTTTGGTCTCAACTGCCGTCTCCATCATCCAACCCATCCATCATCCAACCCTCACAGGATCGCCCCAAGATTTTGGATTTAATGGGATTTAATAGGGATTTACTGGGATTTAATTGGGATCTAATGGGATTTAATTGGGATCTAATGGGGATTTAATGAGACTAATAGCCTATTACTAATAGCTTTCATCCTTGGTCACTGCATTTGAGCATGTGTCACAGTTGCCGCAACCTCGAAGAAAATGGTTGCAGGTTTGTCTGAAAATAAGGTGCCCCAGAACCTCATTTACCCCATGAACATGTCATAAATTATATAATATAAATTGGGGGTATCCCCCATGCTGAGACAATCACTGGGATGGGAAGGTGTCCAAATTTCACACCAAAAATGACCTTTTGTAGCAACCCCCAGCTGCCGAAAAGTGTTTCTATGATGGTGCTTCAATGATGTTTCTCCATATAGTGGTTTCCTAAAATAGGGCTACCCCAAATCATCCAAGTCATGGATGACCATGACTTAGTATTGAAACCTATGGTGACTTGGGGATCTCCAATGACTTAGGAAACCTCCATATGGGAGTTTCTAAAAATTGTTACCCCAAAGTCACCATGGGTTTCAATACTAAGTTATGGTCTAATTTTGGATGATTTGGGGGTTACAGTACCCCATGACTTAGGAAACCTCCATACGCTACAGTATCAACAATTGGTGATCAAACAATATCAAACATAGCAATAGAAACAAATCCATCTAAATGTAGTCTTTAACGGCACATTGGAAAATTTAAATGGGGTTTATGTGTCCCCCATAAGTTCTCACGGCGTTCCAGTGGGACGTTGTTTTTCAGCCCAAGCTTCTCAAATGGCTCATGGCTTCCAGGGCTTGGGCCAGCTGCGAGGGGGTCCAGTCCTTGCCCAAGTCATCAATCGCGGCTAAAATGACTGGGATTTTTGTCATGGGGATTTTTCGATGACGACAGGGGATTTCACCACCATAACAATAGTCAATGATTCAATGGCCATTTCAGAAACCTAAATTGGAGGTACCTAGCATATAAAATATGGCCTTTATATGGTACAGTATCTCCATTTTAGGATCCTGAAATTCCCATTGAAACAGGGATATCATGGGATTTTGATGGAAAGAATGTTCGAAGCATTTGTCACAGAATTGACATATTTCCGCTGGAATTCTAAGGGGAAATGCTCGTCTTTGAAGAACCATCTTAAATGGAGGTTTCCCCAGTAACAAGTTAGATGGATATGGGAATCATTGACCAACCTAACATGTTTGACCTCAAAGGTACTTAGAGATGAGGTCCGAGGTGTCGACCTTTGAGGTCATTCAGATGGATCATGCCATGATCACCATATGATCTGCGGGAGATGGTTCCGCCTTACCTCCAGCGCCAAGGTATCCAAGGTGCAAACTCGTTGTAGGCCAGGTCCAGTCGCTTGATGCGCATGGAGGACTTGAGATTTTCCAGGCTGCCATGCAGTTGGTTGTGAGACCTCAGGTATCGGCATTTCTCGGCACTTCGTTGCCCCGTGAAAGCGCACCAGTGTTGGGACCACATCTAATACACCTATCAACTTCAAAACGGGCATAAATATCGCAAAGACTCATGGAAAAACCTTAACTAGTACCCCAGAAATCCCCAAAAAAAGAAATCTTGGATATCAAAAAATATTTAATTGATAATGTTTGAATATTTTTGTGAGGTCTCTGGGTTTCTTAGAACTCACCCATTTCGGCCATCCTCCATCTCCTCCATCCCCTGCCAGCCCTTCGCGGTCCAGGGACAGGATGAGCACTTCCAGGTGCGGCAGGCCGCCCAGACTCGGCCTTGGGAGGCTGCCAGGATTTTCCGACAGAATTTCCCTTTGGATATACCATCTGGTTATGACTAACAGTTCGCCATGGAAAATCACCATGTTTTTAATAGGTAAACCATCTATTTCTATGGGCCATCTATACCATGGCAAACTGTTAAATAATCAGAGGGTATCGGATAATCGAAGAGATTTGATGGGATAAATTTCAAAGGGATAAACAAAGAGATTTGATCATGGTGACTTAACATCAATATATACTGGGATGATTATAACATGGTGACTTAACATCAATGAGATTTGATGGGATTCAATGAGATTTGATGGGATTTAATGGGATTTAATTATTATTTAGTTGGATTTAATGGGCGTTAGTGGAATCGAATGATTGTTTGATGGATTTTAAGGAGATTTAAGGGGATTGAATTTAAGTCGGCTTTAAGGGGATTTAATGGGATTTAGTGATTATTCAAATTGGCTTTAAGGGGATTTAATGGGATACACGCACACACACACATATATATATATATATATAACATTATATAACTGGATTTATGATTTATGATGATGATTTACCGTTTGGTTATTTAACAGTTTGCGAGCTGGATTTCATGGCCCATTTATATGTTTTATTATGGTTTACCTATTTTTGCAGTGGTGACTGTCAATTCGCGAAGTTAAATTCCCAAAGGTTAGCATATGGATAGAAAGTGGATTTAAAGGAGTTGGTTGAAGGGAAAATCTCGACCAAACCATCTTTGTTGTACCATGAAATATTTCCCGTATAGATTCTCCCTCAGACCAATCCAATGAGGATTGCACGGAGTTACCACATGCAAAATTCTAAAAAAGCGCCATCAAAAAATCATAAAAGATTACATCTTGCAAGAGGATACGTGCACTATCAACATATATCACCTCATGCAATGATGTAACATATTATATGATATCATATAACGTAAAGACGTAAGCATATTGTATCTCAAATACGTATCCAGCAATCAGGGACGTAGCCCATCCAGCAGTGCCATGTGACATCACGCGCAGCGCGTTGTATGCGAGATTCCTCAGTCCAGTTTGGGATGCCTGGTCATCCAGTACCCTCTGGTTGTTGAACAGTTTGCGAACTGGACAGTGCTCAGTTATATCCAGTTTTCAAGACAACAACACCGATCTAATGGTGGTGATGTCAACACCCCTGAGAGGAAAAACACATTGGAGATCCGAAATATGGATAAATACGACCAACCTAAATGTTTATGTATTGGTTATATATCATCACATCACCACCTATACCGATGTAAAATCACGATCAAATCCCAGACTATCCCACTGTATCTCCATAAACATCCCATAAAATCTGAATGAATTATTTGATTGACCTGAAAATCGCTATTGATCATAAGGCCATTTACGGATAATTCCCGGAACGCTAGCCATCATTCCAGTGACGTCCGGTTCATCCAAATTATCCCATTGATTGATGCTAAATCACAATGAAGATCCCATCATACCCCATAATAACCCTACTATAATAGGATTGATATCTATCATCAATATAGATGAATATTTACCCATGATTGCAATTACTATTTATATATATATATGGAACAAATAAAAAAAAATAGATCATATAATTTAAGATCATATCCCGGTCACTATCTCTATATATCAAAGTTATATCAATCCCCATGAAATCAGCCGATGTTTGTCCAGCTGAACGTCCAGCATTCTTTCGGCCAGGCAGCAATTCCACCAAGCTAGGCAGCGCCAAGGACAGCCGAGAGATGAGGTTCTTCCGGGCCTCGACTCTTGGAGAGTGAACCACTGACTGAAATGTCCATGTTTAGATCGGAAACCTATGGGAAAACTATGGCATTATGGGGGAAAACCATTGGAAAACTATTGGAAACCCATGGGAAACTATGAGAGTTAATTAAATGACTTAAAGCCAGTGAAACTCAGCCATTTTTAGTCACCATGGAGAGCCAATGAGTAGCAATATACGGCACATCGTTTGGTCTTCAGTCTTCGCTCAATTTATGAGCTTAGAGTCAATGCACCCCGTGCCATGTTGTTGTCACCATCGTGGATGTTGTCGATATAGACTATGAGAGAGATTAAAATCATATGAAACATCTATGATAGTCTATATCGATTTTCACATGATTTTTAAATCCATCGATATAGACTATGATATTGTCTATGAATGTCTATGGTATAACTACACGTAATTGATTTCAACACATTTAAACTCATCGAAAGCATCAAACAAATCAAACAGTGACAGGTTCTCCGTTCAGTCTTGAAACTTCACAGGTCACTTTAACGATACTTTAACCAACATCTCCCACCCTCTCAACTCTCAACCCCTCATCCCAGATCATCCCAGCAGCCATGATGGTGTGAAGGGCATCGAAGCCACTGCTCAGGGTGCTGAGGTCCATCAGGCTGTTGTTGGACAACTGGCGCAGCTGAACTGTGAGAATTTCCGAACTTCACCTGGTGACTACTTGTCGTGGTATCCACTGATAAGCCATACCCCGCTTCCACCCCAGACTTTTTGGGATGTTCTCAACCTTTGTTTCTGGGAAAATTGAAGACAGAAACCATGGCGCAACTTACATGTTTTAGCAACTACACCACAAATCTTCAAGATGTAAGAATTATAAAATTCACCTTTGGAACTATGCAAAACATATCAAAACATGGAAGATCTTGGGTCGACTTGCCAGACGCTTTCCAGCTCGAAGTTTCTACCAAGGCACATCGATGAGTTGGATCCGATAGCGGTGCAGCTTGGGGTGCAACAAGCCACCGGAGGGGCCTTCCAAGGTATCCAACATGTAGCGATCACCTCGTCCGCGGGTCGTAAAAAATGATGTTTGAACTCTCCAAAATGGGAATGTCACCATCAAATTTTGATATTGAACCATTTATAGAAGCCAAATTTCTACTCAATACATCTCAATACCACCAAATTTTGGGGATCCAAAATGAAGACATGATCCAATGCTCAACCACGGCTTGGTTTGGGAAATATTTTGGATTAGGGTTAAAAACGGGGGACGCTATCTCTGCCACCCAGGCTCCACTAAAGTCCAGCTTGGTCGGGCGCTGCCTGTGAGGTCGGGGATGATCTTCAGCAGGGGCAATGATGGCAATGTGCAGGAAACACCATGGTTTTTCCAATCTCTCTCTCTCCATCGCCCTACCCGGGAGTTCAGCATCTTGCTGAAGGCGAGCCAAGGACAGCTTGGTAGTTCAACGCCCAAGCTCAGTCAAACTGGTGGTTCTCCTATAGGTTTTAACCAATCCAGTCAGAAATATTATATAATTAATATACTCTACACCTGCGCGACACCCTCCAAGTCAACAAATTAGCAGAGCTTTCAACCCAACCACCCCCCCAACACGGACCGTGAGAACCAGGCCAAGAGACGTGCGCCAATCAGGTCCGATGGCATCGGCAAAATCCTCCTCTTTCAGAGATGTGACCTGAGTGCACCCTGCGGCGCTAGGTCCAACCAGGTTGGTTGATGGGTTTCTTGAAGGAACGGTTTCTATGGATATTCATGGGTGGTAAACAGTGGTAACGTTAATGTTTGATCCTTCGTGGCTGGTGCCTGTGCACCCAGCTCACCCTGCCAGAAGCTTCGCTCCGGCATACATCCACGATAATGAGAAAGAGTATCCGAGCACGGCCCATGGCTGTCTTCATTCCCTTGACTCTGTCCAAAAGCTCATCCAAGTGAAAATCATCTTGCAACCCTTGTGAATCTGATGGCACGCAACTGGGATAGCTGGCATTCTGCAGCTGGTAGCCGTGCGAGGCAATGTACACGGCATTGACCACAGTTGCAGCTGACGAGGTCTCTTCCACGCTTTTGACACATGACTTTTCTAATTCGTCAACAGCTGCAGCCCAAGCTTCCCTATCAGCTCCCTTGCGCAGTGATGTTGAGAATCCATGTTCTTTGAAGCATCTGTCCATACGCTCGGCATCCTGCTCACCCTGCAAATCATGCCACCGGTCACTGGAAAACTTGCTGATGCCAATGACCAGTGCATTGGCAGGGACGGCACAAATCAGGCAGTGCTCAAGGAAAGGCTGCTTCCCCAGAGTTTTCAGCGTCGGGAAGCATGAGGAGGAGTCGCACATGTTTGGCATGTTCAAGTTTCTAGCAGTCTTGTTCAAAACTGACAGGTCCACAATGACAAATGCGAAGGTGCAAACCCAACAATCACCTAAAGCTTCAGAGTAAAGCAAGGGAAGACATGTCTACCATGCTCCTACAAAAACGATATTCACCGTGGCACTGGAGTTGTGGAACCGACACATTGTCCCGCAGCCCTTTATTGACACTTTTGGAGAAGGGCAGATCTTTCAGGATCTTTCAGCTACATCCCTATCATTCACCCCAACAGTTCCCCCCAGGCGCTGCTGCCAACACGCATGAACGCCACGCTCAAAGTTTTCATCGCGTTCTCGCCTCGCCTGAACCGGGCAAGTCCCAGTAATCAACCTTATGAGAATCGTTTTACATCGACTCAATATAGGCTATACCAGGGTATACCCAATCATAAATCCAAAAAATTGGCGATGGTGGATGATAATGAGGGATTATTTGTTGTTGGGCTTAACTCATTACCAACACCACACATATGGGCCACGGTCAATATTTGGTATATAGCTCCAAGTCATCATTTTTTGAAAAGTGTATTATCGTTTTTCAGGTTTTGGTATATAAGCAAATGTTATCGTTTTTTGAAGAGTGTATTATCGTTTTCCAAGCCCCAGCTCAATTTCAAAAAACAAAGATGTCTCGAATACAACTCTCCATTAACCTAAATTTTGGCTGTAGCTCATATACAAAAAAGGAGAGACATATCTATACACATAGACCCAGGCCCCAAACATATCTGTCAATCTGACATCGTTTGTCCCGTCACCGAGATGAAATGTAGCACCACCTAGTCTTGGTAGGACTTTGGCACATGCTCCCAACGCATGGTCATGAATACGTATAATGCATGTTTAATCATGTTTACATCCTCATCATCATCATCATCATCATCATCATCATCATCCCCCTCCTCCTCCTCCTACTCCTTATGGTTCTTGATGTTAGCATCACTTTTTCCACACTCAGATTGAAATTGGATTCACGTCTGCAGGAAATTCATGTGTTCGTCCAAAAAAAGGTGGATACATTGGATAAATTGCAGTTTTTTATTAAAGGGATGAGCATAATAATAGTAATAATAGTAATAGTAATCATAATAAAAATATGCAAAAAAAAACTCAATATGTTCATGGTACCACCATAAAATGTTAACAAAATAATGGACAAATGATCAAAAACTCATCTGTATTAGGCAATAACCCAAGTAAGAACTAATCCCGCTAGCCCAAACTGGCAATAAAATGCACAATCATGAAAAATCCAAATTGGGCGGTCATAAAGTGGACAAATAATCCCACTAAAGATAGATAGTTCAAAGATGTTCAAAGCTCATCTGCAAAGCCTAGGGATCCGACCGGGTCAGCTCCACTCCTTTCCCATCTCCCTGCCTGCGCCCTCTGCAGTTCCCGGGCCTTTTCCCCCTTTCGATCCTTTGTTGCCTGAACCGGGGGCCGATAAAAAACCACCGTTCGTGGCGATTTTTCCATTAAGAGAATCTCAGAAGACCAAAGAACACGTCACCGAACTGGTCTGAACATGTCTGAACCAAGAAATTGTCAATGGATCTGTAGCCAAATTATTTATAGTATGTATTAGTATGTCTTCATTGAGCATGTTTTGATTTGGCTTTGACTGAAAGTCATATAAAGTAAGTTCATAGGTTTTGACCCATGTCTTCGGCTCACCTTTTTGGCAGGCATGACTTCAGCACCGGCACATCCATGGCCATACTTGGTCAGTGGCGTTGGGGGTTGTTCTGATTGATAACTGGTGAGGGAGGTATGTCTATGACACTCTATGATATATGTGATCATTCCCAAACCTTTAAGAAATACCAATTCTTTGGATGCTCTCCGGTAATCAAACATGGCCATGAAGAATCACCCTTTGAAACCTCTATGATTTCCCAGCCATGGTCATAATGGCCGCTCCGATTTGCCCAAGCTCGAGCCACAATGAGGCCAAATAAAGTGCCAGTGAGGGCGGAAACAAGTGAAAATGTATACCATCGCAGCATGCCGGGCGTTAAAAATTACCACCCCGAAGAGTGTCTTTTCCTATATCTTTCCTGTCCTATATGCAATAGCCCCCCCCCAAAAAGAAAACACGATGTTCACAACGCTTCAGTCAACAAGTTACAATTCCCGTCGGTTGATTCAGCTCCAGTCAGCTGCTCATCGGTTTGATTGGAGATTTGCTGGAACGCATGAAGTGAAATGCATGTGCACGGGCTCGCCGCATAAAGTGAATCGTTGAAATTTGGTGGGGTATGATAGTCCTATACAACTCTTACAGCCAAACACTCATGTTATGCTGGGATAATTTTGCCTCTTATAGCTCAGCTCCCATTTACAGTATACATACATATATATATAGCATCAATGTTCGCAATGTTCATGATCCCGGGCTCCAAGATTGACATCCATCAGACCATACCAACTCTGAACGGGTTCTTGAGATTCCCCACTTCTATGCGTGAGGTGTAATCTAACATAATGTAATGCACGAGTTCAGCCGTGTGTGCGTGATTGTCTGATTTTCTATATTTCTCTCTGGGCATCTTTAATATGATTTTCAATGACTGGTTGGTGGTTTCAACCCCTCTGAAAAATATTAGTCAGTTGGGATTATTATTCCATATATTGTGGAAAATAAAACATGTTCCAAACCACCAACCAGATGATGTTCAATGATTTGTATGTCAAAACCATGAACCAACGAAATTCACTAAGAGTTGCCCAGGCGGAAGCGTCAACCTGCGGAGTGCCTGGTTTGCTCCGACAGCCCAGTGACATTTCGTTGTGGCACCCCATAGACCTGGGTGTCGTGGCAGTGGAAGTGCGAATGGTCCACCCAATGGGGATAAAATGGGGATATTATGGGGATACTGGTAAGAATAGTGACTGATGATAGTTCAACATTGAGAGTGATTCCAATCATTGGAGATATTACCTGGCTGCACATAACCATTCACTAAGCTTAGAATAGCTGTTATCAAAAGGCCATTTGGGGATATTCCGCAATCTAATCATCATTCCAGTCACGTCACAGTGACGTCATTATAATTCATCCAGAGTCAGATTGGAGAACGTAGTTATAAGTCTCAACATGTATTGTTGCTGACAATTATAAATAATTTATATCATACACATTATGTCAAATGGGGTTTCAGACATACGACTAGATCATACACATAGACTATCACATCTTATCATCATAATATACGTGTACATATATCCAGATATCAATGAACCATGATGATACAGTATCCAAACAATATATGTATATATATATATAACTGACCCAAGAATAATGAAATCGTACCAACCGTACTGAAAATCTAGCGAGCACTGTGTTTTTCAATAAATAACCACGAGGTGGAAACCAACAATCAATACAGAGAAGGACGTGAAAAACAGGGCTTTATGAGGCAGGCGGTTGAGTTTCAAACCAGGGCGGCGATTTTGCATTCAGACTTTGGAGAGACTAAGTCAATTCCCTCAATGACCAGCCTCAGAAACTTCCTTGCTCTAAAACCTTGTTCACCACGTGGGATTAGAGATGCTATCTGATTTTTAAGTCTAGATTATTCTAGATTAAAGACTCAGCCCGGGTTAAACCGCAAATGTGTGCCCCTCTTTCATGGCATTTGCCACCCCCTTTTCTGAGATTTAAAACCGGGGTATCCCAAAACTTTACCCAACAAATATGGGCCCCATTGGCATCTAGTGACCACAAGTCTCACAGCATCTCAAGGGAATTGCTGAGATCTCCTGGCTGTAAGTTGTTGCTCGGCAACCTCCAGGCAGACCTTCTCTTGATTCTCCTGATCGTCTTCCCCGAGTTTACTTAAAAACCTGGATAAACTGCGTCGCAAAACTCAATGTTCTACCTGGACACTCCAGTTGTACCACAACAATTGGTTGAAGTACTACTGTACCAATTATGGGTGCAACCTATCCATTTGTATGAGTACTTGGAGGGTCTATAATGTCTATAATGGTCTGTGTGTGTCTGTATAAGTAGTGATGAATCACAATAAATCAATCCTATTGAGCTCATAGAAATTCAACACCCTTTGAGTTCGATCTGTGGTTCAGATCCCATTTTTTAGGGTCAAAACAGCGCACTGAAAGTCAACCAAACTCAATCCAACACATCAATAATCATCGATACATACTGAGAACGTGTCCTCCTCCTCCTCCTCATCATCATCATCAATCATACATCTACATCAGAATGTCCAAGCGCCTTGCTTTTTCTCCACTTCATCTGTTTGCTGCACGGAGATCCCAACAGACAACTTCTCCTGTGCAAGTCGAGGCCGCAGCCTGCAGAAGACCTCAGGAACTTGGCTGCCCGGCATGCAACGGCTGTGCCTGGCTTTTACCAAACGCATCCAGATACATCCCAATATTCTATGCATATTGTATTTATGCAACACCGAATAGCAAAATACATAGAATATATGTATATATATAATTACGCATTTATATGTGTATACATAACTGCATAGTATTTATATGTATATATATATGCAAATCCCAATGAAACGAGCTGCACACCCCCAGTCATTACGCGCAGGCTAAATTCGTGGAATCTTCCCAGTACGAGTTCAACAAAATCAGGTCATGCAGATATAATAGTTACCCCAGCTTACCATAACTTACCGGCTTGTGTTGTTCACCCGGCTTGTATGGCCGGCCAACTAGTACGGTTCCCCAAAAAATCCATGTGTTAAACGCCAAGCCTTTGGAGCAAAGCTACCCTCTGGTTATGACTAACACTTCGCCATGGGAAATTAATGGCCCATTTATGGATGGTTTACCCTCTGGTAATTTAACATAGCTATTGAAAATGGTGATTTATAGTGGATTTTCCCACTAAAAATGGTGATTTTCCATAGCTATGTTAAATTACCAGAGGGTACCTGGGATTACCTATTAAAAGTGGTGATTTTCCATGGCTATGTTAAATAACCAGATGCTATGTTCGGGATGTCTATCTTCAAAACTGGTTTGTGGTGGCTAAGCCACAAAGAGTCCCTGAGCTGCTGGTGCTTCATCTGAAGTTTTTGGGCCAAAGAAAGCGCTGTCGAAAATCAGGGCAGTTGCCAGGAAATCCGTTGATTCCATCATATTCCATCCTTGGTATGACAATATTTCCATGGCAGGCCCCTGACAGCAAACGTACCAACAAATCATCCCCTACATGTCGGTTGTGTTTCGAAATTCCGCAAGGCACCCACAGCCATCTTAGGCCATATAACTCCCGCATCCAGCGGTCAGATTTTTCCTTTCAACTGGCTCTGATCACATGACAGCTACTTTTTTCCAACTGGTGTTCCTTGATGAAGCGGTAGCCTCGTGGAATGAGATGTTCCTTCAACCTGCTTTGGTTCCAAGTGAAGGTCATCAAAGTCCTCACCTGTTTCTCTTGCAGCATCTGCTCTGCTCCCATGAGCGTCTCCATCTCTTCCCCGGCAACGCTCACCAATAGCAAGTCCACCAGAGACCCACCAAATTCCGAGTCGAGAGATGTAGCCGCCACCTAGGGCCCCAAACAGGTCTTCAAACGCGCATGGCTCATGGCTGAGGACTCAGGGGTTGGAAAACGAGAGATCACAAGATTCTTGAACAATCAGAAGAAGAAAACCGGGAGACTAGACAAACATGTCAATGTTCGCCAGTTGGGGAGGAAAGCCCTTTAAAACGCCAATTCTCCATGGTCTGGTTTCATCTTCAACTTGCCCCCGTAGCCAAGTCTAATCAATTAGCCTGGCATCTGGGGATGGCATCCTGTAGATTGCATGATTCAATAATCTCAACTCCTCAAAATCAGTCATTTTTTTTGGATGTTATTTTAAGGGTCTTGAGTCTTGACTTTGAATGCCTGAAATATCCTGAAATAAAATCACCATGTCCAACCTGTCGCATCTGCCATTCCGTTCCTTCTCTCTTCACCGCCTCGGCTTGCACGCCGTCAACCACCGAGGAATGGGCGCCGCTGAAGGATGGCACCAGCCACCGCAGCGTGGGGCGACCGTCCGACACAGCCAGTGGCCGCACCGCGATGGAGGCGCCGGCGCGGTTCAATCGAAGCCTGGAGGTTCAATGGGAGATCTCCAGGATCCTAACATGGAGGTACTGTACCATATAAGACTATATTTTATGGGGATATTCCCTGAAATCTAGGCCTCAAAAATAGGCCTTATATATGGTAGGTACCTCCAATTTAGGATCCTGAAATGGCCATTGATGAGTCTGAGGAACGAAAACGGGGCAGCTGATGCTGGGTAAAAGCCATTCCTAGCCACGTCATTTTGTCCAGGATTCTGAATAGCAATGTAATATGTTTCCTTAGCCACAAAACATCACAAAACCAAACTTAGCCATGAAAAACTTTTAGCCACGAAATGTCACGAAATGCTTGGTTTGTACGATTTGTACGTGTTCGTTTTATTCTTGTTGCATTTAATATTATATATATATGTGTGTTTCAGGGATTTCCTTGAGCTTGGTATGCTTCCAGCTAAAATGAAGCTATAGAAGCGAGAAACATGGGAACACAAACAACAAGACGGGGATACAACCAATATGCCAATATGTTGCCAAAAAAACAAAAATACATAAGATACTTTAAAATACCAACAATCTTGACCACCAATAAACTATAGCTGCCCCTTTGGTGGCCCTTCAGAAGGCGCAAACATCCTGGGCTTGAGATTTGTGTCCAAAATCTTTGGACATCTTGCAGTGGGCATGGTTGGGCCTTGATGATCTTGATGAAAAAATCTGGTTGGGACATTCTGACCACTGAAAGTCCCACCGAGCATCGATCTTTTGAATACCTCCGCTGCTTCATGAACGGGCTCAAAAGATACGGCTTGAAGGGGCCAAGAAAATTGCCGTGCCAGTGCAAGTACGATCAAGGTGCAGTCCCCAAAATGGCTACCTGACTGATGGATGTTGATGGTTTCGGGATCTTTAAAACAACAAAACTATAAATATTCTGTAGGATATGGTAGGATCAACAAGGATCAACTCGGTTTAGCTGGCATTTGTATATATATATATATATTATATATAATTTCTTTATCTATTTTATTTATTTATTTAATTCATTTTATGATTTATTTATTTAGTTTTATTTATACATGATGCTTCTTCTATAATTAATTTGGTTTCATCGATCTCCATTGACTGCAAAGAAATAAAAGGATCGGAAACCAAAAAAAAACACCATCCAGCCACCCACTTCCACCAGCTTCAGAGGCCGCCTCGGGAGCCCAGCTTTATGTTCAGCCGCCAACTTGGCCAAGATCTCCTTCACTTCTGTCACTAGGAGCTGTGGACCCTTGTTGTGCGTGCAGAAAGGCCGCTGCTCTTCCCGGATGTGATCAGCTGTGAGGTCCCGATGGCCCGGAAGGTGCATCCAATAACGCGTCTGGGGCCCCAAGGTGGGAGCATCTGGAGCTAAGCTGGAGCTTTCCTGGAGGACCAAGTTTCAAGCATCGGTGAAAACCCCTCCCAAGAGCTTTCAACCGTTTCAACTTGTCTGCGTTCTCATCCTCAAAAGGATGAAGGTGTTGAAATCAAGATCAATGCAAAGAATTGGAACTAGAATGGGAACGCAACACTTCTCTATGATATCCAAGCTCAACAAATTAGATTCTTTCTTTCATGTCAGGTTTCGCAACGAGGCCAATAAGCGTTGCAATCTCTGGCTACCAAATAAGGTCTCTGTGTTCCTACGGGAGGAACCATCACACAAACAGGGCCAGCTGGGATTCCCAATTCATCCGCAGCTTGCCACAAACAGCTGGAGTCAGGATACTCCATGAAGCGCTCATCCAGCGATCGAAAATCTGCCAGTTGCTGAATGGAGAAGTTGGAGCTGGGCAACACCACCCCCGTGGCATTTCCCACGCGGAGAATTTCCCTCCACCCAGTCGCCCCAGTTTTTGGGCAGCTTGGTGGCCTCCGTAGCCTCGACCGAGCCAAACGGCTCAGCAGTGCGAAGACGGGCCATCCAGAGGAGGTGACCCTGAGCCACGCGCCAGCGAGGACGGCCGGTAACAGCTGGGCAGCCGCCACTTCCAACACCCTGGGCTCAGGGGTGGTGCCCGAAGGGTGCAACATGCGTTCTTCCGCTTCGATGAGCCCTTGACAAATCAGGGCCAGGGCTAAAGTGAGGTGTGTTGAGGACTGGTGTAGAGATGCCAGGGAACCATTTTCCCGCCAGGCACTGATATTGGCGAATGGCTCGAAGAAACCTCGCTCGAATACCGGGACCATGTACGGCAAGTTCCGGTGCAACAAAACACGCGACATGCGACTGCGAAAGAAGAGCAAAGCATCCAAAGGTAAACAATGGTTTGGGGTCATTGGATCACAAACATAGCCACTCGACTGCAAAGCCTTGCAAACAGTGCTGGAGGCAACCCCCGAGTGCCACAAGGTCAAAGCTGCAAAAGCAACTCCGAAGGATGTCATGGCAAGAACATACAGGAAAATGGTAAGGCAAACGGCTAGAGTTAGAGAAGAGAAGCAAGTGGCATGTGATGCACTGGGCTGGCTGAATTCGAAGAATTCGGCAAACAAAAAAAACGCCAACCATCTTTCTTTGACCCAACCCCCCAGCGGTAAACGGATATGATATAAGCCCATTTACAGTGATGTCGCAATGAGGTAAGGTTACAAGCTATCCAGTGCTTGACTCCCAAAAACTGCGCTCTCCATGCGTAGCGAGTCACCCGAATGTTGCCCTTCAAGCTCAACACCTCCTCAGCCGTGGACGTCATCGCGCTGACCATCACTTGTTTCCAGCCGATCCTAGATGCCCCGCAATAAAATATTTAACATGTTTATTTGCTATTGAAAATTACCATAAATTACCCATCACTCCATCACCAGGTGGTTGTGAAAATTTGTCCCCACTTTTGCTTTGTCGCTTAGAAAGTCATTGAAAGTCCCTTTGAGGCCCTTCATGGTGAACATCTCCCATCATCTCCCATCCAGTTGCTGAAAACCTGGGCCCCCTGGGCCCCCTGGGCCCTTCTGGGCCCCCTGGGCCCCGACATTGTTCAACTTCTGCAGTAGCACACCGCTCTCGGCCAGCAACGCTGTACGGGCCTGACAGCTGGAACATGCTGGAACATGCTGGAACCACCCAAATCCGCCAAATCGATCCAAATCGATGGTATGGGGACCATGGGGACATACACTATCTAACATCATCTAACATCATCTAACTTAGTTCAACCATTCGGGGGGTGTAGGATGGTGTAGGGTTGCAAAGCTGGAAACTGAGATCTGTGGAGTGTGGTGGTTCCGCTTGCGTGGTAGAAGCCGCCCCCGCCCACTCTCCGCGCACTCTTTTAATGCCAGGAAGCATCGCCTTTGCCAAATTGCTACCTGAACAAGGTCTTGCTCCAAGACACTGCGAGCAGCACCCTTGGAATAAGTTATATATGTTAACACTCGAAGTGTACCCACTGGTTGTTTAACATGTAGCTTTGGAAAATAGACGAAAATGGCCGATAGAGATGATTTACGTAGTAGTAAATGGTGATTTTCTATAGCTATTTTAGATATTTTTAGATTAGCACAGGGTATTTGCTTTGTCTCGAGGTTTTCATCTGTTTTAGGCATCGCAGATCCCCATCAAATGGATCAATAGGCCTGCAGCACCTTTTTAGGCCCACTACTTTAGCAATGTTCGATGGTAAACTGGTAAACCATCCATGTTGAGGTTTCAACCCTCTGGGAAACCCAATGAGAATCCTAATGTTCTTACCAGATTCATCACCCTCCGGAAACAAAATCATGTGGCAAACCCTTATTGAATAAACCTACCATTTGGGGATGATAAAAGTAGGAACCATAAAAATTGTGATTTTGGGGATGGTTTATGGCTTTGGGTTTACCACATGACTATATCATCCTCTGGTTTGTGCTTGAGTTTGCCACCTTCCCAATGGCTTCCACTGGCAGAAGCACAGCTCACGGCCCTGCAGCGACCCCATCTGGGCCCAGGCAGCCCAGTTGAGCCGCCAAACATGGCCTTCAAAGCCTAAGACATGGTCGAAGAAATTTGGCTGGTTAGAGCGCACTCAAACAATCAAGAGCTGACCCAAATCCTAAGTTTGAATAGATTTGATATGATTTGATGAGATTTGGAAGTCTCTCATGGTCTTCAGTTTTGCGTACCCCCATTATCCCAGATCTTGCTATTTCATTCTATTTCTCTGACGGAAGGCCAGATCCACTTCCAACTTGATGGGATCTGCCTGTGAGACGCCTTGACTTCGCAGTCACATGCAGCAAAAAAAGGAAAACGAAACCCAGGGGTGGGAGCTGGCTTGCTCAACAAATCCCAATCATTGAGCAAATCTTGCACCTTGATCATCTTGATCAAGCGTCTTCCTTTGATTCCTTTGATCATTTCCAGCACAGGGTGTCTCCCAGGGAATCCTGCTGAAAAATCGATGGCTCCGGTTTGAATCGTTGATGTTTTGAACCATTTAATTTCCTGGTTCTTATTGCTTAAACCAATGCAATGAATATTTCAGGCACGCTCCCACCCCTGGCCGACTAAGCAGCTACTTGCGCACAGCAAGCGATGCAAATGGAGCATTGTGCCGCTCTACTTGGACGAGGATATGAGGTATCCATGGTTGGTACGCCTCCCAACTTGAACATCAATCACTTGAGTCACTTGAATATTCACCTGCGCCACCGCTCAATATTCCCTATCATCATTATTGTTGTTGTTGCTACTACTGCACTACGATTACCACCCAAAAACAAATAATTCGTATTGCTTATTGTTGGGTTCAATGGTTTTCTCTTCCTCCCTCTCCCTCTCTCTCTCTCTCTCTATAGTACCCCAAAGATCAGCAAACATAAGCCACCCAAAAAAAGCATCACAAATTCCTGGCATTTCGACCATCCCCAAAGCTTTGGCATTAGGTTTGCCATACGAAGTAGCAGTTGATATATCCCAGGTCCCAGTTTATAAAGGGCGGCTATATCCACTACTACGGCGCTAGTTATACATAATATAATATATATATACATGATTTTGAGGTAATGATACGAGTATTCTAGTACATGTCAAAATCCTATAAGATTTGTTTAACAAGTGAATTTCATGTCATTGTACGGCCATCCAAAATGGGAAACAGTTAGTACACTAAACTATACTGAACCGTCCATTTAGTTGACCCAGCTACCCTCCATTACACTTAAAGTCATAGTTCTTGAATATCCCACTCATATTCCATCGTATCCCATGAAGAATCCCCATTTTTTCCACCACTTTTGAACTTTTGGAGGGTTTTTCCATGGATAACATGGTAAAAGCATCGTTTCACCCCTGGACACCTGCGACATCCTGTGATGTGCGTCCAGCCCGCAGCAACGTTGCTGAGAGTTGGGATGCCCAGAGACCTGGTGGTGGAGAGTCGCTGCGAAAAAAAGCCGGAAACCCATGGGTTTTAAGCTGTTCCGAAAGGCCATGATAAGGGGTTTTAGAATGTTTTAGATGGATATGGTAGGCCTTGATTTGTTGGGGAGTTTTCGAGGGGGGCACCCTTAGGCCCTCAGATGCCCTCAAATGCCCATGATTTTTACAAAAATGTTTGGCCACTTGGCATGTTGACCTTCCAAAACCCAATCCCTGAGCTCCCGCTGGGTCAATCCGAGAGGCCAGCTGTATTCTGCGAGGCCTGAGGGGTTCCAGGCAGGGCCGGCCTGTTTTGGTCCTTTTGAGGTGTCCTAAGATGTCCCAAGTCAGGGACTGACCCATTTCACCCCAGGGTGCAGCCATTTCACCCAAGCCTTCTTGTGGTGTTCCGAGCTGAAGGCAATGAAAATGATCAATGCAAGAATGACCTGCACGGCCAAAGTCACAAGGCCAAAATCATCCCCAAGGTTCGGTTGGTTGAAACAAACAACATGCAGAAAATCGTTGTGAAAATGAGGATAATCATACACCATGATCGTGATCCATCCATTGAACTGATGTATTACTTATTATCTGATCTAACTATATCTAACTAACTATCTTTCTATCTCTTGATCTCCTTATCATTTATTCATCTATCAATCTCTCTATCTATTTATCGATTCACTTCAACCAATCCATCCATCAATCAATCCATATGAAGATTTCTTAAAATGGGTATCCCAAATCATCCAAGTCATTGGACCATGACTTACCCTCTGGTAAACTAAGATAGCTATGGAAAATCACCATTTTTAATGGGAAAATCAACTATTAATGGCCATTTTCAATAGCTACGTTAAATTACCAGAGGGTACAGTATTGTAGTATTGAACCCATGGTGACGACTGGTCCCCCATTCCCCATGGCACCAACGCCAAGACCAGGGCTGCCCATCGCCAGCGACACGCCGATCGCGACGCGCTGGCACGGAGCAGTTCATCTCGGGCGCGCTTCGTCTGGTCCTTAGGACCGTCATGGGTATGCAGGTTTCACCAAAACATGGGGAATCGATCTGCAAGAATCCGAGGAATTCATGTATGAATTGATCATGGGACTTGATGCAGAATATGATGATTTTAATATGTGTCAATCATCAAGAGTGGGGATTGGAATTGGAATTTAGCATTGGCTTAATCATCGGGGAGAGTTATTGGCACACGCACAAACGGCCGTTAAGTTTTAGCTCAAAACCATCCACCTTGGTCGGGGCAAGTAATAGTTTTGAGCCATGCCCAAAAGCTATCACTGATTAATCCCCATCTCCGGCAGTGTTTCCATGTTTGATATTTCGGTGTCATTAAATCATGGGGACTAAAATGGATTTCTCAGCCGTTGACACCCATTCACCTGACCTGAAGATCCTGAAGCCAGCTTTTTGCCACATATCATTGGAGTGGTTGGGAGATCGGAAGTGGAAACCATACCCTCTGGTAATTTAACATAGCTATGGAAAATGGACCATTTACAGATGATTTTCCCAATAAAACCTCCATTTATAATGGATTTTCCATAGCTATGTTAAATTACCAGAGGGTAGGTTCTTCCCATGGTTTTCCCAACATCCAAGGCTTCCCTGCTTTTTTCTCCCTGCTGGATGGCCAAGCTGGGCCCCGCACTCTCGTTGAGGCAATATGACTCCTCGGCTGCTGGGATGCAGAGAACTTCACCAACGTTCGCGTGGTTGGGAAAAATGACATGGAAAATGCCATGGTTATACCATGTTATACCAGAGTTTTGCCTCCGGTAATCAAACATAGCAACTGGAAATCCCCTGTAAGATCTGTAAGTGAAGGTTTTTTCCTGGGATGGGAAAACCTTAACTGTAAATTTAAGGAGCTTGTCAATTGCCACGTTTGATGACCGGAGGGTATATCACATATCTACGTGTCTTACTGCTTGGTATATCATGATATCATCATGTCACACTGCCTGCCATCGACAAAAAACATCAAACATATCATATGGGAAGTCTTCTCAACAGGCTAATCTCCAGTAGGTACTGCTTATTGAACGGTTACGAGCAGTCCCTTATTCTTTGGCGTGGCTGTCAAAGAGGTGGGACTGGAAGCTCCTGAATTCTGCTGCTGCACTCTCGTGCAGGACATGCACATCGTAACTTATCATAACTCAACGGATTCATACAAAACCACCCATTTTACACAATAGATCACAGTATTCACTATAGAACATTCAGGCCATTGATTAGTGGCCCCAAGTCTTGTGGGTGGTCTAAGCATGGTTAAAGCCATGATAATTGGGAGATATTGGGAGATATTTGAGATACCAATTTTCCCCCCAATGATTACGGTCATTTGCCCACTTGAGCCACGAAAAAATACCCCTACCCGGCCCCGTTCTACTGGTTGATGAATCGTCATCCTGGGTTCCTGACATATTCTGCATGCAATTCTTCCCAATCAACGTAAATAAGCCAATCTAAGCCAATCTAAGCCAATCTGAGCCAATCTAAGCCAATCTAAGCCACTATATTCTTTGGCTCACTTACTCATTCTAACATATTCTAACCACAAATCCACCCACGGTGTTTATAGCACATCCCTTAAAGAACCCATCCCTTTCGCAGCCAGCGACCCGATGTCGTTCAAGATCTCCCCCTGGGAATTCACCAAGGACTCCACGTCCACAAAGAGCTGCGGCCAAGGCAGTGCCGTGGCAAACAAAATGCCATGAATGCGCTAGGAATCCTCACTGATTCGCAGGAACGTAGAGCCAGTTGGCGACAATTTGGAAATTCTAGCTATTTCTAGCTCATTATCATATAGGATCTCCCGTCCGAATTAATCATTTCTCTTTTGGCCTTGGGGGTTGTCCTACTTTGAAGCTTTCATTTGTAGCACTTTTCTCCCATGATGTGCGAAGGAATTTCCTCGACAACCGTGGCTCACCATGGCTCAGTCTTAATAACTGCCCTCAACAACAAGTCAAGGATCCAGTTTTTCTCCAATTCATCAAAATCATCAAAATGGTTCAGCCTCCGGTAACCATTTTAGTGGGAAACTCGAATGGAAATCCCCCTGGCGCCATGGCCATGGAGTCATGGAGGTTTCGTGCACGAAATGGTTCCCATCCAACTCAATCACTACCAAGCCATGTCAGCCATGACGCCCGGACCTGGCTGAGATCGCGTGCGGCACGAGCCAGGCTTGCCAGCTCATCACCTTGAGGAGAGTTTGATCTGGAAATGGTGGCTTTTCCACATCTATGTCAGCTTACAGCAAGGAAACACATGTTGAGACATGTTAACACTTGTTATAATGACATGTTAAGAACGATCTCTAACAAAACTATCATTTGGGAAAATGGTCAAGAGATATGTAACATATGTTAAGAATAACAACATTGGTGATTTTGGTATATTATATTTTGATTTTATTGACAAGTAATGTATATACATATATATATAATAGTCATAATATATATATGCTATATATATATACACATATACACTGTATATACATACACTACCCCAGCTACAACCATGATCTACAGCGACATCGCTCTGTTGGCATCATCCCCCAGCTGCTCCGAGCCACATCGCTCACGGGTGCCTTGCAAGGCATTCGCCGTGGTCAGCGGGGCTGTTCCTGCGGATGGGGGTTCCATGTGTGCAGGGAATATCTTTGGGGTCCCATACGAATAATATATATGTGTGTGTGTGTCATGCACATAAATATATATATATATATATATTTATATATTTATATATTTATATATTTATATATTTATATATATATATATATTATATATATATGTTATATGTTATACACATATCATCTCCTCTTCCATTGTTTTGGGTTTCCAAAAGTGTGTTTTTCACGGGGTGATCTGAGAGTCTTATCCAACTGTTTGACAATCTTCAAGAGTGAATCATCCCCGTGAACTCAAGTCTATGTTCAAACATCCTGGCCTAAAATGGGATTGCCCACAAGAATAACACACCTAGCCTCTCAGGATTTACCCCTGGACTGCCTCGAACTCCACAGGCCCTGCAATTCCCAAGTTTCTGGCTTCAAGCTTGCCCACAATCTGTGAGAAAGCTCCAGAGTAGAATACGTATTTAAAACCCCATGTTTAAGCCCAATGTGTCCCCATATGCCAAAAATTGACACCCCATTTCTGAACAAATCCATATCTCCCATCGTTGCCAGCACAAAAAAGGGGTCAACGTTGCCAGACCTGACTGCCGCTGCATGGCATCTTGGATGGTGGAAGCTGCTGATCGGCCTAGCGTTTCCAGCAAATCGCTGCTAGGAAAGAGGTGGTTACCCTCTGGTAAACAGCCACATAACTATGGAAAATCACCATTTTTCATGGGAAAATCCACTATAAATGGCCATTTTCAATAGCTATGTTAAATTACCGGAGGGTAGTTACGCGAATTGTGGAAAAATTAGGTCCACAAAGACTGGAACATCCCAAGAAAAATCCCAAACATTATAATCATTCTATAATTGCTGTCATTTGTCTCCACGTTATTCTCAGAAAACGGCATGTGTGTCTAAATGAAGGCAAACAAAGAAAACTAAGGAAAAACAGATTATAATAGATAATGGGTATATTATAATGAAGAATTCTCCTGTTCAGCCGCTGGTCCCCAAGAAGGGTGAATGAGGAAAAGGAAACACCTTTTATCTGCTCAGTCGGTGAACCAAGGTGAACTGGTCCGTCTTTCTGGTTTGGTCTGGCTTTGTTTGTCCAGTCTGCCCGGCATGGTCTGTTTGATCAGTCAATCAAGCCTCAGTGTTGCGTGGATCTCTTATCACGTTTTGTCTGCTCCAGTCTGCTCATCTCTAGTCTTGTCATGTCTTTTCAAGGCTTTCAGCCTGAAAACCTGAAATTGTGTCGGGTGCTAACCTGGAAAGTGTAAATTCCCTTGTCACATGTTCTTCCCAAGGGAAGGACCGGCCTGAAACAAAAACATCACTCATTCAAAGGGTGACTCCACTAGTCCTCTGCCCTCCTGGTATCTCCTAGTAAACCTCCCCAACTGCTCCTTAAACATTGAAACAAATTCTTTTCTAAAGAAAGCGTTTCTAATAACTTGTTCCACGTTGAGAGAGCATCAACTGTCAAATCAACACCTGCCTGCTGCAACTGCTTCCACGACCTAAGGCCAAAAGAAAAAACGGTTTGCTGCCAGATTGTAAACGTCAAACCAGAATCCTCAAGAGCACAAATGCAAAGCTGCTAAGCCAACAGGAGGGAAAACATGAACGCGGATAGTCCATCTAGTTGGGATTATAATGATATCACAGTTTTGACAAGCTGGTTTGTATCATTCATATATTCTCAAATGAGGTTGGTCTACTTGAGACATCATGTGGTGTATGATCATGTATGTATGGATGGATGGACGAATGGACGGATGAATGGATAGGTAGATCTCATAGATAGACTCAGATAGACGGAAAACGTCATTTATATAATTAAATATATGGAGCCTAAAATGGGGGAACCCCAAATCATCCATTTTTCATAGGCTTTTTTTCCATTAATTATAAACCATCCATTTTGGGGTACCCCTTGTAGGAAACCTCCATATCCGGGACCCGATGCACTGTTGCTGTTGCTGATGAGGGCCCCAAACATCTAAATCTATATGTCTCATATGCAGACCATTACATACATTGTATCTATAGAGCATTATAGAACTATGCTGTACAATATTCATAAAGTTGGTAAAGATTTATATGTTACGCATTATGAAGTCTGGACGCACTTTATGGGCTGTGAGAAGAGCGAACGGGCCAGTAGCGCAGCAAACGAACTGCCCATTGTATTGAGGGGTATTTCGGAGTACTTCCTTATAGCCTCCAAAAAGAAACAATCAGAATGAAACGGAACAAAAACATAATGACCACCCAAAACTAAGCGGTTCATGCACAAACCGGACCCAATTTATCATAGTTCATCCTCAGATTCATCAATAAATCATTCAAAAAACACCCCCAAAAACATTAGAACTACTATCTAAACATTGCTCTCCCAGCACTTTGGACATCTGCCAGCCCATCCCTTCATTTTTTGGGGCCCAACCCCCGACCGCCCACCAGCGCAAAAAAGGGACTGATTCATCTGCCTCAGGGAAGGCCGCACGAAGCTGCCGCGACACCTTCCCTTCCATCTCCTGTCGAAACGCCACCTGCGGCGTTTGTCCCGAAACCCCTGAGGGACGGTCGGGTTGAAGCCATGGCGGTTCTATGGCTGTTGCATGGCCTTTTTTACCATCTGGTTATGACTAACATAGCCATGGAAAATCCCAACCATAAATGGAGGTTTTAATGGGAAAATCATCTATAAATAGGCCATCTATACCATGGCTATGTTAAATAACCAGAGGGTACATGATAAATATGGGGGATCAACCTGGCTGCCTGGGCATTTTCAAAGGCAGAAAACTGAGCGATTTTCATGGCACAGATTTGGGTTTTGAATGAGGTACGTCTGAGCCGCCTTCAAAATCAATTGCTTACGCCTGGTGCAAAAATATAGGCTATCATGAGTCTGTTTGGGGAGCCTATCGCTTTACAGTGTTTTGTTCAAATCAACACTAGATACTACAAACATGCAGCGAAATTGTGTTTCATCAAGATTTCCAAAATCAGCGTCATCGAAGATTTCCAAAATCTGCGTTTTTTTTTCCAGAATATCTTGCAGTATTTCGTCTTCAAATGATATTAATATGGCAACTGCAAGAAACACGGGCACTACTACAGATTGAATTTTCTTCATCAATTTTGACCGTTGCGTGAAGGCACACAACAATACGTGCTTGGTTTACATCAAGTTTGATGCATTCTCATATGGGGATGGGTCAAAACCCTGGTACCTAGTGAACCCCAAAATAGCTGGTAAATGGATGTTCATCCCACTAAAAATGTATCTATAGGTATTGATCCATACCCATATATGGTTACAAGTTATCGTTTTTAGGAAGGCTATCGCTTTACATTGTTTGGCGCACTTTCTCAGCACAACTGCGCCCCTCCTGAAGTAGTCTACCCTTATTCTGACCGTACATTTGAAGATGGGGATGGGATGGGATGGGTTCTATCAAATTGGACCCTGAAAATCCAAATCAACCCGAGGCAGCTAAAGAATCATAAAAATCCAGAGCATCTATGCAAGTTGTAGTGCCCAAAACCTCCTGTCATCATCTGTCATCCACAACCCTACTGAGTCCTGCTGCTTGCAGGGTTTCCCAATTATTGGATTGGTCCATGCTTAAACCAAACAGCTTAACCCTACCCACCCAGCTGCCTGTGCTTGAAAGTAGCTGTTGAGAGCATTCCTTGGCAAAGGATTCAGCTACAGCATCTTGCTCTGCATATTTTGTTTGCCCTTAAAGATCCCCAGTAGTTAACATCTCCAATGATATCCTGCATATAGTGATATAAAGTTGGATCATAGTAGAGGCATATCATATACCCTCTGGTAATTTCACATAGCTATGGATAATCTCCATGTTTAATAGGTAAATCAACAAACTAAATGGCCATGGCTTCCATCGCTATGTTAAATTACCAGAGGGTAATTGGGGATGTGAACTACTGCCATCTTCAGCTTCAGAGATCCAGATCCAAGCCACTGGAAAAGCACCGAGACTCCTGCCAACGCCTGTCGTCGCAGAGCGGCCTGCCGCTCGGGATATCACGGCTGAGGATCATGATATGCCATCTACCTATAGAATGTTAGTAAAACAAAGGTAAAACCACCCATATGATCCATATGTTGATGGTTTACAACACGCATAAAAATTGTAAATTTGGGATCTATGATCTATCCCCTGGTTATTGAACATAGCTATGGAAAATCACCGTATATGTTTTAACTAAGTTAAATCATAAATCATAATATAATCATATATAATCTATAAATGGGCCTTGTTCCATAGCTTATCTCCAAGAACCAGAGGGTATATATTTGTATATAGCGAGATGCAGCTCCCCTTTGGGGATGATAAAATTTACAACTTTACAACCCTATGGTTTTTTATTGGGTCTAGGCTTCTCCATTCTTGGCTTTACCACATACCATTAAATATCCCATTAAATCCTCTTGTAGGTCGGATATTCGACGTCTATCCTTTAAAATCTTGTGCCGACCGTTCCCATGATCATCTTTGAGGATCTCAAAAACTTCAAGGCCGAAACCCCGCCGTCCTGGGATTGCTTGGCTTCAGGGACTTGCAGGAAACGGCTTGCCGCAATGCACTTGAAACGCCACAAAAAAAAAAAAAAACGTTTCCCAAAAATGCGGGTACCCTTCAGTAATGCAACATTGTTATGCTAGGACGTCCAGGGGCATTGCCACATGAAACAACCTGTGATTTAACATAGATGTGGAAAACCCGCCACTGTCAATGATGTTCCTACGCATGGATTTGGATTTCCACATCTATTTAATTCACCAGAAGGTGCACCCTGCATTTTTCCCAACATTGGTTGAACGGATTGCATGGGTGTAGACCCTGAAAATCTCACTCCCAGAAGATTGGTCTGAAAATAAGGGCCCCCCAAATCATCATGTTTGTCCCATTGCAAATTGCCATAACCTCAGGTAATTGAACAGTTTGCTCACTGGAAAATAGCACATTTACAGTAGTTCGATGATGTGCCTACTAAGAAAGACGATTTTCCATGGTTAAATCGGTCAAATTACCTAAAGGGTTAATTATTCATGATATATTTTAAGATATGTTCATGATATATTCCAAGAAATTTCATCCATGTTCATGATATAAAATTAAAGAAATGCCATTAAATCCCATTAAACATTGCCATCTGGTTGGTGGTTTTAACCCCTCTGAAAAATATTAGTCAGTTGGGATGATTATCCCCAATATATGGAAAAAAAAAATGTTCCAAACCACCAACCAGCCCTAAGTTGATGGCTCATCCTGGCAGGACTGACTTACCTCGGAGCCACTGGAGGCACTGGGCTCACTGGCCAGGTTCCGAAGCAGCTGACTGGTCCTGCCAATTCTCATGGGATTTTAGGGGAAAACCATGGGAAAAGCTATAGCAACCCCAAAAAAAGTAGAACACAATGTTAAATGCCAGTTATCTACCTTCTTCTGATTTGAAGGGAAAATTTGAAGGTTGACTGATGAACTCTAGCATGCTCTAGCAACCACAAAGAAACGAAGCAGTTAGGGATCACCAGCTGGGATTTAAGGGGAAATCTATAGCTGTCTAACCCTTCTGGAGGTTTAAATCGGGAAAACATCGAACTAAATGGTGGATGTCCAGTTGCCACGTTTGATTACCGGATGGTAGAAAAGATCTTGTCTACTTTTTTGGCGGGTTCGTCGAGGTCCCTCAAAATATCCAAAAATGGTGCCAGAAAAACGTGTTTCCAGGATTTCCAGGTGTCCAACTTTTAAGATTTTCGATTTTGGGCTTGCTCAACAGGAAAACGTTGATTAATTATCAAGCAATTACACTGAAGTTGCGTGGATTTTTTTCCCTCAAGGCTAGTGGGTTTTTTTTTCCCGTTCTTTTTTGTGGCTTTTCTCATTTGGTTGGTTTGTCCGGGGCATAGACGATGCTAACTGTGGGATGCTTATTGTCCCTTTACCTTCCTGTGATGATGATCCCAAGTGGCTCAAACACCAACTCCCTCAAAAAAGAAAGAGAGGGGCTGACCTCATTTTTTGGCTCTATGAAACAACCATGTCAAGTGCTGTTTAGCCCCCTCAAATCAGAAACATCCTGTCAATCCCCACTTTATCGGTTGAATCATGTTGAATCCCAATCTGTTTGGACACATTTTGGGACAGCCATGGATATTACTCTCAAACGTGGGCACCCCCAAATCCCAGATGCTTTTGAGCAGCTTCATTTTCCCTCTTGAAAATGAATGGGCTAAAAACATATTTGAGCCTTTGAAACTCGCAAAAAAACTATGTCTGTGTGGAAAATACTTCCCCCCTTTAAAATTGCCATAAATAAAGCACCACAAAAAAAAAATGGTAAAATCCCAATCCTTAAATAGTGCTACATTCCGCATCATTCTGCCATTTTCAATCATTTTTTTGCTACATTCTTTGGAGGGTTCCTATACCCTCCAGCCTGGCGGCAGCTTCTGAGGCGCGCGAGGCTTCTGCCTCAGCCTGAAGCAAGGCCTCAGGTGGCAGATGAAACACCCGCCATTCAAAGGTCCCAAAAAAAGTGTAAATGCCCCGCTACCCTCTGGTAATTTAACATAGCTATTGAACATGGCCATTTATAGTGGATTTTCCCATTAAACATGGTGATTTTCCATAGTTATGTTAGTTTACCAGAGGGTTAAACCCTAGGTTTCCTGGGGTGCTGTTGAATATGAGGGGACATGGATTGATGATACATCTACATGAAAGCTCTGTTTTTGGCATGCCCTCTGGTAATTTAACATAGCTATGGAAAATCACCATTTTTAATGGGTAAATCCACTATAAATGGCAATTTTCAATAGCTATGTTAGTTTACCAGAGGGTATCCCTCATCATTTGCTGATCATTTATGATCATTAAAAATGATCTATTCACCAGTTAGAATCATCCCAGATACCCCCAGTAGGCCCACCTGCTTCTCCGCACTGGCAGTGGTGGCTGTCAGGGCCGCCTTGTGTGTGGCGGCAGCATCTGCCAACGCACCTGGCCAGGGAGTCCTGGGGCATCTCAATGACGTCTAGCACATGAATATATAAAAACATATTGAATACTCAAAAAAGAGAGAAAAGTAGCTTACCCTCTGGTAATTTAACAAAGCTATTGAAAATGGCCATTTATAGTGGATTTTCCCATTAAAAATTGTGATTTTCCAGTTTTTTGTATGTTTACCAGAGGGTACCCAATGAACTGTCCAATGTATTTTTGTAGGATTTCACTTGTCTATCTTTATTTGGGGTCAATGGACAATCCAGCGATGAAACCTGCAAACACTGGAACTTGACCGCTTGGGTACATTAACAAAGCACAACCAAATGATGTGGAAAACCAATGGAAAACCCATGGTTTCCAAACGGACCAGGATCTATACATGGTGGATGTTTTTTTATTCTTTGTTAATTTGCTGGAGTGTAAATTTGCTCGGAACAATGAGAAGAGAAACAGAAAATAAGTACGTACGGTACCCTCTGACGATCAGACATTGGAAGAATATGGAAGAATCATTGAATCCAATCCGGGGAATAGATCCAACTACCCCCAATATTGGACTCAAGAATGAATCTATAGATCCAGTATGCCCAGGCCAGGTTTCTACATGTTTCTACATAGAGGGGGGTGAAATCACCTCATGCCATGCCAATATGGTCTCCAATTCTTGGATGCCCAAAACAGATTTCTTTGAATACGGAAGATGATCTTCCAAATCAATAAATACCATTACTATCCATCACTGGTTTCCTAACATCTTCAAGCAAACTCACATCTTCGTACATGGAGGTTTCCATAAATGGAGGTAGCCCAATAGCTGGATGGTTTACAATGGAACATTCCGACATTAAATGGATGACTCGACGCCTTCCAGCTCGCTCAATGGGCCCTTGCGCACGGTCTCCAGCTTGGCCAAGAAGGCGACCAACGGATCTTCCCTTCGAAAGGCGGAGGAGATCCTGGGGGGCCAGCGGTGACCCGGAAAAACTAACCAACTTTCCCTGAGAAATCGGGAGGTGAGCTGCAAACAAATAAGGTTTAACATGTTTTAACATTGTTTTACATGGTTTATAACGAGTTGAGTGGTCGAAAAAAGTGGTCTTGATGCCAAAGAAGATCCAAGAAATTTGGATCTCAGCCAATGCGTTTTGGAAAACAACCAACATGAAACAACACGCATGTCGCCTGATCATCTGCTGCCGCCCGAGTTTTACCATGCAGAAGTAGGTGGTAACCAACCATCCCCCTGGGGGTTGGTAAGGTTTCGGTTGGCCATTTGGTGGTTGCCGATATGTCCGAATCATGCAAATAACTCATCCCAACTGGTTAGCATCACAATGCATGATATAATATAATATAATATATGTCCATCCCATGTCGCAGGATTGCTCCCAACACCCCAAGTGCTCCCAACACCAATGATAATTTGACACAGAAGTATGGCTAAGTGCATGTTACAGTTAAGGCCCTTTGCCAGTTATAAGACTTATAAGTACTAACGAAACCCCATTTATAGGATGTATAACCCCATAGAAATCACCAGATATGACCAATAAATGGCCATAACCCTAGGGAAACGGGATTCTCCCAGCCATCCCCAGCCATCCCCAGCCATCCCCAGCCATGCCACTGCGGAGTCGGCGGCGGCGACGGCTCCGGCGACCGCAGCGGCCGGTCGTCGCGGCTCCGCCGCGCCTGGCGCGCCGCAGCGGCGCGCAGCTCGTCCAGGCGGTCGATCATGGCGCGCACAGGGCGGGGCGCTGTGATGTTTCGATGTTTTTTGGTGGTTAAAAGTAGTCTCTGGCAATTTAACATAGCTATTGAAAATGGTGATTTATAGTGGATTTACTCATTGAAAATTGTGATTTTCCATAGTTATGTTAGTTTACCGGAGGGTAATATAACAATGAACAATAATATATTGAATTAATAATAACACACGAATATGAATGATAAAGAGATATAAAGAGTTATATTAAACCCATATAAACCCACCATTTTTAAGTGGGGGTGGTTCATTGTATTGTTTTAACTAAACATGGTATTTTGTTGCCATCTGGCACAGGTCCCAGCGGTTCTCGGATGGGAATTCCCAAAAGAGAAACTGAATCTGGCAGTGATGAGGTGGTTCGTAAAGATGCATCAAATAGGCTTGCATCGGCATCATTGGTGGTATTTTACTGAGTATTTCTGCAACATATTAGTGTAGCACATATGTTGCACTATATATAGATGTGGTTGTGTTTTAGATGGATATAACCTTGAGGTGCTGGGAGCTGTAGAAGTGCTTGAGCTCGGGACAGTTAGTTCATCGCCTCATGAAGTTTTTGTTAACCCAGATTGCTTGAAGGGAACCAATCTTTGCAGCAGAAAAACCTATGGACCTTGTATATAATATATATATATGTGTGTGTGTGTATGTGTGTGTGTGCGTTTTTTTTATCAGATATACATGATTTATAAAAATTGAGAAAACCCCCATATAATCCCCGTATGGATGATGGGAACATTCTGAAACCGATTCCGATGTTGCAGGCTTTTTATATTGCAGTTCAGGATGGTGGACTCGGAAAATCTCTGGGCACCAATGACTCATGAGATGATAAGAACTTAAGAATGAAAGACTAAGATAGACTTAAAGTCCAACTGATTTGGTGATTGGGAACTGTAATAAATGCATACAAATGCATTTTGGGGAACTTTGATGGATTTTTTGACTCACTGTTTGATGCATACTCCACTGGGTATCGAAAATGTCTGGGAAATCAAACAGCAATAGATACTCCAAATGTTTTGTAAATCATATTCCACGATAAAAACACCAGAGGATGAGGATAACATATAGATATTTAATATTATTATTCACAACATCTGGAGAAAAAAACACTTGCCGACCCATATAATGTATTCAACACTTGGGTTTTATAACATATGAGGATAACATATGGATATTTAACCCATAAATCCATTGAAAAACATTGAAAACCCAAGGGTTCTCCACATGGACTTTGGTCGCATGTGGTCGCCTCTTGATCCGCACGGGCTGCCTCGACAGCAGATCGCAAAGCCTGGCCAGCTGCATCTAACGTCTAGTGTGTATATACAACATAACATAATACCAGTATGTATATACAATTGGATATATATATATAATATAAATACATTATATACATATGTATCTTCAGGTATATACATATTATAGTATATTATATTGACATACGAGACCACTTCAAGTTGCTGGAAAAGTGTGGTAGCACCTCCTCCCGTCGCATCTGATTGCAGCGGAGCTGACGCTCTCGAAGGCTTTGGGCCTGACGTCAACCATGGAACCAATGGAACTCTCAAAAAATGGGTTTGGAACAGGATGGTCCCCTCAAAAAAAAACTTGCACAACTTGGCTTGGAAGATGACTGTTCAAACAAATTGGAATTTGGAAGATGATCTTCTGGAAATAAATCGAGCCAGGAAAATGGGCTTGGAAATGGGCCAGGAAAATGATGTCGTGCCTATTGTTCCCTTTGAACATGTGTTTTTGCTTGATTTTCGGAGGTTGTGATTTTGTGTGTTCCATCTTAGTTTTCACAGGGAGAAGTGGATGCAAAGCTGAAAAATTTTGGGCAAAAAATGCTATCTGGCCATCTTGATGCCATCGTTTTGAGAAAAAAATGGACAATGACTGGCCGACTGGGAATCCATGAGAATCCATGAGTCAATGGATTGGTTTAGGGGAAAATTTACAGGAAAACCCCATATTTCATGGTAAAAACCATGGTTTCCTGTAAATTTTCCCTCAAACCAATCCATTGAATGAGGACTAGACCATTTCTGGGTCCCAAAAACATCCCAAACAGAAAAAATCCCATGATATCCCATGCCTCGACTTCTTGACGGCGACCTGTGGCCAGTCTCGGCAGACCCAACATCAAATGTGAACATATGACAGATGATCATGATATTGTTTGTAGATATGTCTTATATATATATACACATTTGTATATTTTTGGGGGGATGATTCCCCCTATTAACAATCATCATTCATGGATCTTCATCAGGTCGATGTGAGACACTCAAGTCGCTGGCCACCTTGCAGTTCTTGAAGCGCCTCCTCTTCTTGCAGAACCTGGGCCGAAACTGGCATGGCTGGGGCTCAAAACTAAGACGCTCTTAGTGCGAAGCTGACACTCTGGCCATGACTTTCATTGAAACCTTGTGAAACAGGTTTTAAAGTTTATATAAGCTTAAACATGTATCTTTCAGCTGCAATCGTCTGCAATCTCTCTCCACCATTTCGTCATATAGATCATAGATATTCATAGATCATTTCCCCAGGACTGCCTCCCATAAAAACAGTCAGCATTTCAATATTGTTGGGGGCAGTCAGAATACGAAGCATCTGGCTAGTCATCTGACTGGTGATCCTCCAGTCGTGGCGGGATTCAGGTCATCGAACTGGTTGAAGTCGTCAGTTTGTTTTACTGCTTGGTGGTTGACCTACCCCTCTGAAAAATATGAGTTCGTCAGTTCGGATGATGACATTTCCAATATATGGAAAAATGAAAAATGCAATAAAAATGTTCCAAACCACCAACCAGTGAAACATCTATAAACACAATCTGAACCATTCGACACCATCCCCAGCATCGCCAGATTTGCCATCCGCCACACCTTCTTTCGCAAGGTCTCAGTCTCCTGCTGCTCCTGGTGAAGATCGCCCCAAAAGCTGGCCACTGATGCAGTTTTTTCTGAGCAATGCAGTCAGAAGGAAGCTGACATAACACATCATAAAACTGGTGATCTTATATGATCTGATTACATCATATTTGCTCAACATCATGATCTTATTCTTTTTTGGATTTCCCATTAATAAACACACACACATACATATAGGCTTCAACGCAGGAAGATACTCCTGGAGCAAGGCATCTTGTGCCACTTGTAGACCTTCCGCTGCACCCTGGTCATGCGAATGGCGCAGATGAGGACTTTTTGGCCCAGAATCTGCTGGCAAAACGTGGGAAAAACCTGGGAAACACACGGAAAAACCTTGGGAACATCTGGGAAAAACCCAGCAAAACACCGCAAAACCCGGGCCAACAAAAATCATGTTGGAAACCGCCTCAAAAGACAACATGAAGCTATGCCGCTAGATCCGCTAGATCCACCAGATCCACCAGATATCTCCAAGTCGCACCTCAGCCGACTCCCTGAGGGATTTGATTCGATCTGGATGCCCTGGCTGTACCAGGGCAAAACCACGTGATCCATGTGGTTAATCACGTCTAAGAAAAAGACTGTGACATATTTATGACATATCTGCATGGTTCTGATAGAATTAGTACTGGTTGGTGGTTGACCTACCCCTCTGAAAAATATGAGTGCGTCAATGAAAGTCAATGGGAAGGATGACATCCCATATATTATGGAACATAAAAAATGTTTGAAACCACCAACCGGAGAAATTCTTTGTCTTACGAACACACCAAAAAAATTTGGCGCTCAAGTCGCAGCTCATCCTTTTCAAAGTCGCTGCAAGTCAAGCCTGGCTCAGGCGCAGTGGGCAGATCGTGGAGGATTTCGACATCAAACCACTTCACAACCTGGAGATCCTGGAGATTCACAACTCCAGAAGCAAAACCCTGTAAATGATGGAGAAACATCTGCATATAAAATATATAATGTGGGAAAACCAATAATAAACCACCCATCAGGGGATGGTTTATACCACCTATAAAAACGGTGATGACTGGGGAATGGTTTATTAAATTATTATTGTTTTACCAAGGTTTTACCCACATGAGATACATATACCCTCTGGTCAATGCACATAACTATGGAAAATCACCATGCTAATGGCTAAATCAACTATAAATGATGATAAATGGCCATTTTCAATAGCAAACTGTTAGTTTACCAGAGGGTATACTAGCCATCTAGGATCATCTAGGCATCAATGGGTCAGCACCATGCCTGGATGGGCGCCAAGGCTTCCAGCACTTCCAGCACGTCATCCGCTTTCGAGGCATCCGCCTGCGTTTCCAACATGGAAACAGGTGAGAAATCCAGGGGGTGGATGAAAATCGATAAACACTGATGAGAATTGCCTGATGAAATATGATTAACATGAATAATATCTGAATAATATGTTGACGAAGTGTCGGTTGATAAATTTCGATGGAATACGCTCACAAAAACGAGAAAGTTGGTTTGATAATCATGTCGATCAAATTTGATGAAAGCTCCATCTTCTCATGAAAAAGATCCATGAAGATCTAGGAAAGCGTTGCGGATCTTCAAAAAGCGCTGGACTGAGCTGTGATTCGTCTGACCTGGCAAAGTCTGATAGGAGTCAATGAAGCATGTCCAAGATGACCCTCAAATGGTACCCTCCAGAATCAAGTACGGTGTTTGGTATTACACCCTCCACTAAACTAACATAGCTATGGAAAATGGCCCGGTTGTAATTGATTTACCTATTAAAGATGGTGATGTTCCAGTTCGCGATGCTGGTGTACTGAAGGGTAAATCAGCCCGCACCGAAGGTGCTGGGGCGTGATCTTCCGGATGGCACTCGTAAAAGGTTACAGGTTTACCTGGGGGGGGGGGTCCATTTTTCGGCCAAAACCTCCTGTTTTTGATAGGTCGTGACGCTCGCCTTCAAAAAACACTGTAAAAAACAGTACGGAAGACACCTGTTCGTGAACGCGCCCGTCCAAAATCGGCAAGCGAA
>Ga0126342_10000414_pt1 | contig 45138 bp, 22 predicted proteins | sample Cyp1metagenome_FD_92528 | JGI IMG/M metagenome (GOLD analysis project Ga0126342, IMG submission 92528) | Coral microbial communities from Lord Howe Island, Old Settlement Bay, Australia - Cyphastrea 1 metagenome | ecosystem: Host-associated > Invertebrates > Cnidaria > Coral ...
AACGCTTCCAAGGAACATTAACATCACCCCACCCCCCCACCCAGACAACCCACAAAAAGTATGAACGCAGTAAAAAAACGTTAAAAAAACCCGCGTCTCTACGGGCGGCGTTAGCATAAACTAGAATAAACCTGGTTGGTGGTTTCAAACATGAATTTTATTTTCCATTTCATATATGGGATGTCATCCTTCCCAACTGACGAACTCCATCATTTTTTCAAGATGGTTAAAGCCACCAATTAGCATCCATCATCGGGCAACATTTGACAAAGGACACACTCCCTTTGTCCATTGGTGTCACCTTGGGTGGCGGCAACTTAGCAGTTGTTGCCAGCGAAAATCTGATCGGAAGATCATTAAATCTTGACAATTATGATAATGATGAGGATTCTCAAGCAATTATCATCACTGATTATCATTATCATTGCTAATAAACATTCCTGATTTCCTTCATAGTTATCATTGTTACATATTGTTATTTAATGTGTTTGATATATAATATTTATCATCATGATTACTCATGATCATCATTATTGATTATCATTAATACCGATTATGGCAATGAGAATGTTACTGATCATTACTTATCATCATTACTGATTATCATCATTGTTACATATTATCATTACTGATTATGACAATGATAATGTTACCATGTGGTTATTTAACAGTTCGCCATGGAAAGATCCACCATTTTTTCATAGGTAAACCATCTATTTCGATTAGGGCCATGGAAAAACCATGGATATGTTAGTCATAACCAGAGGGTGCTGCTGATCATTTTTGCAGGTTGTATGATCCTTGATCCTCCACCATGGTGGGATCGCCAGGCTGAAGCCCATGAGTCGAAGTGGATTCGATGAACCATGGTGGGGCACTGAATTCCGAATTTTAGGCAATGAGAGGTGGACACTGGATTGATCATTACTGGATGATTATTGGATCATTACTGGATGATTATTGGATCATTACTGGATGATTATTGGATGATGATGATGAGGATGATGATGATGATGACTATGATTATTTTTCTTGTTATTATTCTTATTTATTCCTCATTATGATGGTGATGATGATGATAACTATTACTGTCCACATATTCTTCCAAAGTGTTGAATCCATTTTTCATGCCACTCGTTATTGGTCCAGGTTTGCCCGGACGACACCCACGGTGCGTCCGGATACACCGGGTGGGCAAGCGAGCCCGTTCTTGGCCGCACGGGCGCCGTTCCTGAAGGCAACGGCGATGTGTTTTTTTGGGTCAGGTTGGATTTTGTGGAAATTTCTGGGGACTCAGATAGCGATTCAATGGATGAACATGGATGAACGATGAGATGAAGATGGACCACATCCAGTTGTGCAATGGGTAGGATTAAGCATCAAAAGTTGGGATTAAGAGTGAAGCGTATGGCTTTGGCCAGTTTGGGTTTGGCCCTGTGGTAATATGTTACAGTTTGCTGTGGAACCATGGGCCGTTTGATGGTTTACCGGTTTACCTGTAAAACCTGGTGGTTGTTCATAGCTATGTCACTCATATACCCAGGGGTATATCGTCATTGATCAGTTTTTGTTTCACCTTTTTCTCCTCATCTTTCATGCTAAAAAATCCATGTGTTTCTCCCAATGTTTCCACATGACCAGAGGATGACCAGAGGGAATCCCAAAAATCGCCCATCAAAAGATGGTTCCTCCCCATGATCAATTCCCATGGCTGGCTGCCTGTCAGGTGGATGACGAGGTCGGGATTTTGTCGGATCCGCTGGATCGAGAGGATCGGACTATAGTGACGTTGGATGGGCCAGCGAAATCCGATTTTTCGCACCGACCTCGATGGTTGAAAGCCGAAGAACATCATGGAATTTCTACCATTTATCAACTGGTGCAGGAATTCTTCCACAGTATTATAGACATAATAACATAGGTTCAGAAGTCGCTCATTGACCGGCAAGACATTAATATCATTATTAGTCTGGTATTGTCACGTGGCTGTATCTGAAGGTTGGGCATTCCCCAAAATAGCCGTTTGAATACGCAAAATAATGATGAACCATCATTTTTGTTGGGGTTTTCGCCTAAATTTTCAGACAAACCCAGTACTATGAATTTCTTCTGAGAATAGTGATAACACTACGATATAATTACTAATAATTATGTTGAATCATCCATTATATTGACGAACAATCCATTATTGATTAATAACCCATTAGAATCACTATATCAGTACGTAATTAAATTATCACTGTAGTATAATTAGTAATTATCATAATATCACTATTGGTAATTATCATAATATCACTATTAGTATAATTATCATAAATTATATTATCACTGTAGTACAATTAATTATACTAGGTTATCAATTAGTCATTATCACTATTAGTAATTAGTAATTCATAACCCATTAGGATAACGTCAATGCCTCAATTCTGACCCAGACGAGTTCCCCTTGCTCCGAGCGAGTTCGGAAACTTCGCTTTTGGCAGGTGCAGGCCAACGTAGCACAGCAAGATGCGAAACCAAGTGGCACCTGGCATACCTGGGTTTATAACTAAGGTATAACTATAATTATAGGTATAACGGTATAATTTAGATACCCAGGTTGGGTAATGCCTTAGTTCTAACCCAGGTATAGTTATTGGTAGATACCTGGGTATTTAAATATATGGTAATATTATCTAATAATGAGGAATTATGGTTAAGTGGCATAATGACAGTGGCTATCAACCATTTATTTGGGCTTATTAATTAATGAAATGAGTGGGTATATCCTCTGGGAAACATAGAAAAAACTTTGGAAAACCACCATTTTTCATGGGTAAATCCACTATAAATCACCCATTTTCAATAGCTTTTTGTATGTTTACCAGAGGGTAACTTTCAGGTAGAACTATGGTTGGTTAATCAACTCATATGACTCAGCAATGACTCTCCAGTGGTGCGTTTCCCAAGCTGGGCATGTCGGCTGATGATCTCCCAATGCCCATGAAGATCCCAATGAATGGGATGGGCAATGTCACATCAATTGGAGATTTTTTCGATGACCATATGGTAGTTTGTCTACAAATGGGCTACCTCAAACTTTGATCGTTTTTCCATGTTTTTCCCCATTAAAGCCACCATTTTGGATGGACAACCCACTGCTGAAGTGTCAGGACAGGTGCAGCAGCCGTTGTCACAGCCCCAAACCCAGCAGGCACGGCAACGGAAAAAACACACGGCGCAGCGGTGGATGGCAGATTTCATGATGATGGGTGATGATGAACAAGTTGCTTTGGGGTTTACAGAAACATGGTATTTATGTATGTGTATATATATATATATATACACATCTTCTATACCTTATCAGGTGAGGTTTGCAAGACGCTGGCACGAGAAAGAACTCAGCCGCCAAAAAAATCGTCTATATCTATATTTGTATATCTTTACACCTTTTATATGCATATATACCTTATATTATATACACTCACAGCTCAATAAAACCACGAACTTCGCTCGGAACCTGGGAACGTTGTTGGACTGGATCGTCCTTTTTGGATGCCGATTCCAGATCTTGCAGCTGTACAACTGCTTCATGGTTTCCCTCAAGGGGAACAAGTCGACGGCGCCCAATCAGGAGCACCGTTGATTGGTCGGGGGTTGTAGAACCGATTAAAAAAATTGGGGATAAAACCGTTGCCTCTAATTTTAGGAGGTTTTAACTCTAGACACTTTTGCCAAAGGCTACAGTAACCTTAATTTGTGGTGTGAACGTTTTTCCATGGCACAAAAACTCTTAACTTCACCTCTGAATGATGGGTTTTTTTGGCTTCATCGCCCCAGGACAGGGCATCCATCGTGAACTTTGGAAAGGTCGAGCTGCTCACTCTTTGTGACGGTCACGGAGAGGTGGACCTGGTGGACCCGGTTCCTGGGACCATGGGGTACCCAGTCATGACCCACCTAGCAATGGCTGTGGTTTTGGAACTGGGGATCCAATGGCAGACTGTTTTGAAAGTTCCAACCTACGACTCCGCGGGTTTTTGGGGCTTCCATGGGCTTCCCAACATCGAAATCCCCATGGATCCTTCGCGAGGTGGGCCATGACGTTGCCGAAGTCTGTTGCGAGGCGGAGCCATTTCTTCGATGTTTTTTTTTTCGGCCAGATCGGGGGCCAATTCGCGAAAATTCGATCATAGTATGTCTGATTGAATATTATATACAGTAGTTGGATATAGTGCTACTGACCTAGTTACTATAGTATATATCATAGTCTGATAGATCTAGTTGGATATAGTTCTATAGTTACTATAGTTACTATATAGTTAGTATATTATATCATACTGATCTAGTTCCTGTTTAAACGACTGGTTTCATGTTTCAAGCACCTGGCATTCGGTGGAGGTCTTGCCCAAGCTGCTGTTGCAGCACGTGGCGCGGGTGGAGAGCGGAATGTCACCAGGACGGCAGGTAGAACATCCTACCGGTCCCACCTGGATGATCTTTGGGGTAGCCCTATGACTTAGGACCCCCCAGAATTTTTTGGGGATGCGGTTTTCAATGGGAGAAGTAGGGTTAATCCACTTATGACATCTTATGACTAGGGTGAACTAAGCTACTTACTACAGTGGGATGATGATTCAAGAGTGACTGCAGTTTTTTGTGCATTTCGAGTTGATGAATTTCATGCTGATTACAGTAATTACATTAATTGTTACTGGAAAAAGATCAGATATTCCTTACCTGTGGGAATTCAATTTGGTTCCCACTCTGAATGACTCGGAACACCTCAGAATGACCAGCTTTTTAGGGCGTCCTTAAGGGCCCAAGGGCCTCGTTGGGTGTTTGCCACCGCACCGTGCCGCGCCGTTGACGAACCGGCGGGGTGGAGTCAGGAGTCCCAAACGCAGCGAGAAACCCTCAAGAGGCGAGACAGAAAAGTGTCAGAAAATGGGTATGGATCAATACCTATTAATACCATTTTTAGTGGGATGAACATCCATAAATCCCAGCTATGACTTGGGGTTCACGGCACGGTACCAGGGTTTTGACCCATCCCCAAATCATGATGGTCATGTTATGGTGCCGAATTGTCGAAAGATGTCGAAAGCACATGGTTTGAAAATGGCCCTGGCCCTGGGTATCACTGGCAGGCAGCGGCTGCTCTCAGCGATGTGTGGTGCGAGGAGAGAACTGGTTGATCCTGGTCGTCCCATCCCGTGACCTTCAAAAAGAGCCCTATGGTATGGTCCCAGTCTGTGGTTTCATCCGAACAAGCCATGCGTTCTGGATCTTTCTGGGGGTTGTTTCATATGGGGAGATTTCGAAATGGAGAATCTATTGGTCATGGGTTCCCACCAAAATAGCCCTAGGAAAACCCATTATTTTTCAGCAACCAATCCTCCTGGACCATCACCCGTTTGGACGATGGGTCAAAAACTCAAACGGCTCCCATGGGTGTTCCAATGGTCCAAGTTGTTGAGACCAAAGCTCCTAGCTCGCCTTTTTCAAAACTCAATTTCAATAGATCTGAACAGCAGCAAAATTGAGGAAATTTGAACCTCATGATTCACTACTGTGGTACTGCCATTTTTACACACCAAACTTGTGGTCGAAGTCTTCATCGGAGATGACGGTGAACCCCTAGTGATACAGGCCTTGGTTCTGATTCCCATACCTATAGGATCTATGTATGCTATATATGGTAACATGTACCATCAATATACCCCCAATGTTAGCATATATACCATACATGGATCCTATGGGATACAAAATGTCACATCTTTTCACATCCAAAAAGTGGGGATGTCACCATAATCTCCAAGAGATGTGGCAGTGATGTTTCAAATCCCCAAAGTTCGGGTTCATCAACCCCCGTGATCTGTCAAAAGTGGGTCAAAATGAGGGAGCCCAAGAAATACCCTCTGGTAAACTAACATACAATAGCGATTGAAAACTGCCATTTATAGTGGATTTTCCCATGAAAAATGGTGGATCGTTCCATAGTTTTTTGTTAACGTTTACCAGTTTACCAGAGGGAAAATGGTGAATGTTGGTGAATGCTAAAATCATGGAATTGGATGATGGGAAAATTTACAGGAAAACCCTATATTTGATGGTAAAAACCATGGTTTCCTGTAGATTTTCACTTAAACCAATCCATTGATAAAAGTAGACAAAGCCATCTGTGGTCCCAACTGGGTCTTCAACTTTGACCTCTGAGATGACAGGCAGCTGTTCAAACATTTCTCGAGATGCACAGGCTCACTGAGGCCAGTTGTGCAAGAGGCATTTGGTGGTTCTTAAAACGTTTTGGATCCGCAAAATCATGGCTTTCAAGACTCAACTGGTCTAGTTTTGGACGATTTTTCGAATACTCCCATTTTAGGAAACCTCCATTTAAGTGAAGTTTGATGATACCCTCCGGTAATCAAACGCAAGCGAACATCCCCCATAAATGCTGGTTTGAAATGTTTCTAGTGGAACCAATACCGTATCAAAATCAATAGTACCCCCTATTTTATCTTGAAAAGCGGAAACATCAAAAATCAAAACATGATCTACTTTCTCGCGGGGGCAGGTCAACTTAATTCTCTTTCTTTCCGTTAACCAATGACAGTATGTTCTGTGAAGTATCCTCCAATCAGAGGTGGCAATTCAAAGTGCCCTACGCAAAAAATGGAGTTTTGAAATGGTTTTATGTCTTAATGGGCAAATCAACCATAGTAGAATTACCGCCCCCCCCCACGTTTTTGCTTGTTGGTGGAGATGATCATTATATAAAATGATATAAAAACATCTATACATGGGGAGTTGTCCGTTGCCACGTTTGGTTACATGAGGGTAGTCTTTGGCATTCAACATCTTGTGGTCGAGGCTTTAACTGCTTTGTCATTGGACGGAGAGGCGTGCTGAAAAAGGGAGGAAACACCAGTTGGGTTTGTCTGAGAAAGCTGGTGCCCCCAAGTCCAAAGCAAAAAATAACGATCAAAACTTTGACGATTGCTACCGATGTTCTTTGTTTTTGGGCATTCTTATTGTCATCATCATCAGCATCATCATCATCATCATCATCATCATCATTTGGAGGTTTCCTCATGGGAGTACCCTCAAAAATCATCCATTTACAGAGGGATCATACATCAACCAGCTATTGGGGTACCCGCATTTTACGAAATCTCCAATGGCCATAGCAAGTTCACGTCGTGCAGGCCGGAAAGGCGGTTTCCTTCGATGCGCGTTGTAGTGGTGCGACGGCCACAACGTTGGTGCTCTCCAACGACAGGAGCCAAAAAGAGACGAACTGGAAAATCAGCCTTTTGAAGAGGTCAAAAATCACCCATAGGATCCATGTATGCTATATATGGTAACATTTACCATCAATATACCACCAATGTTAGCATATATACCATACATGGATCCTATGGGTCATGGTACATCATCTTTTGTAAAACATCATCTGTAAATGATGTAAATGGCTAAGTTTGAATGGCTGATGTTAACCAGAAGGGGAAACAAAGAAATATGGGGATCTTCATTGGGAAACGTCAACATCAAAGTTCCGAGAACTAGGTCCATGGATCATGGCTGAAGGGCAAATGTGAACCACCAGATGAGTCTGAAAATGGGACATCCCCAACTATACCCTCTGGTAAACAAAGAAAAAACAATGAAAAGATCCACCATTTTTCATGGGTAAATCCACAAACTAAATCACCCATTTTCCAGTTTGCAACCCGGTTATATCAATTTATGGCATCTGATGGTCATTTTTTGTAACGGGGGGAACATGATGATCAACCGCTGCATTTGGGGTGGTGTATTTTTGTTTGGGCAACCCCGGTTTCTGGATCTTTCAGTTACGTGGTGGTTTCCTTTACATCATAGGGGTAGCCCCTAGTTCTCATCCAGTCGTCATGGATAAAGTCCTATAGTATAGCTTAGAACCCCTTAGTTCTCGTCATGGATAACTGGTTGGTGGTTTGGAACCATGGAATTTTATGACTTTCCACATAATTATTGGGAATGTCATCATCCCAACTGAAATTCATCATTTTTCAGAGGGGTAGGGCTAGGTATACCACCAACCAGTATAGCATGCTGAAGCCATGGGGACTGGCTCCGGGACTTGGGGATTCCCATGGGCATCGCATCATCCCACCACGCGGCAGGATCTTTGTGGCCCATGTGGGAGACTCCCGTGCGGTTCTGGGCTTCCATCCACCCGGAGGGCAGTGGATGGTCAGAGAGCTAACCAGGCGCGGAGAACCCCAGCTTGGAAATGGTTGAAAAGACTAGACATGATATGACTGATATGACGTGACATGATGGATTTGTCCATGATATTTCGCGATGTTTTTTTTTGGGTGATGTGGAGATAGTATAGGCCACATGAGAATTTGAACATATCGTTGGGACTCTCTGATAGAATCGTCAGGGATATCCACCTCGACGAGAGTTGCCAGATTTGCACCACCCCTGGACCCAGGATTGGAATGTACTTTATACACCAAACATGTGAAAGTGGGGACTGGACTTGGTTGTTTGCACCTTGTCATCTTGGTGCGCCAGGGACCACAAACCCGAACTTCCCGAAGAAAGGAGTCGAATTGAAAGAACCGGGGCGCAGGAACCGGACTCAGTGGATGTGGAAAACATGGTGGGAACCATCAGAAATGTGAATCAGTTTTTTTTTATCGTCTCATGGGTCTCATGGGAATAGACTCATAGAAGCAACAAGCAATGTGTCCGAAAATCGGGTATACTACCATATACTGGCCATCTGTTTCTGGAAAATGATGTTAAACCATGAAGTTTTGAGGTACCACATTTTCAAAGAAATTCATTTTGTGTGTGAAGTCTGTGGAAAAAAATCCCCATTACCGTGGGATATATTAACTACTACCCATGGCGAATCCCATATGAATCCATTATGTATTCATTTGGAAAATTCATTATAGCCATGGCATATTAATCGTATACATATACATACGTGTGTATATGTATATGTATATGTATATGTATGTGTATGTGTATGTGTATGTGTATGTGTATATGTATATGTATATATATATATGTATGTATATATGTATATATGTATATATGTATATATGTATATATGTATATGTATATGTATATGTATATGTATGTATATATATATATATATGTATATGTATATATGTATACGTATATGTATATGTATATGTATATGTGTATATATACTGTATATATATTATATTATATTATATTATATTATATTATATTATAATATATATATATATATAATATATATAGTGTAGGGCTTCGCACACCGGGGATGCCCCAAAGGTTGTTGGTGTTGCTCAGAATGTCGCCCGCTTGCTCTGCTGGTGTTTTTGTTGTTTTTGTTGTTGTTGTTGTTGCTGGTGTTGTTGTTGTTGTTGTCGTGGTCGTGGTCGTTGTCGTCGTCGTTGTCGTCCTCGTCCTCGTCCTCGTCCTCGTCGTCGTCGTCGTTGTTAGGTTGGTAGTGTGATTTGGTGTGTTACTTCTGTGCATCTTGCAACCATCTGACTGCACAGCTATTTTTCTCATTCGTTTAGGAGCCAAAATCGTCAAATAGGTTGTGTTTTCACGTTTTTTTTTTCGATGCACTCGGAGCAAAACACACCGTAATGTGCGTGGTCGCTTACAGCAGATTGGAGTGATGACTTTCAGCAAGAGCGGTGTGGCAATGCGCTCTGCATTGCTAGCTGATCCTTCAGGGACGTGCCTGCCGCTGATGCTGCGGGATGGGCATGCTAGTGAAGAATACCAAGAAGGTGAAGAAGTTGAAGAAGTGATTATGTACCATTGTGTGTCGCAAAGTGTGGGTTTTGGATGATCGCGCGGGTTGTGGCTGGATTTGGTTCAAAGTTAGATGCTATCGCTGTCGCAAGGTGTTGCTTTCTAGCTTCTTGCTCCATCTCTTGTCCCCTGTTGCCTCTTGCCTGTTGCTTTCTAGCTTCTTGCTCCCTTTCTTGTCCCCTCTTCTCTGACGCGCTCCCCCTGCTGTCGGCAGGGTCGGCGGATATTAACTCTTAAGAACCATGCATGAAAATAGCCATTCTTCATCACTATGAATCATGAATAGCCCATTGAAAAATCACCACCACCCGGGTGGTTCCTTGCTGCCAAGGTCATCTCGGTTGGGCAGCAGCCCAATGTCACTTGCCGGGTTTACAGCCACCAGCAGGCGCAGATTTCATGGGAGTTCTGCATGAACAACAGCAGAAACATGGGTTAAATAAATGGAGACCATGGGCAAAAGAAATTCCCAATTATCATCTTTATAGCCTGAGAAAATAAGGATGAATTTATGGTATTTTTTGGTGATATTTGTGATAACCAGCAATTGATAATGATCCAATGACTACTACAATCCTTGGCGGTTCTCCCTTGTGGGTTAGCTCACCCCAGGTAGGTAATTTATTAGTAAGTAGGGGTAATGTCCAGTTAGAACTGGGTTGAACTAATCCACTTCCGACCTGGGATGAGGCAGCAAGTGATGGAACCAGACAAACAAGTTTCTCGCATGACGAAATTCTGAAGGTTTCTGGCTGATGTAAACAACATGTGGAAATCACAGGTGCTGCGGGTTTTTATTTAATCCATTCCCCTTAATATCTATATATATATACACATAAAATTACAAAATGAAACCCTGGTTTGGTATTGAGTCTGTCCATTTAGGAGCCATAGATGGTATTTAATATTTACGAGAAGGGGACTACCCAAATTCCCAACATTTTCCCCAGTGAAGGTTAAGGTGAAAATAGTGTGAATGCCTTGTTAGCCATACAGAAACCTAATACTTAGTGAACATGGCAATGTTAGGGGAAAAAAACCTGGTAACTGTCCCAAAATTACCCAAATTTTCAGGTTGGTGAACTACCATGATTCAGCCCAGTTGGTTTTGTATGTTTTATATCATTTTTATACCCTCCATATCCCCATTAGATCCAATAAAAATATTTTGGGGAAGGGATTCTTCAACCCAGTTTTCCTAGACAAACTGGTGCCCCATGCTTAGCTAAGTTGGTTTAGTTCACTTTGGTGAATTCGACGGTTTAGGGTAGATATATCCTCATTTTCATGGGTTTTTATCAAGCAGCAAACATCACTGAAAGGTTGTTCTTCCCACAGTTATAAGTTATAAGTTGCTTTGTCTCTCAATATGTACATCTACCATATCTACCAAACCACCATCTAGAATTCACCAAGTTATTCCACTAAACTTGGCGACCAATGCGCTGCGTTGGACGTGACAGGCCTGGCCTTCCATCAACATGTCGCGATCTCTTGGGGATCTGCATGCACATTCCCAGGGCTTGATCGCGGAGCCTGAGGTGCCCATGGTGGAGCCATGGTTCCATGGATGGTGGGTCACCCCATAGCTATTTATAGCTTTTTGACATAGCTAATGTAGGATAGAAAATGTTGGATATAATGTTAGTTATATATATATGTATGTATTTTATAGATCATCTAGTATATATATATATTTATTTGTTTTATATATCGTCTATATTTTACATATTCTATTTACTATATTTATTTACTATATATTATTTCTACTATTTATATTCGATATATAATAAATATGTTTATTGTATATTTTATTTTGTATTGGAGCAAACTATTCTTTATTTTTTATATAACCGGTACTTTTTATATACTATATATATATTATGTATTTTTCATTTCGTATAATATATATATATATATATTATATACAATATTTAAAACGTTCTATTCATAATATGTATATATATATTTAATATTTCGATTTATTTGTATATATATATATAAATATTGCATAGTTATGTCTTTTATATTGCTTTTATATATATATACATATAGTTATTTACCATATACCGTATATTATATTTTTTAATTTTCTGTTTAATAAGTGTAATATAGAAATTGATTATATATATATATATATATTTGTACTGTATATATATATACTGTATATTTTATATATGTTGTTTTGTTATATATATATTAAATTATTTACATTATATATATTATAATAAATATTAAATATGTATGATATATGTTTTTATACATTATATATATTATACATTATATATCTTATATAGTATATGTATTATTTATATTTGGTAATATATATTTATGTATTTAAACTATATAAATTTTCATATGATACACTTTTTTTTTGGTCTAACATATATTTCATTTATTGTATGTATATATATATATATTGTGCATTATTATTATTATTTATATACATATATATGACATATATATATACATATGATGATCCCTATCTAATTTTTGTTTTTCACATAGATAGTTGGAAACCATGGCCCAGAGTTGATAAACATGATGATATACTTCGTAAAAAAAAAATGTGATGTTCCATAGTTTTTACACATAAGATAAAAAACCCAAAAATAAACACCCCCCCAATTTCATATATAGTTTCAGATTTTGCCAGAAATTTGTTATTGCGTTTACCACGCCAAAACCAGCAAAAAACGAGCAGATTTGATGGATTTTAGCACTTTATTGAAGTATTGCATTGTACGGTTTTGTTTACCCAAGGAACTACTTGATTTTTGGATTGTTGAACCATTGCCTCTGCATTCTGATGCTTTCAAATGCAGATACAATAGAAATTTCCATTTTCTTGGGTTCTCACTTATGACCAATGAGGGATTTTTTTCGCCACCCTTTTCTGGCAACAGTGGAACACATAGTCAGATTTGCACATCTTACCGCATGTAAAATTATATCCCAGAATCCCCATTCTACCCCAATATTGGATGGTCAAACGGTTATCCCATGCCATGTATCCCCACATTTTGGCGTTCCATCCCCACGAGGTGAATTTGATTGAGCGCTCATGGGATGCTTCCTCTCGAGCGGCTGGAAACTGAGGGTTTTTTTTTTGTGATTTCAGGAATTTTCGGGTGAATTATGGTGATTTTCATGGGGAGATATAGTGGGATTCGATGGATTTGATGGGGATATGGTGGGGATATAGTGGTGAACATGGGATTTCATAGGTTTTCTCTCGGAATCTTTGATCCAAGTCATGTTTGAACATGGGGTATCCCCACTGGTCATTTTCGTGGGATACCATGGGATTCCTCAGCATGGCACCATGGCACCGCCCAGGTCGTCATCGTTGCTTCCGACGGGCTTTGGGATGTCATCGACAGCTTCACAGCGGTCGGAGCACGAAGGGGATTATAGGGGATTGGCCTCTGGTAAACCAATACAATTAATATGGTGATATATATAATTAATATCATATACATATGGTGATCGATCATCGATCTAATTAAAGGTTATTGTAAAGAGTTTTAATTGCGAAGACCGTTCATGTTGTGAGCCATTTTCAATAGTTATGTTGGTTACCCTCTGGTAAACGTTTACATAACTATGGAAAATCATTTTTAATGGAAAAATCCACTATTTCTATGACCATTTTCAATAGCAAACTGTTAGTTTACCAAAGGGAAACGGGAGGGTAACAATCAACAAATTGGGATTCACCATGAGAATTTTTGATGGATTCAACCATCAATGATGTCAAGGATTGGCCCTCTGCGAATGTAACAAATCGCCATGGGATTGGCATCATTTTTGGGATATTTATTGGATTTTATAGTGATTCAATGGGATATTAATGGGATATACCCTCTGGTAATGACTGACAGTTTGCTATTGAAGATGGCCATAGAAACAGTTCATTTACCTATTAGACATGGTGATTTTCCATAGCTATGTAAACGTTTCCCACAAGGTAGAGAATTCATTTTCAAACGGGCCATAAAAAGCATAGCCGTCGTCAAATTACCAGAGGGAACTGACCAAACTTGCCACAGACTTGGAAGCCATACATGTTTCCCGATGTTTGTGGCGTTTAATGGCACAGGCGTTGGGATTTTGACCCAACAAAAACTGTCAGTTCGAGGTCAAAAGGTGGGGGACCACCCCTAAAAGTGATGCAGTGATGCCTGTCAAACATGGCTGGATTTTCCCCATGATTTTCCACTTCTGAAGGTCCCCGTTTGCCCATAGGGGATTTGTTCATTTGACCAGAAGCTATAGTTGAATAGAACCAGCCATTGTCATGTGGGACTTCACCAACGATAAAACAGAACCTGATCCATTGCAGGTTAATCCACTGGGGGAATCTAATGGCAACATGATCTACTCGCTAAAACCCAATCGGCTACTGGTTGGTGGTTTGGAATATGTTTTATTTTTCCATATATTGGGAATGGAATAATCATCCCAACTGACTTTCACTCCATCATTTTTCAGAGGGGTTGGTTGAAACCACCAACCAGGTTAAAACATGTTAAAATCTCATTTCTCCATTTGGCAGTCGTTCAAAATGTGGCAGTGCTGTGCCCATCTTCAGACACAGAAAAAACTGGGATTCCCTCACTGCGACCTCACTGGAATCATGGTTTATATATATATACACATGTTTATATATAGGGAATCATCCCCACATGGCCCAACATTACAGGACTGTGAAACATGAGTATTTTCTAATGTGTATATATATATACAGATTTTGCACACACACCTTATATATATATATATAAATACACAGCTCATATACCCCATTCTGGAGTTGCCATCATGTTCATCATGTTCCAGTTCTCCAGATCGATTTTTTTGGTTCCTCCCCAGGTTCTCCCAGGCTTTTCTCCAGGTCACAATGGCCTGGGAGTCCTTTGAGAAAGGTACTGATCCCGGCCACGTCTTGTCACAGGAGGCCTGGATCCTTTCGGGTTCCCACAGCTGAACGGTTCGCAGTGTCACTGGGTTGCGCGGTTGATGCCCCAAAAACATACTGTACATGGAAAAATACATGAAAATACATGGAAATCAATAGGCTACTTGAAAATATATGGATGAGATATGGAACAGCCAACGACAGATCATTTTCCTTGGTAGGGTCATACTTTATCAGAGTGATGTTCATCAGTGGATTTCCTCCCAGGCTTATGCTCGGTGGGGACGCAGAGGGTTGCAGGCGGGAGAATTTGCGGACCTCCCAAGTGCAGAAGTTGATTTCATCAGTTGGTTTTTGTAAGCGTGGAACTAGTTTGGCATGCTGACATATTGACATGTTGATAAATCATCCAGTGGTTGGTGGTTTCAAACATTTTTTTCCATAATATATGGGATGTCATCCGTCCCATTGACTTTCATATTTTTCAAGATGGTTAAAACCACCAACCAGTCCAGCGTTTTCTTTCTCATTTTGTGGGACCCAAATCCAGAATCGATCTTCATCGATCCTCGATCGCACTAAGGCTGGATACTCAGATGATATCTCAATCATTGTCCGAATCTTGTAACTGGTTGGTGGGGGCATTTTCCGTGGCATCCGAAAAAAACCTTAGGGAACGAGGGTTTGTCATGGTTTGTCTGAAAATTTTGGGGATGAACACCAGCAAAAATCCTGTGATCATCATTTTCCCCATTATTTTCATGATATTTCCCAAAAAATAAGACACACCCATGATGCCAAGTGATCGATTTGTTTTTGCTCAACCACCAGCCGGCTACCCGTCACACCAACTGCCACTCTTCCGGTCAAGCATCCAGACTTCAGTGCAGCAGCAACTGGCTCTGGATGTTGGAAGTGGTAGATCACAGGCGTCAAGACGGATGGAACAGATGTGGCAGATGTGTTATGATGTGTTGGGTCGGAAAATGATGGAACAAAATACCAAAGTATAGTACCCTCTAGTAATTTAACATAGCTATTGAAAATGGCTATTTATAGTGGATTTTCCCATTAAAAATTGTGATTTTCCATAGTTATGTTAGTTTACCAGAGGGTATGTAAATATGCCACCGCTGTTCTCAGATAATATGTTCCATCTATTTCAAAAAATGACATTTCGAGAGCTTGGGGGCTATGCTCCAATTTCAGAGCCAAATTGACACCTTTTCATCTGCCCTGCGCCTGTGAGGTGTTTTTTTGTTAGATTTTGAACATGTAGGAGCCATGACAGTTTACCCCGTATTGATGAGTCAATACGTGGGATTTCACCATCAACATTACCCTCTGGTAAACGTTTACATAACTATGGAAAATCACCATTTTCAATGGGTAAATCCACTATAAATGGCCATTTTCAATAGCTATGTTAGTCATTACCAGAGGGTAGGGGATATTCGGGGTTGTATTGGGTCTTTAGCTCGCAAAGATATGGATATACGATGATATACGTCTGTGAAAAATTCTACGGGGTTAGCCATAGCAACCCCCATCTTTTTGAGGGGTTGCTATGGTCTAATGGGGATGAACGTTCACCAATACGGAGATCAACAGTTAGCATCATTGCCTAAGGGGTAAACTAACAGTTTGCTATCGGAACATGGCCCAGTCGAAATCGTTGATTTACCCATGAAATATGGTGATTTTCCATCGTTAAATATGGATGATGTGGTAAACATGGTGATGTTTAACATTCACCCGGGGTATTTCTTGGCTCAGTTCGCGTGCGGTGAGCCTTAAAGGCTCAGTTCGCCTCTGCGTTTTTGCGCCGAGTTCTCGCGTTCGAAAAGGCTGAGCGTTCGGGGATCGTGGATAGCCTTGGAGAGCCAAGGCAGTAGAGAATGGTTGACTTATATATATATATATATACATAATGGTGTATATATAATGGTGTATATATAATGGTGTATATATAATGGTGTCTGTATACATATATATATATATATCATGGTGAATAATAGTGGTGAACAATAATGGTGAACAATAGTGAATAATAATGGTGAAGAATGGTGAATACACCCACTGGATGCAAATCATGACCTCAAACCGTGACGTCCTCAAGGGGTGGGATCATCCAATCCCTCTGGGGTTGGGGATGAAATACTGAGTCATAGCCATGTCATATTTGTATGTGGTTTTGTATGTCATAATTGATACATCACGAATATGTGTTTTTTTTTTGTGATAAACCACTATACAGTATAATTTCAGGTGTCATCAAACATGGCTGGCAGTGTGGCCAATTTTTTTTTGGAAGTTTTTTGTGTGGGACAATTCACTCGAAATGGGTGATGTTCGTTCGCAAGCACGTTTGATTGAGGGGATGCTTCAGCCAGAGATGGCTGGACTGTTCAAGTCTCTCAACGTCCTAGCTGCATATCTTGTGTGGAACATACCCTCTGGTAATGACTAACATAGCTATTGAAAATGGCCATAGAAATAGTGGATTTACCCATTGAAAATGGTGGATCTTTCCATAGTTATGTTAGTTTACCAGAGGGTACTTGTAAGTAGAAGATTCCAGGACATCTTTGAACGTGAAGAGGCATGCCATGAATTGAACATCGTAGCCAGCAGCTGAGCAATGAGCCTTTCTGGAAATTTCCCAAACAGATAGTCACCAACAAACAGATGCAGAAAATATCCAAACGCCTTGTCTGAACATGGTGTATCCGAAAAATCCCATGGTTTTCCAATAAAAAAGAACCTCATCACTTCCCAGTAACATTGCCCATCCATTTCGATCCATTTTGGTTTCTTCGTACGTAATCGGTGGATCGGTTGGGCATGGGGCAATGTGGCTGCTGTGCACCTTCTGTTATAACAGAAGATATCACACATGTCTCTAGCTCAGGTCTCGCAGGGATTGGGATGATTGGGATGTGCAATCCAATGACAAATGGATCTTAAATGGGCAGACGTCCAATAACGTCCAATAACCCTCTGGTAAACTAACATGGCTGTGGTTATGAGAATCTTACAGCCACAGACTGAGTCCGGACCAAGGAATTATGTTTTCATGTTTTTTGTGATGTTTTTTCATGTTTTTTCCTGTTTCATATCATTCTCCGATCATGTGAAATTGTCATTTTCATTTTGTTCATTCTGCAATCATGTGCAAGTGTCATTCTCGTTTGTTTATCGTATTTCCTTCATGTGCAATGACATGTCCATTGCTATCATGTTTTAAACTATCATTGCATAAATTGCACTTTGCGCTGTGGTTTCAATATAGCCCTTTGAGTTCAATATGATTTACCGAACAGATTTTTTTCTCCATAGTCATGTTAGTTTACTGGATAGTTATGTTAGTTAGTTTATTTATAGTGGATTTCCCCATGAAAAATGGTGATTTTCCATAGTCATGTTAGTTTACTGAATGGTAGGAAATCTTGTTTGCTGACCAGGGTTTTGGAACCATGCATGCTCCAATTTGTTGCGCGCTACACTAAGTGCTTTATTGAGGATCAACGGATTAGCAAACATAGGAATACTATGAAATATTAACCAATGAGTTTCCAACCCTTGGCTTAACTTGGAGTTATTCTCTTAAAATGGGTATGGGTCAAAATTAGGTACCCCAATAATTGGATGGTTAATACTAAACTAGACTAACATCTGCCGTCCCCTAGGTCTTCCATTTTGACCCACATCCAAATCAAGATTTTAAGATATTTGAAGACATCACCAAGCAGATGTTGGACCCAGTGCTCAGCTCGTCTGAGATCTGAGGCTACAGAGCCTCCATATTTGGCCTCCCAGGCAGAGGACTTTGGAGGATTCTGCCATGACGCCATGGGGCGCGGAAGATCGAAAAATCATCATCTGGTTGGTGGTTTTTGGAACATTTTTTATTTTTCCATATGTTGGGAATAGTAACCCCAACTGACTCATATTTTTCAGAGGGGTAGGTCAACCACCAACCAGTCATTGTAGGTAAATCATCGAAGTAAATGGGCGATCTTCAGGGACTCTGTGTACACAAATGGGTCTGGCGGCAATGAACCAACATGAACCAAGCATTTTAAGGTCTGAACATGGCTTGCCCCATCTTGCCCCGCTCTAAGATAGTCTATCCACTGGTTAGATGTTAAAAGCCCCATAAAATCACAACTCAACTGGTTCATTTCAGCGCTACACCGTGTACACCCCCAGTTGGCCGATGGAATCCGATGGGAATCCATGGCGCTGCCATGGTTGATATCTATGTCCAACAGATGCTTGACTGACTTCTGTTAGATCAAGTTAGATCATGTCAGATCATCCGTTAACGTGAATGATATATCCCATAGGATCCATGTATGCTATATTAATGCTAACATAAAGGGGGTATATTGATGGGATCCATGTTACCATATATAGCATACATGGATCCTATGGGATATGAATGATAGATGTTTTCCTCCAGATTGATTCATTGACACAAGAAACTCTGGGCCCGGGGTCGATGGACCACATCAGGCCGATGCGCTCGCTTCGTCCGTCACTTTGGCGCCAGCCGGAATGGACAGCGACGGGACGCAGGCGACATGTGATCCAACATGGGCTATTTTTTCCCATGGTTTCAAGGGAAAATGATGGGGAACATATTCGAAAATCCATGGGAAACATTGGGAAATTCAGGGAAACTATATCAGCATCAACCTAGACACTGTTGACTTTATCTACCTTCTAGTAGTTTAGGGGGATATAACCATCAGAAATTGAAATTAGCCATGAAACATTGAGATTAATTAAAATTCTTCATCAAAAAATCTGATCAATGGGAATATACCCTCTGGTAAGTCATTGAAAGTCATCCTTTGAAAGTTCCAGAAGCTATCGAACTAAATGGTCCCTCCAAAAGCCATAGCAAACTGTTAAACTACCAAAGATATCCAAAATGGGAAGAGCTCAAAGAATGATGAAATTCAACGACATATTGATGGCAAAATGGCTAAACTTGCTTAGACTTGGTTAGAATTGATGGGAATTAACACCACAATGATTCTTTGAGATACGGTAGTACCTAACAGCAAATATCGAGTATGGTACAAGAGGGTGTGCACGTACACATTTGCAACTTGTCTTTCAATGAGTTTGTTTGAACATATGCCCCTCAACTTGATGGGTTGTCATTGGTTTCCCAATTGAAATGACCATTTCAGGGGTATACACCCCATTTATTATCCCGAGAGATGAAACAGAACTGCTGGGTTGTCTGAAAATTAAGGGGAAGTATCCCCAAATCTCATCGTCTAGAATCTCATTTTCCCATCAATATTGCAATGTTCAGAGAATTTTATGGGCATGCCCCAAATAAGCCATTAAAACTATCTAATTTATTTAGTTATGATACCCAAAGTAGGGAAACTGATCAAGCAACTAGTATTTCATGAGATGAAGTCTGACTTTGAGGGGAACTTCTGAAGAGTTTCAACGCTTCAACCGTGCTCAGGGCCTTGCTATTCCAGCCAGGGATAGCTTCGCAACAATGGTGCCAGTGGAAGCCTGAAAAATGGAATGAAATGGATGGAAACTGCAGGAAAGCCCCAAAAACATTTGATGGTAAAGACATGTGGCTATGGATCAATACCTATGAAAATACCATTTTTTTAGGGGGTTATTCACATCCATTTTAACCCAGCTATTTTGATGTGAACTACAGGGGTACTATTGGTTTTGACCCACTGCCATGTGAAGACCATTCCAACGCCGGTCAGTCGAGGACCGTGCCAGCTTTCGCACCCTGGTTCCTGACAGAGGAAGCTTCAGTACATTGCTTCCCGACAGGCACAAGTGACGTGGTGTCTTCCAATCGCTAGCCCAAAAAAGGTCGATGATAGGTCGATGACTTGCCTATCATGTTGATGGTGAGTTCCATGGCACAGTGGCACACTGTTTCGAAGGTCTATCAGTCTATCATACATAATATATATATATATATCCCCATTGATTAATCCCTATCTTTGATGGGGATCAGACTACTGATGTATTAACATATATGGATTTACCCTCTGGTAAACTAATAGCTATTGAAAATGGCCATAGAAATAGTGGAGATTTTCCCATTAAAAATGGTGGATCTTTCCATTGCTATGTAAACGTTTACCAGAGGGTACTGAATTTTTGATGCAGTAAAAATCCATCAATCAGTTCATCCACTCCCAAGTTCCCCTGGAACGAGTGAAGCCAACGACTTCGCGGTGGCCAGAAAAAGCTTCGATACCTTACAGCCGAGTCGGTTGAGTCCGGGACTGAGTGTGATGGGGAGCGCTTTTTTTTTCTGGGAAACTTACCCTCTGGTAATTTAACATAGCTATTGAAAATCACCATTTTCAATGGGAAAATCCACTATAAATGGTGATTTTCAATAGCTATGTTAAATATTGTTAAATTACCAAAGGGTGTGGATGAGTCTCAAGAAAAAATTGCTGTGTAGAAAAGTGATGAAAAATGTGTGTGTGTGTATTACTGACTCAGATCCCACAACTATTTTATCTATATATATATATATCTCATTATAGCTCATTACTAACGTATTTTCTGTGGTATTGCCACTTGCCATCCCCAAGTCATGACCATGTTCATGGGATTTCGGTCGATATTTCAACATTTGTTTCAACCCTCCCCAGTGATTTTGTAGGTTTGTAATGGAGTTGGTATATGTTTATGGCAGCGTTGCCCACATTAAACATCATCTGGTTGGTGGTTTGGAACGATCAGTCGTGACTACTGCTGGCCGCATCGGAAAGTGGAAAAAAATATGGTGGTGTGGAACATGGCTTTTGTTTTCCCATACATAGGGAATTTCATGTTCATATTTTTCAGAGGCGTAGGTCAACCACCAACCAGATCATTAATCATCATTTACCATCATGAACCAGATAATTCATCACCATTAACCACCATTAATCACCATTAACCAAGTAGGTCAACCACCAACCAGTCATTAAACCATGGCATTTCCATGGGATTTTCCATGGGTTTTCCATGGGTTTTCCTGAACTTTTCACCTTTCAGGGAGAGCGACCCTGTGGCCTCCACCCAGGCTTTGGTACGCTGGTACCAGACAGGCCTGGCCCCCAAGATGGGCGGCTTGATCTATGTAGAATGTATATATACGTATATATATATATATATATATATTGTGTGTATATATACATATATATATGTAGATTGTAGATATGTATATTATATATATATTGTACTAAACTATGTTCATATTAATGCATCGATGTATATGGATATATAGATGATATATAGTTAAATATATTATATATACATATATGGCTTTGGATCAGAACCTATACATACCATTTTTAAGGGGATGAACATCCATTTACCAGCTATTTTGATGTTCACCAGGGGTACAAGGTTTTGATACACTGCCATATATATATATGATAGTGATAATATGTGAACCAGTGTGAAACAAGCGTTGAGACCCAAGCGCTGAGTTTCCAGGCTCAGTTTCCAGGCGCCCGTGCCAGAGGAGGATGATTCGGCAGGACGGGACCACGAGCCGAGGCTATAAGGATCTAGAAGGCTATAAGGATCTATAAGGATCCATTAATGGTGTTTTAATGGGATTCAATGGTGATTCAATAGCATTTAATGGGATTTAATGGGATTTAATGGGATATATGATGATATACCCTCTGGTAATGACTAACATAGCTATTGAAAATGACCATAGAAATAGTGGATTTTCCCATTGAAAATGGTGGATCCTTCCATAGTTATGTAAACGTTTACCAGAGGGTATCTGACTGAACTTGCAAGTATCTTGGCAGTACTGTACCCTCTGGTTATGACTAACATGGCGAACTGGAAAATCACACCATGCTATTAAGAACGGTAAACTGGAAAACCATCTATTTGTCTGGTTGGTGGTGTCGAACATTGTTTATTTTCCATTTCATATATGGGATGTCATCCTTCCCATTGACGAACTCATAACTCATATTTTTCAGATGGGTAGGTCAACCACCAACCAGTATTGTTATCCCATCATTATCCCATTATTATCCATATTGAACCATATAAAACCATTTTAAAGCCATATAGTTATGACTGTTATGATAATCCAGATAGTCTGATTGAACTTGGCGTCGAAACCAGAACTTGGACCTCTCCGTATCTTTCTCGTTTTTCTGTATCTTTCTCGAGGCTCAGGATCGGAGGGGAAGCCAGTGCTGTATGCAGACTCTTTAGAGGTCGGGGGGCTTAAATTTCTGCGGTGAGTTTTTTGACAAACTTTTTGCAGTTCAAAGATGGGCCAATATCCATCAATATCCAAATTTTGATGTGGGTCAAAGAATTCCATGATATTTTTACCACCAGATGACATGATTTATATTTATATTTACCCACAGCCCACATGAAATTTCCAATGAAGCCAGGAAGTTGTGATTCCTTCTGTGAATTCCTTGAAGTTCAACTGAATTCGGCTTTGCAAAGTGATGCGGGTCAGCAACACAGCATCCCCAATTCCCCTGGGAAAACCCACAGCCGGGTTCATCGTCCCGGCTGGGACCCCATAGAAATTGCTGGTGAAACTTCCCCCAATGACAGCTTGAGATTGCTTGCAGTCCTGCGTTTTCGGTTCGTTAAAGTCTACATTGCTGTAGGTGAAATTCCAATTTGAGCAATACACAGCAATTGCCACATGTTTATTGGTTTTCTCCAGAAATGTGCTAGCCCTGAATCATTGCACATTGACATGTCATCTTATCTAGAAGGGTAATTAAATGCCATGTTGATTTAAGTTTTCATATGTGCTTCCAACGGTCAACACATGTGTTGTTTTCCCACGAAGAAAATATATGCAAAACGGTCATCCCGCCATGCAAAACGGGCCAACAATAACATACCCAGTTGGGGATGGAAGTCTGGAAGTCTGGACCCTGTATGATGGTGGAATCAGCGTTTAAGACCATAGTAAGATATAGTACCCTCTGGTAAACTAACGTAACTATGGAAAATCACCATTTTTAATGGGAAAACTCACTATGAATGGCCATTTTTAATAGGTATGTTAGTTTACCAGAGGGGAAGCACTATTTTTCTGTGACCATGGCACAATTTTTGAGGCCCTGACATGGGATGTATCCGAAAATCCTGGGACCCGAAAAAAATTCGGAAGCACCATGGTTTCTGGGCCAATATGAATTGGGGGAAGGGATTAATGCCCCCATGATATCCATTAATCATTAACATTAGAAGTTTATTGATGATATCATCATTGCCCACTATATCTTGTAGTATTCCAATGCTATTGAATATCACGACCCATTCATATATCATGCAGTTATCCACTATATCCAATATATCAGCATTATATGCTAACTATAACATCAATATCATCAATGACCAATATCAACAAGCAGCGTCGATAGTAATCCTTGGGATATTCATATATTATATATAACTTTATACTAGTAACGAAATGATAGTAATACTACCATACTACTAATGATCAGTTATGGACATAGTAATATGACTAACAATATTACTAACTGCATGATAGTATGAGTATATAGTAATGAGATAATCAGTACATACCTGGAAAATTATAGCTATTAGTTTTGGAATGTCATATAACTGAACAACTATTAACTCAACTATACTAATAACACCACAATTTAATAGTATTACATACGATTGAATATTGACTGAATATGATTATATGATCCTGATATGGTAGTAAGTTTCCATACAATTGTTACATAACTATGAACTGGATTCAACATAGTGCGATTAAATAACTATAATAAGGATCTTATATAATATAAGTATCATGAACATACTACGAAGATACAGTAGATGATCAATACATATTATACTAGTCCAATATCATTAGCTGACTAAGAATCATATATACAGATACAAAATTATGATGTTTACTAAGATACAGTAGATGATTAATACATATAACCCTCCAGTAAATTAACATGACGACCCTGGCAGTCATCGGGGTTGGAAGATTTTTTTCCACTAGAAATTGGTGATTTTCAGGGTCGAACTGTTAATTGACCAGAGGGTAATACTAAAGAATTTGATTACTACTATGGCAATAGCAGGTCCAGGCGACAGCTTCTGCCATGCGGGCGCCTGAGACTGTGGGAATGGCGCCCCACCGCGGCTTCCTAGGCGGAGACAATGGGCCGGATGGGGGGAAGTTATTAGAACTGGAGCTGTTCTGTTTCAGGGATTTTGAGCTGGATCTTGATGGGATTTTGGGGTTGTTTGATGGGTTTGATGGATTTTTGGGGAAATGTTGATGGATTTTGATAGATTTTTGGAGGATTTTGATGGATTTTTTGGGAAATTTGATCGGTTTTGATGGATTTTGAGCTCGATTTTGATCGATTGATTAATTGGGGGAACTGGATTTGTTCTAATTTTTTTGGGGGGGGAGGGAGTTGAATACTTCAGGGGTTTTCTTGAAGTTCAGCAGATCCATCTTGGTTTGGGAACTACGACCAGCACCTGGCATGACTGGGACCATTGAAGGAATCATAGCCATGGCCATTTTTCCCATCCCCAGCATCCAGATGCTCCACTTGTGCCAGGTCGCTTTGCCTCCATTCGAAGATCCTCGGCTCCCTATCGGGGGCACTGATGGCTCGGCCTGGCCCCGGAACCCAGTTTGGTCGGTTCCCTCTTTCTCAGGGTGTCTCATCAGCCATGGCCATGGCCAGGGATCAGATCTGAGTACAGTTTAAGGTACTCAAATTTCCACTGGAAAAGCCGGTGTTCACTGAGTTTCACAAGCCATGGAGTCACCATTGAATGGTGGCATCAAAAATGGCAGCATCAGCCAGGCGTTGTCGGCTGCCAGTGGGAATCCAACAACTGGGGACCAGCTGATTGTAGACTATTCACAGATCGTTTTCCCAACCAGGGATGTCCTTTTATTGCCATGTTTGATTACCCAGAGACCATGTCTTGTGTGTGGCCTGGAATGGGCTAAGCTTTTCATGTCCAAGATGTTTGGCATCTGAAATTGCTTCAATGTTTCCTTCGCTGCCGTTGACTCTCGGGCATGGCAGATTTGGGGTGCAGTCCCACACAAGGCCATTTGACACCATATTGAACCATTGGAGTCTCAAAGCAAATAGCTAGCTTCAAAAGCATGGAAGATCAGGAATATTAAGAAGGCATGCCTTGCTGTCTTCATATTCTGACTTGCAGAGGCTGCATAGTTGACCATTGGTTGCAATCAAATTCTTCACTGATTCAGATTTGGGGTGCAGTTGGAAGCCCTGATAAATGGATGTGTGGCTTCCACTGGCTAAAATAACAACTTCCAAAGTCCAATTGAAGTAAGCAACTGGAGAGCCGAACTCATTGATGTAGACAGACACTTCAGCGAAAAAGAAGGATGGCACACGAGGCTGGCTCCTGAAAAACCCAGCCAGTCACGTCACCTTTTCGTGAAAACGTTGGTTGACATCCTTTCAGGAAGAGCAGGCCTTGGAAATCGAGGCTGGTGCTTCTGGCGCTGGCATTTGGACTCTGATTTGGGTTTGTCTGAAAATAGGGTATATTCCCAATTATAGCCATTTAATAGGGATAATGATCATTAACCATTGGGTTTAGGGGTACACTATTTTCAGACACACCCATTTGTCTGAAAATGGGGAAATCAACCCGCGTTGGATGGCGATTTTGCTTTCTGTTTTCGGTTCCTTCAGGATTCAGGAGCTGTCAAGGAGGAGAAGTGATATCCCACCCCCCCATGTTAGCCCAATGTTAAATACCCCCAAGAAGGGTCCCCAATATGAAATATTATAATAGATCAAATCTATAATCTATCCTTATATATGCATATATACACATCGACTTCCAACATCAAGCATTGCAGTTTGACCTAGCCTTTGAAGATAAGGGAATATAATAGGTGGTTAAAACATTCCCAAATGGGTGGTTTATGATTTATTATTGTTTTACCAACATTATAATATATATAACATATTATATATATATATGAATATATAATGTTTGTATATATATATCCAGGCTTTCCTGGGCGGTCTAGATCTAGTTGATCCCCTTACAGGCGCTGCAATCAATCTTCGAGGAGGGGAAGGAGTTCACCAGTATCTCCGAGAAAGAGTGCGGCGGCCGAAGTGCGAATGTCTGCGAAGTGTCGAACTTTCTGTTGGGTTGTTAAGTTGTTCATGCTGGTAACAGAGGTTGTGGGGTTGCTCCATCCCCCAAAAATAGCTACTTTTGGGAGGAAAAAGAGGTAAGTAGAACCCCGTTGATTCACCCAGTTGCCCAAGCCTTACACCTGGGGTGTTGGGAGCTCTGAGGTTTTCCATCAAGCTACTACCCTTCCCTGGAGGGGAGGAGGACCGATGTGTTTCTGCTAGAGTCCTGGTCTGAAATTTTGGGTCCTGCAGGAGAACCATGTGGAGGTGACTCTTCATGTGACCTACACGGAGGCCTGGATGAATGAGGAATGTGTGAGATGTTGGATCAATGGGAAGGCTCCGAGCTGTTATAGCTGACGTTCAGATGTTATACTTCTTTGACGTTCCCTGGATCAGGCATACCCTGACGAAGCGCCAGAGTGGAAGCTTGAGGCGAAATGCTGGATGAATTTGCTCAATTTCTTCACCATTCTCTGGGTTCGTCTGAAAATAGGGCACCCCCAAATGGGAGTTTCTTAAACTGGGGGATCCCCAAGTCACCATAGGCTTCAAAAACTAAGTCATGGTCATCCATGACGACTGGATGATTTGGGGGTACCACCATGGCAAAACGGAAACCTGTTTCCAACCCCCAACTCCCAATGGTTTCAAGATGTTTCAAGCTGCATATTTTCCCAAGTTGCACAGCGTAAGGAGGTGAAAGGCTTGAGCGATGAAAAGCTCGAAGAGCTTCAGCAGAGAATAGAGGCCGTCTGAGTCAGCGAACCTTGGGGGCGGCGATGGTTGGGGGGAGACCTTGATGCCAAAGGTCCTGGGGAAAAGCTGGAAATCTTTTGGCCGGTAGGCCCTGAATGATCCAATCTTTATCTGGGAAACTCATGGAAACTCCATCCACTTGTTGAAGGTTGAGGATGTTGAGTTGTTTTGGTTTTGTCGTCAGCATTTTTGACTTGGAAAAATGCACTTGCACTTGTGGTCAAGTCCTTGATGTCGACCCGGATCCATTGGATATTTACCCTCTGTTAAATTGTTACATAGCTGGCTGCAAAATCAGCATTTTAAGTTCGCTAATCCCAATGTTAATTCATCCCCATGTTGGATGATCTTGATTCTTGATGGTTAACTCATGTTAAATCTATATGTTTGATGCTTAAATTCCCAATGTTTGATGGTTCAACCCCCCTGACCCCCCCATGTCTCAGGGTTGCCATTGATCTCGATGCAGGAAAGCATTGAAGCTTCGTTAGGTATGGCCATGATCTATCCCGTGACCGAGGCATGCCAGGAGCGCCCAAATCCTCCAACAAGTCCATCCTTTGGGGATCTTGGGAGTCCGGGAGTGGACTCTGGGGTCACGAAACCAACATGTTTTTTTTCGCCTTTTTTGGGCGAAGCCAACATGTTTCGCAGATCTGAGAATTTCAAAATCTGTTGGACTTTGAGATCGGCAAATTGCAGCTGTGTGAAGCCTGGATTGACGCCGTGCTGTTTGAAAAGGGAGACGCTTGGAGTTGCAGATGGTCGGTGATGTATTTTTCCGCATTGGGAACTCCAGTAGAAATGGGGCATATATATAAATATATTATATAACATAACATATTATATAACAAGATAAGTTCTGGAGTCCGAAGTACAGTAAACAACGTTGCTTTCGAAGACTGCGCACTGCGCAGCGCAGGACTTTTTGAAGGAAAACAATCAGAAAGAGCTCTCGATGCATGAGCAGATGATGCTTCGGCAAGCCGAGGCCCCCCGGGATTTTTTTCCGTAGCCTCTGAGCTTGGCGCTGTTTACCCCAGGGTGTTTCTGAACATGGGCATAGTCCCTGGTAAACATACAAAAAGCTATTAAAAAACGGCAAATTATAGTTGATTTACCCACTAAAGATGGTGATTTTCCATAGTTATGTTAATTTTCCAGATGGTATACTCCCTGGTGATTGAATGGGAACATGACTAATCAGTAGATTTAGGGATACCATAGTCTCAGACAAAAGCACTTATTGCTGCTATGACTACTACGCTGTAATTCAGATTGTCATGGTTTTATAAACATTTACCACTTACTGCACTATAAAGGCTTATATTTACAGTCATTCTGATTCTGATTAATTATATCATGATGATGACGAGCACGAGTGTTTGACAAGCCTATCAGATACGACCATCGCGATGATTGTGATGGACGAACAAGTCTAAACCCTATGGTACTGATTTATGTCCTTTGATGGTCGTAATAGTGATGAACATACCCATAGGATCCATGTATGCTATATATGGTAACATTTACCATCAATTACCCCCAAATGTTAGCATATATATACCATACATGGATCCTATGGGATATAGATAATCACGTATCACATCGTATCACTTACAACATTTAAGGGAGATCTTATTGCTTATTATGCAGAGGTGCCGTCTCCGGGGATATAGACCCATACCATTGAGAGGGTTTGGAAACCCTTCATCCAAACCTCTGAATTGTGATGATTATGATAAAGTAAGAACGTTTTTTGATGATGATGATGATTATTATTATTACGGTGATGATCATGATTATTATGATCATTATCATGATTATGATTATGATCTTATCACTCATGATGATAAAGTAAGAAAGTGTTTGTTTTCTCATTTCTCCCCGAAGAGTTCCGGGAATCAGTTTTTCAGGAAGAGGACGGCGACGAGGAGGACAAGGGTGGCGCGACGTAGTCACAATTGATCTATAGTTTGGGTACATGTTATAGGGGTTGGACGATCAGTTCCAAGACGAATTGGTGATTTTCAGGGTCAAATTAATTTACCAGAGGGCAATACGATTTTTCGGTGACGCTGCAAAAAATAGATGACTCAGAGCTACAAAAATTCCCCAATCTGATGAAATACTAGGAAGAACCGTGATAGCATAGTCTGGATCCATCTGGTATGGCTCAAAATGATGGAAGCCCAAAATGGCATGGACCAGCCAAGAAGGTGAGCTTCTTCCTGTGGTGATTTTTGGCCATCGGATTTTTTTCCACACTTTGTTCGCGGCAGGAGGAAGAAGATGAAGATGAAGAAGAGGAGGAACCTGAATGGAAAGGCCCAATGAGCATGATGTTTCTTGGAGAATACGACAAACTGACAAACTCCCAGAACGGGCTTCAAGATATAATGATGATACATAGACATGTTACTAGACTATACTGTAGTCCATGATGCCAAATTTCACAAAGCCCGCTTTTAAGCAGGAGGTTTGCGAATAAGGAATCTGTATAGGATGTAAGTTTTTTCAATGGCTGAATCCAAGTTTGAGAGATTCATATTATTTTGATCGATGCACAATATATTGGTATGGGTCAAAATTAGGTACCCCAATAATTGGATGGTTAATACTAAACTAGACTAACATCTGTGGTCCCCTAGGTCTTCTATTTTGACTCACATCCATATATATATATTATAGATACATGTGGTTTTTAGAATTTGATGGGTCAGCTTGCAAGCCAAGGCTACATAGAAGACATTCGTTGCATAACATTCCATCCAATCCCTCCTATTACAGGCTATTCCTGCTTCAACATGGATGCAGCGCCAGTGTGGTTTGGAACCCCTTTGCATCAGTCGCGCCTGCCATGTCTGCAAGACCCAGGTACTGAAACAATCCAAGTGCTTTGCCTTGGGATACATTTCAACAAACAACCCAACAGAGTCTAAGAGTGAAGTGAATCAAGGGGAATGAGATGAACATTGAAAGTTTGGCCTGCCACGGCATGTGAAATCAACAGTCCAAAGTCCTTGGTCACAAGCAAATGATCCAAGATCGGGACGCACACTTTGTGGGAGCCTGCGAGCCTGCGAGCCTGCGCAGTCGAAATACACATGGACATGTCACGATAATGCGAGAATTTTTAGGTAAAATGCTGCAGACCAAGATCAAGCAAAACTCGCGGCACACACACTTTGTGCGAACCTGCGGAGTCAAAATGCACATGGACATCGCACAAGAGCAATCATGCGAGAATCTACAGAATAATGCCAGGGAACAGATGGAGCATCCTGATCAAGCACCGGCCTTAACTCTTACCGGAAGAACCCCAACAGTGTGGACACATTGTTTGGGGAACCATTCATCCCTAAAAATATGCCAACATAAATGATTCCATTATGATTCAATATGATTCATCTAGTATTTCTATATGGGGGTTTCCATAAATGAGGGTACCCCAAGCTCGCTGGATGGTTTATTTCAGGGAAAATCCATCTATAAATGCATGATTTAGGGGTACCACCATTTATGGAAACACACAAAAGGGATTATATAAATGAAATCTATATATACTTGGTGGTTCATCCAAGGAATATGATTCAATATAATTAATATTTCCATTTCGTTGTGATTCCATTTTGATTCATATTATTTACTATATAAATATATATTTCATGATGATTCAATATATTATTGAAAGTATGGTGATTATCCATTTTGGGGTATTCTCATATCATATACCATGGTGGTTCACCCCATATGAACCAATACTTGGTGATTATTAAAACTATTCCCATATGATCAATACAGGATGGGCCCCCCCACTTATAAGTTGGTTTATAAACATTGTAATCCCCATTAACTAGTTCGTTATATCTACCATAAACTATACTTTAAAGGCAACTTAGCTATCTCATAAACTTATTATCACCATTATATTTATTCTTCAACATACTGATTATCATAGATCATTGGTGGTTTACCATTGATTTACCATTGATTTACTATTAATTTACCATTGATTTACCCTCTGGTAAACTAACATAACTATGGAAAAGCACCATGTTCAATGGGAAAATCAACTATAAATGGCCATTTTCAATAGCTTTTTGTTAAATTACCAGAGGGTACCATTAGATCCAGCTCCTTCCAGCTACGATTGACACGTGCCCGGACCAGGCCTTACGGAGAAGACCTTGTGCCCCGAGAGCGAACGAATCACCTCCCAGGGCTTCGCAGCGTGGAAGGCCTTGGACCCTGGGGGAGATGGGTTTTTGGTAGGGAAAGGTTGGGGGAAATCACCAACGAAAATCATGGGAATCACCATAGGAATCACCATGGAAAATCATGGGAACACACCAAAAATGGATGTTTGTTCTTTGGTTATTGAACGTTATTTCAGAGCTGGCATGATGGAACTGGATGGAGCATCACCATTGTTGAAAGGTAAATCATCGATGATTGGCAATGTTGCATAGCTATGTCAAATTATCAGAGGGTATATCAACGTATATCATCTTCTATCACCATTTTCCGGGCAAAAATATAGCAATTTGGAAATAGAACATCCTGTTCAGACCCTTAAATGAGTACCACTTGAGGTGGGCAAAAAGGGAGGTGATTTTACCTCTGGACTATGGGGATTCATTCAATAGGATTAATTACATATATTTAGTTTGCAATCAATTGCGTAGTTTTTGCTTCTCGTGACATAAGCCTGTTTATGGTTGGTCTTGTTCCTGTTTTTCTGAAGCAAAATTACACCTGGTTGGTGGTTGGAACAATTTTTATTTTTCCATATATCGGGAATAGTAACGCCAACTGACTTTCATATTTTTCAGAGGGGTAGGTCAACCAGGGGCTTCCGGCTCAAATTCTGGGTTGCCCCTAGCGGGAAATCTTCCGTTCCCCGCGGGTTTTTGCCATTGACTTCGGTGCAGCTTGGTGTGCACCATCGCTTTTCTGGCATTCAACCTTTTGTCACTGTCATTTACTTGACTGACATTTACCTTGGTTTTGGGTTAATCTTTTGCCTTCGATCCCTGCTACTGATTCCTGCGGCATTGAAATTTTTCTGTTGCTTTGATTTGGCAGTGTGGTATTGGGGCACAACTGGTATAATTGATTTTGGAAACTTACAATTTTGCTGGCCTCTGCAGTGAGCCGATCACTGAGTGGGATCACAATTTTGACGTGCATGCTCAGTGCAAAGATACTATTGGGCATTTTCGTTTTGGACCTTTGTGTGAGTTTTGATTTGGCGAGCCACGGCTACACCCACGCAGAAAAGAGCGCTTCGTCGAGCTCGAGCACAAGCTCGACAGAAATTGCACCTTTTCAAACGTGACTATCTGAACCTCTCGAAACAGCAAATCAGACATACAGTTGGCATTTTGGACAAACATCATTCCAAGGATACAGTTGCCCTTGCATTGATTCAAAGCAAGATGAACACTTCATCCCAGTCATGGAGGTGCGCTACATGTATGAAAATATGTGGCAAAACGCACCAATACTGTGGTGTTTGCGGCAAATCCTGGCATCTATGTGCAGATCCGACCTTTGGTACAGACACTACCTCCAGACAGGTACAATGGTCGTACACAGCGGGTTGGGAGGCAGATCAGGAATGGGACAACATGGATTGGAATTCACAGGATCAGAGTCAAGCCTCTTGGACGAAGTCACCAAGACGAAGGCAGACACCACGGAGAAGATCCAATCGCCGCACAGGTCCGAAGACCGATGCAGTCAATGGACAAGCTGGCAAGGGAAAGGGGAAGGATCACGGAGTGACGCCTCCATTGGGTCCCCCTGCCCTGCCAAGCTTGTCACCAGCCGAAACACCATGGCTTACGCCACTCATGGCTGTGCCACCACCGATTGGAAACCCGCCAGCCCAAAGTGCCGAAGACAAGCAGATGAAAACAATCATGACCATGCTCAAAAAGCACAACGACACGCTGCCACCAGAGCTACAAGCTCTTGTCAACGATGCAGTGATCAAAGATGGACAGATCGAAACAAAACAGCTTCACTCAGCTGTAGCAGCTCATGGTCGAGCCAGACGAGGCTTGCAACAAGCACAACTGGCTCATTTCCATCTGCATTCAGCATGGCGTGGATTTCTCACGCAGGCCGTTTCTCAGTGGAAATCCTACAGCGAGCAATTTGCCGACCAGGAAAAGCAGCTCACAGATCGAGTGCAGAAAGCAGCAGAAGCCTTGGCCCAGGCAAAAGAAACACTTGCCAAGACCAAATCTCTGGCAGGTGTGGAAAATCGAGAAGAGGCCATGAGCGAAGACGACACAGAAAAAGCTGCCAAAGAGGTCAACATCACAGCCGCAGACAAGATCAAAGAGGGCATCACCAACCTCCACACCAGCTTGGATGCTCTCAGATCCACTGCCGATCAAATGGTCGAAGAAGAGCAAAAAGCTCTCAAGCGTCCTCGCCTAGAACCCAAAACTGGAGATTCATCAAATGGTTCCACTGGGGATGGTACAAGTTTTGGCTAGGCCGAGCTAATATTGATGTTCCATATATTGCTCCATGGCCGGTTGTACATCCAGGGGTACAAGACCCGATTGTTATGAAATGGAATCATTCAGTCATCCATGAACATGACTTCATGTCAGAATGGTCAGCTCGGGATAGTGCATTTTGCCTTGCATGGGAAGTTGGAAACCATCAATCATGTGACCAAATGACAAAGTTTTGGCGCCATGACTCTGCAACAATCCATGAGACTGTTCTACAAAAGCATGATGCTGCCCAAGGGGTCTGGTTCAATCCACTTGTTGAGGGATTGGTTGAACGTAGTGGCTCAATGTACCAGTTCAGTTTTGTTACCATCCCAGGTTGCCTGCCATTCCATGTCCCACCATGGAAACATCAAGTGTCCAGTCACTCCCGGTCCCAGCCACTGAGTACAACTGAGCCATTGTGCAAGCTTGCCAGTTGTCCTCACGCCTTGTCCTCTGCAACCAAGCTTGTAGGACATGACAGTTTTGGTTTTGTTGGTTCCTCCGACTCCTCATTGTCCCACGTCCATTCATGCACGCATCCGATTGTCAGCAGCAGTTCGTGGACTCCAAATGTTCAAACAGCGCTGGAAGTTTTGCCTATGTATGGGTCATTGCAGACAGGCTGCCACGAAGTTGAAGCCTTTCCAAGCAATTCCACCGATGCAGATGGTTTCCAGGTTGCTGAGAGTCCTCCCTCCATTTTGCAAATAGGGTTGTCAGGCTCAACTCCACCTAGCAATTTTGATCGCCATAATGTGCACAGTTGGTCCCGTGCAGATGCCCCATTTGGTCTTGCAGAACGTAGCCATCATACTTCCGCAGCCATTTGCCCCAGCAATCATGACACTGATGCAATACCTTGGAACGTGCAACAGCATGGTGTCACCCGTCTCGTTGATGGCCCTGTCAGGTCTTGTAGGTCTGTTACAGATGCCTCCGAACCTACCCGAGGTCCATTGTTTTCCACAGTAAGGGCATTGCAATGGCCACCTCATGGCATGACTGTCCAAGTTCCAAATGGTCTTCATGCTTCAATGACATACCAGAAAGATCCTGCTTGGGAATTGGTCGAGCCCCATCAGTTGGCTGCAGTAGCCCCCAACCGACAGGACCCAAAGCAGCCCAATGTTGAGGTTTCTCACCAGCAAGATCCGACAATGCAGCAGTGGGAGCTTTCAAAGCTCACCCACTGCCCAACAGTCGTAGGTAGTTCTGTCCGGCGAGATTTTGAAAGCCCGCTCGCACAACTGCCTCATCAGGATTCAGAAGAGGATGAACGTGCAGATCTCCCAGATCCAAATCCTGGTGGCCCTGCCGATGCGCTTTTTGTCAGAGAGCTCACACGTGGTTTTCAAGAACTAGGATTAGATGTGAATGACAATGAGTTCACTGTACCCCTCCGTTCTTGGTTCCTAGACCATGCTACCATCCGACAGTGGTTTGCACCAAGAGTCTTCCAACTACATGGCCCCCCACAGTCATGGGAGAGCCAAATTATTGCTGCATGGCGTGACCACCTAGATGACAATGAATGGTTTGATGTCACAGTCATCCGTCCCCAGCCACCCAGGCCTCCACGACATCAAGCAGTCGTCATGGATATTGTGGTTGCCCAATCCATTCATTTCCCAAGGTATGCAGGTTTAGTCACGGTACTTCCTGCCCGCAACATGCGTTTTACCATGTACTCAGTCGCCATCAGCTTCAATTCCCAGATCTCAGGACAGGAAATCCTGCAGCATGCTGATGCAAGGCCGCTCTGCCGACGTAGGGTATGCACCATTACCCACCAATGGCAAGAAATCCCAGTCAATGACAGACTCACCCATGTCATGGGTCATGGTGATTCCTTTCAAGTTGTAGTCTTTGAGAACACTGCAGGCAATGAAGGCAACAAAAGACGAAAATTCCTGGCCGATAGTGCGTCCCAGGCATCGTCCAGCACAGGTCCTCAGGATGCTCCAATGCCACCTGCTTCCGCATGGCAAACGGAACCCAGCAGTGCCAGTTCGTCCAATGCATATCCGCTGCCGTCGCCATCCGAATGTGATTGTGATTTTTCCCATGAAGAAGGGCTGCATGCACCCCAGACGGTTTTGCATGTGCATCAGCTTGATGGTCCCATCAATGTTGTGATACTTCATGGCTCCCAAGGCATACATCCATCACACACAGTTGCTCAGGCCATAGGGGTTCCAATCGATCAACTGGAGATGTTGCACCAAGTCCCAATGCGCCCCAGAGACATCCCCAGAGGCCAAGTTGCTGTGATTGCACACCGCTCTGGAGACATTGAATACAACCAGAACCTTCGCCTCATTCTCATTGACATCATCTATCACCATCATCCGACAGTGCACGGCCATTTGACTCAACCAACCCAAGTCAGAATGGTCCAAGCAGCTCCTGAATTTGTGCTTCGTGATAGTCTTCTTCTACTTGCCGCTGTTTTGCACTACTGTCAGTTTCAGACAAATGACTGCGTGCTGCAACTCGATGGTCATATGTGGTCAGAGACAGATCAAATGCCACGGCAGGTACATCATGGCTCATATGCCATTGTCGATGTGCCCCCGCCACAAGGCTATGATGTCAACACTCGCACAGCAGCTCAAGTTTTGCATCGAGACTCATCAGCGCATGTTGATGTCATTCAGGAACTCCTTGAAATGTCTCCAGAAGAAGACAACACCATGCTTGTTCAGCAGTCCGTTAAAATTGCACCAGCTGCCCTTCCTGAGAAGTCAACACCGCCATCATGCCATGATCAGGATATGGGAATGCCTCCACAGCATTCAGTCAGACGGGATCCATGCCCCAGTACCCTTCACATGCTAGAGCCCCATGCCCCTGCCCAGCATTTTGTGCCAGTCCGAGATGGACAACATGAGTGCAATGCCGCTGTGCAGAGTGAGGTACCGCTGTCTCCTAAGGCCGTGTCGAACCCGCTGCCAGTAGGCCAACTCAAAATCACTCAGTTTTTCTCCACAACTCCCAAGGATGACTCTCTCCTGCCGTGCCAGCTGCGTCCAGGAACACAGCTCACCTTAGACAGGTTCTTTCGGACTAAATGTCTCCAAAATATTGTGTCCGACCCAAAGAAAGCCTGCGATGTCCCAGCTCCACAAGCTCTGCCGATGCCTCGCCAATGCGTCCAGGAAGCCAAGTGCGCTGCAAGTCACCAGGTTGATGCGCCAGCTTATGCCGTCCCTGTTCCTGCAATGCATTTACCTGCCCTACCTCCACAATATGGACCTCATTTGTGGCGGTTGGATTTGCAAAGGAGATTTGAAGAGCTAGCCCATGTGGAGCAGATCAATGTAGGCCCTGTCCTCTTCGTGCAGGTTTGGTTTGTCCATCATGTTCGGTTTGTCGCTTGTCCTGCCCCCAAGCTGGTCCGCATTGAAGAAAATCCAGAACATTGGTATGCTGATCTTGTTGAGGCATGGAGAGACCAAATTCAATTTGATACCCCTGTCAGAGTTGAAATTGTGACACCTCCACCTCCGTATACCTTTCATGATCATGCACCTGTGCACATCATCTTAGAACAGCAAGGCAGTCCTGAGGTAGTTGCACTGCTCTTCACAGCTGCGTTTCATGGAGGTCATCGAATGGGGCTTTTCCAAGTTGCAGAAGCGATGCCAAGCCACATTTGCACTCGCATGCTCATTCAGCATCATCAATTTCAACGGTTTTGTGACTTCAGGCCATGCCACATGTTCTCAGGGCGATTGCGTTTTGAAATGGACATGCCTGAAGAAATATATACTGGCATTAGTGTGTTGCTGGACGTTGGCACTGCTGAGGAAGTCAGTCGCTCTTCGACTGATGCTGTCCCATCCATACCAAGTGGAGATGCCATCGGGCTCATGCAAACTGGCCGACCAACCTTGTCGAGCCATCCCCTCAGCACAGTGCAATGCCCCCAGCCAAGTCAGTCTTTCAGTCCAAGTCCGTCCACCAGCCATATGCCACTGCAACAGCCACCTACGATCAGCCTCACCGTCGTCAATTTGCAAGAGTTCCAAGAAACCCTCAGCTGGGTAGTTCAAAGCCACAGAGCTGCTACAATGGCAGCCCCTGATGCTGTCTTCACTGTAGCCACCTGGTTTTCTGATGCTGATCGCTTGCCTAGGTCCGACCACTATCGTAGCGTGCAGTTGACATCATTGCCTCACCAGTGGCTCAATGATATTGCAAAGCGTTGGCATGACTTCATTGATCCGCAGGTTCAATTGGAATTCCACCTCGTCCAACCAGCCCCTGTTGGAGGTGATCCTAGCATTATTGCTCATGTTGTTCTGCTTCAAAAAGTGTTGTATCACCAGCGGGTAGCCCTCATTGCTGTCACTGACTGGAATGATGATCCATGGCATCCAATGCATGTATGCACTCTTCTGTCCCAACTTACAACGTATGAGGAACTTGTGCAAGAAGCAATGGTCGAGGATTTTTGCCCCCCAGTGCGGCCCATGGCCCATTGTTTGGTCCAGCATGGTACCTTGGCAATCACTCCCGGCTTCCAATTCCCTGTGCGTCATGGGTACAGTTTCGAAGTAGCAGCCACAATTGATGATGAATGCAGTCCTGTTGCCCTAGCTGACTCAGTAGCATTCATTCAGCTGTCATTTAGAACCATTCAAACTGCCATTCACCAGCTTCAGGCCAAAGTCATGTCAGCCTCACCTGAACCACCTGAGGTTAGCCAGATGGAGCTTCCTTCAGACCTAGCCGAACCCCCAATTCTGCCCGAGGCCCTGCAGACAAATGGAGCTGACTGTGACCAAGTCATCCAGCATCTCCAACCTCGCTGGGCCACCTATGCCCGTCCTCTAGCAAGCAGTGAAGAACATGCTGCCACAGTGATGGTTTGGTACCTTGACCATGTGCGTCTCCCACAATGTTTTAGGGCCAGAGCTGTATCACTGTTTCAAGACACCCGTGAATGGAGCTCCCTCCTCCGACATGCATGGAGAGATGCCATTTTGCCACATCTCCCAGTACAGGTCCACTTGGTGGTCCCTGACCCCGAGGAGCCTGACCCTGATGTCTTGGCCCATGTCCTTTTGACACAACAAGCCATTGATGGATTCAAATCTATTCTTATTTCTTCTGTTGACAGCGCAGCCCCAGGAGAAGTACGCATTCATGCTTCCATGGCGCCAGTCCAGTTGACCAGGCACACACTGTATGCCCTTACATATCTTGACCGAGACTGCAGTGCGGTTCAGAATACTTGTTCTGCATGGTATGGACCCAGAGAAATGGACATTGTAGAAGCCATGCCTCTTGTACATGGCATGTCATTTGTGGTGGCCATCCATCGTCATCATGCTCCTCAGCCAGATGACCCAGACCCGTGGGAGCACAACGCACCTGGTGTTAAGACAGCCCCAGTTCCAGTCAACCTGCAAGCCTCACTTCCGCCTGATCCATGTGCAACAGTGCACCTGGATGACCAGCGGCCACAAATGCTGTGGTTTGAAAGTGACGCGTGGTACCATGACCTGACTCAAGCTCCACCAGTTGTCCTGCACCCCCTCCCAGAGGGACTCAATGTGCCACCCGTTTCCTACTGGGCACTATTGCAAGACACGCCAAATGTCCCCACGCCAGAGGCACCAGTGCATTACTCCATATATGTAGATGGGTCTTCAGGGAATACTCATGCAGCATGGGGCCTGGTCCTGACGCAACATCATGCTGGGTCTGAACATTTTGTAGGCTGTACATATGGAACGGTCCACATCCACCCGCAGCATCCACAATGGATTGGCGCCCATTCTCTGGACAACATCGCTGCGGAGTTGACAGCCATGGCAGTTGCCCAAAGCACGGTTCTCCGATGGCCTGAGACAGCTACCTTCCGCATTCGACCCGACCTTTCCCTCAGTCGGTTGCTAGCCCAAGCGTTATCGGTATGCAGATCGAACCCTGTCCTGGCACAGATCTGTCAAGCCCAGGGGCTCTGGACGGCCAAGAAGGCGATCATTGAAGAGGTCAGAGGCCACAAAAGCCATCCATGGAATGAACTAGCTGATGCTCTCGCCAAATGGGCTATCACTCATGACCCGCTTTTCTCCACAGAGGACGCCAGGCCATTGCACCATTTTGCAGAGTGTCCCCATGACATCAGATGGTGCTGGATGCAGACAACGCATGCCTCCATGGCAGCCTGCTTCCCCCCCCTTATTGCCCAGCAGGTTATGCAAATCATTCCATCCAACACCCAGCTGTCACTCACGCCTGTAGAGCGACAACAGCCCGTCACCAAAGCCCCCCCAATGACCACCATTGCGCTCAAGGTCCAAACAGCAAATGTCCTCGCCACAGAGGTGTGGTCAAAACATGCTCAAGGCACACGCCGCTCAGGCCAGCGCACCACCAGACTCGATGCGCAATGGCATAAAGCTGGAGTCCATGTCACTGGGGTACAAGAAGCCCGCACTCCGGCTGGCCGCTTTCAATCGCCACATTACATCATCCTGGCCTCTGGTGCCAAGCTTGCCCGAGCACAGCTCATTGTGCAGCATGCCGATCCTCGCAGGCTATTTGTGCAAGCCAAAATTGGAAACCAATGCCTTTCCTTTGTTGTGCTTCATACCCCATGCCTTTCCACTCCGGTCCAAGGGCAACCGTCCCCCATGGAGTCCCTGCAGGCATGGTGGCAGGAAACGTCTACTCTTTTCCACCAATATGCAGTCTCCACCATGCTATGGGTCCTCATTGATGCCAATGCTCCTCTTGATGCTCAATGCGGAGATTTGGTGGGGTCCCATGGTGCAGAGCCCATGACCAAGCAAGGGGAACTGTTCAAGTGGTTCCTACAAGCCCATCGACTTGCCGTGCCATCCACCTTTTCAGCTCTTCACGGTGGTCCTACAACCACATGGACGCATGCCACTGGTAAGAAAAGCCGCAAAGACTACGTCTTGGTCCCTGCTGTAGACTTGGCCCTGGTGCAATCTTCTGCTGTTGTTCTTGACCATGACAACACGTTCTCTCATGAAGACCACCTACCAGTTTTCCTCACCATGCAAGGCTGTTTTCCTGCGATGCACATGCCCAAAACGTATCAATGGGACGACATGGCGCTACTGGATCCTGCAAAGTGTGCGGCCTTCCGTGCAGCCCTCCACACGCTGCCACTTCCTGCATGGAACATCCACGTTGATGACCACACGGCTCTTTATGAGCAGCAGATCCTCCTCCTGGCCCAACAGCATTTCGCCAAAGCCAAGACAAAAAGCCGTTCCATCCAGCTCTCAGTGGTGGCCAAGGAAGCCATTGCCTTCAAGCGCAATATCCTGGATTGTGGTAGACAATTAGGGTTGTTTGGTCATGAGCCTTTTCGACAGGAGCTTCGTGCAATCGAGAAAGCAGTTGCCCAACTTGTCCGACAAGATATTCAAGCGTACTATGATGCCCTCATCCAGAACTTGGAGCAAGCAGGCGAAATGTCCAATCACCGTCTGGTCTACCGACTTCTGCAACGTCTGGGCCGTCGCAAAAAGTCTGCACCAGTTGGACCTAAGCCTCTCCCCATCCTGCGCACTAAGGATGGGACTATGGCTACCACTTATGAAAGCCAACAGACCATTTGGCGAGATCAATTTGCCGACATCGAAGCAGCTGTTGATGTCTCGTGGGAACAACTGCAGGCGGCCAATGCCTTCCCTCCTCCATTTGCTTCATTGGATGTTGACCCCTCTGCCTTTCCATCAAGCTGGCAGATTCATGCCCTGCTCACCAAGCTCAAACGAGACAAGGTGGCAGGTCCCAATTTGCTTCCGCCTGCAGTCATGAAAGCAGGAGGCGAAGTCATGTCCAAACAACTTGCTATGCTTTTTGCAAAAGCTACTGCTCACGCCAAGGAGCCGCTCACATGGAAAGGGGGAACACTTGTTCCCTTATGGAAAGGCAAAGCGTCCCCCAGTCTTCCTGAAGCATATCGAAGCATATTTATTTCCAACTATTCTGCCAAGTTATTTCATCAATGTGTGCGCCAGCATCTGGTCCAGGCCTGGGAACCAGACATTCAGACCATGCAATATGGCGGGCGTAAATCCCTTGGAGTTGACATGGCGCACCATGTGCTTCAATGTCATCAAGCATGGACTGCACAGAAAGGTCTTCCCACCGCAGTTCTCTTTGTCGACATCCGAGCCGCCTTCTACACTGTTTTGAGACAGAGTTTTACCCAACTGCCCAGCGACAATTCCACCTTTGTCGCTGCCATGACAGCTTTGGGACTGACGCCGGATGCGCTAGGCAAGCTCCTGCAAGCCACTGCCAAAGATGCTGTTGCAGCCAGACTGACCACACATTTGCAGCACCTGCTACGGGATCTCATGTGTCAAACATATTTCACCATTCCTGGGCTCAGCTCCTTTTGCCAGACAACCCGTGGTACCAGACCAGGAGATCCCATTGCGGACATTTTATTCAACATGTGCATGACAGTGATTTTGGCAGAGGTCCACACCACAGTGCGGCAAAATGCACAGCTGTGCTGGTTAGGATCGGACCTCCCTGTGTCTGACTTTTCCCAAAATCGGCCTGTCCCTCTTGAAGCCTATGCGGATGTCACGTTCGTGGATGATGTTGCAGTTGTGATGCATGCTCGCACCAATGACCGTCTCATAACCATGATACATGTCATCGTTGAAGCCCTTGTCACAGCCACTGAAACCAGAGGGCTTGCGATCAATTTTGACAGAGGTAAGACAGAGGTCTTATGGAATCTGGCTGGCAGAGGCACAAAACAAATCAAAGCTGATGCTCACTTGGCAGGCGCGGTCATGAAATGGACCACCAAAGATGGCAAACCCATGCAGCTTCCGTTGTGTCAAGAGTACAAACACTTGGGATCCTGGCTTCAAACCAAGCATCGCCACGCCCGTGAGGTTGCCAAACGAGCCTCGGCAGCCAAGCAACAATTTGGTCAAATGTCCCGATCGTTTTTTACCAAGCGGCTGTCGTTAGATGTCCGTGCCAAGGTTTTCCAAAGTCTTGTCGTGTCCAAGCTCATGTTTAACGTCCACACTTGGGCCGGTGTCACTCCCCAAGACTTTGAAGCATGGAATAATTCTGCCCGTCCGATGGTTGCTGTCATGTTGCGTGGTCGCCTTGAAGTCCAGTCACGGTTTCAGCACACCACCGATGAGCTGTTCGCTGCCTGTGGCATTTTGCCCCTCCCTGACCAGCTTCATGCCCAACGCCTTCGCTTCCTCAAGCGCCTCCTGCAAGCCTGCCCACACATCACATGGATGCTCCTGGAAGCCACATCAGGTCCAGGCTCATGGATGCAACTCTGCCGGGACTCCCTCCGGTGGCTGTGTCGCCATCATGGGGGTCGATTGCCTGTGAGCCCTGATGCTTCCTTTGTTGATTGGGCCACTACCATCATGTTAGATAGCCGGTGGAAGGGCAAGATCCGCAAGGCAACCCATCAGGCTCTTGCGTTCCATTCCGCCAAAGCGCGCCACCAGCTATGGCATCAGCATCTTTCCCAGCGCCTGGCACTGAATGGAGCCACACTTCCAGACCCGCCTGCCCAGAAAAAGGCCAGTGAAATCTGGCAATGTGACCTGTGCCCTAAGACCTTTGGCTCTTCTCGAGCCCTGGCTATGCATGCGGCCCGAGCCCACAGCTATCGTAAGAAAGTCCGGTACTTTGCTGTAGGAGATGTGTGTCCAGTGTGCCTGCAATGCTTTCATTCACGAAACCGCCTTGCCATCCATTATGAAAAGAATCCCGGCTGCTACGACACTGTGCAGGCCTGCTGGCCCCCCATGCCCAGCGCCCAGGTCGAAGCATTAGATCAAGAGGATCGCCAGACTGAGTCTGCGCTTCGCAAGGATGGATGGTGGGCGTCAAAGGCCCTGCAACCAGCACTCAAACTCTCCGGTCCCAGTCTCCCTCCAGTGCACAGCCAGGAAGCCAAAGACATGTGGCAGAAGACACATGCCATCAGACCGCCTGACACTCTTGCCTTTGAAAACTTGCAGGGTCGCCGCATCAGCTGCAAGGACAGTACCGATCCTCAGCTATGGTGGCAGACGAGCGACCTCCCTGCGTTTGTTTTTCAATCCCACCAAGGCCTAGACCGAGGGGCTGGAGCATACTCCATGTATGGCCTTGCCAGGGAAGCTGCGATGTTGCATGTCCGGGCCCTGGTTATTGTGCATTTCTTTAGCGGCTACCGAAGAGTCGGTGATATTCATGATATCATCGATCATCGCATCCAGCCATCTGGCGAGCACATTTTTACGCTCTCAGTAGATTTATGCATGCAACGCCAACACGCAGACCTAGCGCGGCCTGAAGCCCTGAAGTGGTGGCAGTCTCGTGCGGCATCGGGACAGCTAGTATGCACAGGGGGCGGCCCGCCCTGTGAAACATACACGGCCGCCCGCTTCCATGCCATTGGAGATGAAGCAGGCCCTAGGCCGTTGAGATCGGGGGCGCACCTTACCGGCCTCCCAGCGCTCACCAGAAAAGAGCAAGCTCAGGTTTGGATCGGAGATTGCTTGCTGCGTTTCCTAATCGACATGCTCTCAATCATGGCCGCCCTTGGCATGTCTGGATTCCTGGAACATCCACAGTTTCCTACATGGTGCGGACACATGGACCCGCCCAGTGTCTGGGCAATGGATGCCATTAAGCTGTTAAAGGGCCTGCAATGTTTCTCGGTCGTGAGCTTTGACCAATGCACGTGCGGTGCTGCGGGGAAAAAACCTACCACCCTTCTTTTGCTCCGTCTCCCTGGTGTTCGCAATGCGCTCCTCCAACAAGGACGATTTGGAAGATGTGACCATTTGCCAGGCACTCATGAGGCGCTGATAGGAAAGCAATCAGATGGATCCTACCAGACTGCAAAAGCAAAGGTTTACCCACCTGGGTTGAATCTCATTTTGGGCAATGCGATGTATGCGTTTGC
>Ga0126342_10000415_pt1 | contig 45131 bp, 29 predicted proteins | sample Cyp1metagenome_FD_92528 | JGI IMG/M metagenome (GOLD analysis project Ga0126342, IMG submission 92528) | Coral microbial communities from Lord Howe Island, Old Settlement Bay, Australia - Cyphastrea 1 metagenome | ecosystem: Host-associated > Invertebrates > Cnidaria > Coral ...
TTGAAATTGTGGTCAAAAGTGATACTTCTAAGGCTGCTGGGGAGATGATATTCTCCCTGAGGTGCTCCTTCAAGATGTGTAACACCTTCCAGCGCAAACTCTCGCTCACAATTTGGGAGATCACAGGCATAACGCCATGCTGTGTACACATTAGTTGGTATGTAAGTGCAGGACACTGTTGCAGATTTTCCAACAATCCCTTGCTCTCGCAAGTTTTGATCCAGCGTCAGACTTCCATTCACATGATGCACGGCGAGCTTTGCGCCTCGCTTCCATGGAAGCTTCTCTGACACCAACCTGCGCAGGTCAGACCCAAGCATGGAGCGATTTATGCTCAATTTTACTCCTTCTCCGGTCAAGCATAGAAGCTCAAGCTCCACCTCATCAGTTTCATCTGCTGCAGCTTTGTCAGTAGATGGATCCACGTAGCCATATTGTGCACCCGACATTCATAAAAAGTTACACACTCACCACGGTAAGTGTAGCCGAAAGGTCTTCACAAAAAGGAACATGTACAAGACTGAAATCTAATCTAGAACAGATTCCGGGATGAGTTTCAGTGCTATTTTGAAACCAGCAACCAGTCCTAAATCCATATTCAATGGGTTACCAACGATTCCATACATGGATTCCATACATAATCCACATAGTCCCATGGAATATATGGAGGTTTCCGCAACCAAGGGCTACCCCCAGTCATCATCCAGTTTTTGGTTGGATTTTCCATGAAATAAACCATCCAGCAATTGGGGTACCACCATGACTATGGAAACCTCCATAGTGATGTGTGAATATCCAATCTGGTTGGTGGTTTCAACCTATCCCTCCGAAAAATCATGGAGTTCGTCAGTTGGGATGATGAAATTCCCAACAAAAATGGAAAGTCATAAAATTCATGTTCCAAACCACCAACCAGTGATTATTAATCATGAATCACTATCATTAACCATCATTATCCCATACATTTCACCAATGCTTCACCCATTCCGAACCTGGCACCTCCCAGGTTTCACAGACGTCCACCGCACCTGAGAAGCCAACTCGAACTCGCAACAGCGCACGGCTAACCTGGGCGGAATAGCGAAAGCCATGACCCATGGCTGCTTGGAGAAATTCATTACCCTCTCGTTATTTAACATAGCCATGGAAAATCCCTTACAAATGGAGGTTTCAATGGAAATTATAGTGATTTATAGTGGATTTATAGTGGATTTACCCATTGAAAATGGTGATTTAAAGTGGATTTACCCATTGAAAATGGTGATTTTCCATAGTTATGTTAGTTTACCAGAGGGTACATACAAAAAAGCTACAAATGGTGATGTTGATTATCTATGGTTACCTATGTTGAATTCTCAAAAATGGTATGGGGTGATATTTCCACTGCAATATTTATATTAGCAGAGTCAATTGGATGGATGGTTTTCTGATAGTTTAAGTGTATTACTGGTTGGTGGTTTTAACCATATTGAAAAATATTACTCAATGGGAAGGATTATCCCATATATTGTGGAAAATAACAAATGTTTGAAACCACCATCCAGATTAATACTAGCGTTTTTTGTGCTAAATCGGTAAACCCCAAACCAGAAAGCCTCATGACTTACCAGAAATTGCTGGGATCTTCCATGATACTTGGGTCTCCTGGGTTTCCTGGGTCTCCTGGGTCAGACTACCCTCTGGTTATGACTAACATAGCTATGGAAAATGGTCCATTTACGGATGATTTACCTCTATTTTCCTATTAAGAATGGTGGTTTTCCAGTTTTCCATAGCTATGTTAAATAACCAAATGGTATATACTTATCAATCAACTTACCTATAGCTGAGGAGAATACAACACAGTTGCAAAGCATTTTTTCTTCGGGGATTGTACCAGTTACCAGTTTAGGATATGAAAAAAACATGGTGTATGTCGGTAGATCGGTAGCGATATCCACTGTACGGAGTATGCAAGCACTTGATGGGATTGTGGCAAATAGAAGCCCAAGATCACATTGAAAAATGTTTGGGGTATCATATACGACATACAATTATACGTGCCAATATTTGGATAGCGCGAATATTCCTGGTGTATGGTATGGTATCATCCTAAAAAAACCCTTGGGAAAAAGCATCACGTTGAGCAAAGAACAGGTGCTACCCTCCGGTAATTTGACATAGCTATTGAACATGGCCATTTTGTAGCTAGGTAAATCATCTATTTCTATGGGCCATGGCTTCCATAGCAAACTGTTAGTTTACCGGAGGCTAATGGGTGCAAATGAAACTTGGGATTAGACATTCACCGACCGTTGGTTCGATATGATGTTCTCATCACAAGGGGTGGGTCATTTATCACAGCCGTCTTTGATAAAGAAAGATGGACCATTCAAGGCCTGTCAAGGTAACATCACCACATTTACTTGATGAAAACACCCATGTCCAATTATCCACATTTAAAATCACCATCCAAACCGCGAATCAAGCCGGTATAACCCTCTAACCCCTCAGATTCTGCGTGATTTAATGCCGATTTGATTCGCGTAACTAAAACAAAACTCCTGATGCTCACGCTGAGCTTTGTCTTTTGATGTTTAGATCCAAATTAAATCAGCTGGTTGGTGGTTTCAATCCCTCTGAAAAATATGAAAGCCAGTTGGGATGATTATTCCCAACTGAATGGAAAAATATAAAATGTTCCAAACCACCAACCAGTCATGTATTGATTAAACCAAATCTGTTGGTGAATGATGCCCCCACACATTAAATCATGGTTAAATCTTTAGACATTTCCCTATCATTACCCAATATATCTAGGGATTTCCCATAAAAAAAAAAAAACGCTGGATCTGTCCAGTTCGCAAACTGTAAACGTTTACCAGGCCGGCTAAATCATGTTAGATTCACGACTAACTTGGATCATTTCCGGATCCATGGTGCTGCTACATATGCTAACATAAATGGGGTATATTGATGGGATCCATGGCACACCATAGATAGCAGCACCATGGATCCGTCATGGGTACATTTACTATATATACCATATATACCATCCGTCATGGGTTTTGGAGGCTTACTGCGCAGTGAAAACTCACCATTTTGCCTCGGGGTTTCACGACTCCAGAACTCCGGTCCAAGGCGCATCAAGGCACCACATCCATGTCCCGACTCACCTTATGTTTCGATCCCAAGACTTCCAAGGCGCAAACGTGGACAATTCAAAAAGCAAATAGAAGTTTCATAGAGGAAATTCTAGGAAATGATATATATATATATATATATATCTTGGAATCTATAGTTATATGATGGGTATGCCAACAAATATAGTTAGATGACTGCTTGATGGTTAAAACTCTTGAAAAAATATGAGCAAGTCAATGGGAGGCATGACATCCCATATATGAAATGGAAAATAGAACATGTTCCAAACTACCAATCAGTATAGGAAATTATAGGAAAATCATCTACACATTCTGCATTTTCATGAGAACATATGATGGAATTTTGATGATTTTGGATGATTTTTGGATGCCGTTCTTAAAATCATCACACTATTTCTTAGCCTCAAGGTTTCTCTCACCCAAGGGGTGATTATCCATTCTAGCCTTTCCTGATCCAGAACAATGTCCATTGCAGGCATATACTATCAATAATGTCCTTTTGGTAAAAATAGAGGGGCCGGTTTGGTATACCATCTATCATCATTTACCTGTTGTTAAAGGGGTTTCTTCAAAACCCTCTATTAATCAACCAACCAATGGGAAAAGGACATCTATGTATACTACAATGTCAATATAACTCATCATTTCCGTTGATCTCAGCCTAGGTCGATGTAAACCCACCATAAATTGTTGATGTTTGAAGCTGCTCAAGATTGACCTCCCTTCCCTTCCCGTTCAACGGAGCGCCCCAACTAGAAGTCGGCGTAGCATGTGGGTCACCTGTGAGTTTCATGTGAACCTTGTGAGGTCTTCGCAGTGAAGGGTTGAGGTTAACCTTGGGGCGACCTAGGCCCTCCCAAGTACCTAGAAAAATGGGGTGTTCTAGCCATTACCCATAGGATCCATGGTGATGCTATATATGGTGTGCCATGGATCCCATCAATATACCCCAGTCATGTTGGCATATATACCAGCACCATGGATCCGTCATGGGTTATGATGAACTGTTAGCGATGGTACTTAAGGAACAATTATAGGGGGTAAAAGTGGATAGAATCAAAAGTTCGGGTGTTTCAATACTTTCAATGGATTGGTTCGTGGGAAAATTATGGAACATCCCGGAATCCGCATGGTTGTTATACCTCCCAATTGGTCAGAGTTTCTGGTTAAAATATCTTAAAATCACTAGGAACTCATTCCTTCCTGCTTACAAGGTGGTGCCCCCCAGTGATGTTTGTTGGTTTATAATCCCATTAACTATAGATATATCATATATCACCTATAAACCACAGTTATTGGAGTTATGTTCACCAACTGAACGCTATCGAACGGGGGCACCACCTTGTAGGTGATTGATCAGGTGTCACGGTCATTCAACTTTAAGCGAGACCGCAAGAAGTTAACTCCCTCGGGACGGCAGAATGGGTTTCAAAGTCATGGGATTCTGTGGGTTTCAGCCAGGTAACATATGGAATACCCTCTGGTAATGACTAACATAGCTATGGACAATCACCATTTTTCATGGGAAAATCCACTATTTCTATGGCCATTTTCAATAGCTATGTTAAATTACCAGAGGGTAACCATTTTTGAGCCAGTTAGATGAATGACATATATGTGCCATGGATTCCAAAAAAAATGTGAGGCCCCCAAGATAGATGTGAACGTTGGTTTTTAGATAAAAGCCCCAGTAACTAGTTCGTTATAAGTACCATAAACCATAAACCAGTTCGTGAGTCATTGGAATTATGTGCCCCCAACTGAACGCGATAAATCGTGCGTTTACGGGGGCCCCATCGACCGTACGTTTCTGGGATACGTTTCTGGATGTAACAACCCATGGTCCATGGTGGGGATGAACCAACAAAAATTGAGGATCCAATCACAATGGAAGGAATCATCACCTACAGTACAGTTATGGCCCGAGTTATACCAGTTGTAAGTACTGTTAAATAACCCCATGGATAGAATGTATAATCCCATATTAATCATATTTATAACCACTTATAGCCATTTATAATTGGTATTTCGGGCCGGCGGCCATAGTTTTCCTTGCTCCAGCCCAGGTGAGGTGCTCCAAGTGAGGAGCTGCACCAGACCATTTTCGGCGTCGCTTTGGCCGATCAACCTTCAAGTACATGTCTTTCGTATTTACTAGAGGAATAAAAAACTTAGGAATAGAAAAGCCCCAGTAACTATAGTTATAAGTACTATAAACCATAGTTATTGGAGTTATTTTCACCAACTTAGCTATCTTGGGGGCCTCACATTGTAGAGGAATAAAAAACTTAGGAATATTCTCTGGACAAACCTTACCAGAATATTCAGAATACTCCTCCAGCCAATTTCCATACATTTCTGGTAAAACTCGATCATGAATGGCACCCAGTGGGGAACATCGTCCTTTCAAAGGTCCGGGGTTTTGATCCGGATCTACTGAACAACCCCGACCCAGGTTTCCGACATGGGGGGTACCCCTTTCAAATCGTCTATTTGATGTTCGATGTTCCATTGTAAACCAACCATTTTAGAGGAGATGTCCTTTGAAGATTGGTCTAATACCATCTAGTACCCCTACCCATACTTATCATTCCCATGACGGATCCATGGTGCTGCTATATATGGTGTGCCATGGATCCCATCAATATACCCAGTCATGTTAGCATATATACCCTCTGGTAAACTAACATAGCTATGGAAAATCATCATTTTGTAGCTGGGTAAATCCACTATTTCGACTGGGCCATTTTCAATAGCAAACTGTCAACGTTTACCAGAGGGTACCAGCACCATGGATCCGTCATGGGATTACTTATCCCCCTATAAAAACCCTCTGGTAAACTAACATAGCTATTGAAAATGGCCATTTATAGTGAGTTTTCCCATTAAAAATGGTGATTTTCCATAGTTATGTAAACGTTTACCAGAGGGTAGTACCCCTACCCATACTTATCAATAGCAAACCATGGATCCGTCATGGGATTACTTATCCCCTATAATTTGGTGCCCAACCCCACCTGTGGCATCCAGCAGCAGCTTCACCAAGCGCGTCGAGCGCGAAGCCGTGGCCAACAGCAACGGCGGACAGGCGACGCCGCCGGCGACGCAGGGCAGCGGTGGCCTGCGAAACGTGAGGAAATCACCCAGGAGTCATCAAAGTTGTTGGGTTTTATTTACCCTCTGGTAAACGTCTACATAGCTATTGAAAATGGCCATAGAAATAGTGGATTTTCCCATGAAAAATGGTGATTGTCCATAGCTATGTTAGTTTACCAGAGGGTAGATGGTTTGTAATGGCGTTTACTAAGGATAATCTGAGGAGTATAATGATTAAAATGGATATATTATAATATATATATATGTGGATTTTAATGACGTTTGATGGTTTGTCATGGGTTGGTGGTGCCCCATATCCATGGGAAAACCATAAGAAAATGGTGATTTAACCAACATCAATGGGGGTTTCAATGGGATTTGGGTTGCTGATTTATGATAGCGTTCAGTTGGGGGCCACATAACTCCAATGACTCACTATGGTTTATGGTAGATATATATTGACATACTATTCCTAGGGTTTATAAAGCAACGTTCACATCACTGGGGGGGGCACCACATTGTAATGGCGTTTACTAAGGATAATCTGAGGAGTATAATGGATATATAATGGATATATACATATTATATATATATACACATAATACATATGGATTTTAATGACGTTTAATGGTTTGTCATGGGTTTTGAATGGTGTTTGAAGATTTTGTTATGGTGTCTTTCAAAAATTGTTCTTAGTGGAAGCTCCATTGTTTTTTTTGTTCTGTGTTCTGAATCATGTAAATGGGTGCTTAATAAAGGTAATGTGAGGAGTATAATGGATTTTAATGAAGTTTAATGGTTTGTTATGGGTTTAAAATTTGTTAAGGAGTTTTATTGCCTTTTAATGTTATTTTGAATATAAAATTTATGCGTTTTAACTAGATTTTGACAAGGTGTTTATGTTGATGTTTTTTAACTGGATTTTCATAAGGATAAAATGAGGAGGATAATGGGTTTTAATGAAGTTGTGTGGTTTGTCATAGGGGTTTTATAGTTGTTCGATGGAAGAGTTGCGGGTTTATTGTGATGTTTATAAGATGATGACGTCTTTTATATATATCTGGGTAAATTATAATATTTCACTAACCTGAAATAAGGTTATTTTGGGATCATTCCCCTTACGAACCATGATTTCCAGTGAGGTCGCAGTGAGGTCGTTATAATTTAACCAGATATATATATATATATAATATATGGGTTTGTCTGTAAAATAGTGTACCCCTACACCCAATGGTTTTGCTGATCATTATCCCTACTAGCCATGGCTATTTCATTGGGGGTATAGCCCATTTTCAGACATAGCCATATCCTGGGATTGTTTCTTGTTTTTGTTGATATGGTCGACTCGGTGGATCCATAAGCAGCAACAAAGATACCAGATATGGGGATGGGTCAAAACCTTGTACCCCTGGTGAATATCAAAATAGCTGGTAAATGGATGTTCATCCCACTAAAAATGGTATTAATAGGTATTGATCCATACCCATATGGTTTCGTCTGATCTGGGGCAGGAGCTTGATGGTTTGTCATCACCTCATTTTTGCGTATGCAAAAGCCGATTTTCGGACAAGCCCACAGCAAAGCAAGTCACGAGATGGGGGATTCCCAAAATTGACGGTTTCGAATGGAAAATCCAATCTAGAAATGGATGATGACTTGGGGTACTCCCATTTGAGGAAACCACCATACAATGTGGTGATTCCCAGTTATAAGTTGGTTTATAAGCTCTAGTAAGTGTAGATATATCTACCAAAAATGTAAAGTCAAAAAAACAGAGACTTGAAATCCTCATCACGCCAGCTACGCCAAACAAAAAGATGTTTTGAGGCACCTACGCCTTTTCCCCGAACTCTCCTGTGAGTTAAACGGCACAAACCCTAGTAAGTTGGTGTATAAACCCTAGGAATAGTATAGATATATCTATACCATTATATATCTACCATAAACCATATATAGTTATTAACTTATTATTAACCATAGTTAATGTGTATATATATATATATTTTACCCATATGCGAACCATAGTGCTGAGATATTTACCAACATAGTTTTACCCAATGTTTATGGCCCAGTCATGTAGGTAAATATCTGGTTGGTGGTATATACCCCTCTGAAAAATGATGGAGTTCGTCAGTTGGGATGATGACATTCCCAACTTTTTATGGAAAGTCATAAAATCCATGTTCCAGTCACCACCAACCACTAACCACTAACCACCACTATTAACCATAGATTAATCACTATTAACAACTATTGACCACTACAAACAACCATGAACTATAAAATAAAATTCCATAAAATAAAGTCACCACCAACCAGATAATCATTAATAATCATTAATAATCATGAATAATCATGAAGAATCATGAATAATCCCATTATATCCATCATACACCAGCACTTTTGTATCCCATCAGTTTCCCCAATGCTTCGCCCAGCTGGCGATGTTTTGCATCGATCGAACCCTGTGGATCCAATCCTGAGAAAAATCCCCCAAGATGGGAAACAAATTGACATTTACCCTCTGGTTATGACTAACACAGCTATTGAACATGACCATTTATAGTGGATTTTCATGGATTTTCCCATTGAAAGTGGTGATTTTCCATAGTTATGTAATGACTAACATAGCCATGGTTAAGCCATGGCCCTAATCGAAATAGATGATTTTCCCAGCGAACGAAACCTCCATTTATGGTTGGGATTTTCCATGGCGAACTGTTAGTCATAACCAGAGGGGAAACTAAACATCAACAATGACGTTGAAGGTCATTCTTCCGATGCTACGTGAGCTGATGAGCCAAGTTGTTTGACAAATATCACCAGACATCCCATGACTTCGCAAATAAACGGGGGTGAATAAACCAAGCGTCTATAAAGACGCAGAAGTCCTACCATTGGATGCCAAAAAACGGATGATCAAATACCAAGACGAAAAAGTAAAACTATGACCTGGTTGGTGGCTTTAACATGTTTTAACCATCTTGAAAAATATGAAAGTCAATGGGAAGGATGACATCCCATATATGAAATGGAAAATAATCCATTCATGTTTGAAACCACCAACCAGATATTTTTTCCAATCATCGTTCTGAAATCATCCCTTTTTCGAGTAAATCATGTGGGTGGATGCCAAACCGTGACATTTCTAGTGAAGGATAATTACTAAGGTCTCTTAATGAATTGCACAGATTTTTCTATTTGAGCTTTTTTAGAAAAGGCATCTCCAAATTTGGAAACAACCATGAACTATAAAATAAAATTCCATTAAGTTCCAGTCACCATCAACCAGATAATCATTAATAATCATGAATAATCATTAATAATCACTAATATTTCCAATGTTTTCCAATCAATCTTGGATCTCCAACGAAGAAGTTGCTTCCATTTGGACCCCGATTCCGCCGAATAATGGCGGTTGAAAACTGTAGATTTTCATTGGTAAAATTCATAAATCAGTTGACTATACAGACAAAAACATTTTTGGGGGTTGATATATCATGATATACCCCCAATTTCCTAAACTATATTGACTATACAATCTGTTGACTATATACCCGTTGACAATGGGTTGTCCTAACCTTCCTCTGCCAAGTGCCTGCGTCGCAGGAGAAGAGATGTCAACTCTTCACTACCGGCCTCGGTCGACAGCTGAAGCATCTATGCAAGCGGTATGCAAGGTATATCCAACAATAAACCTCTGGTAAACGTTTACATAGCTATTGAAAATGGCCATGTATCGTTGAATTACCCACTAAAAATGGTGATTTTCCATAGCTATGTTAGTTTACCAGAGGGTACCCAGATAATCTGATAGAGAAATCTGATCATAACTATGGAACATCACAATTTTTAACAGGTAAATCAACTATAAATTGCCATGTTCAATAAGTTAAAGTACCAGGGGGTAAACCCGAATTCCGGATGGCAATTTCTTGTAATTTATCCAACAACGAAAATCACATTACAGCTCCCAATAATAAACTTGGCGATTACAAGATCGTGCCTATGTGTGTTGCTTTGCAAGACACATTACCGAGTTGGATATACCTACAATCAATCCCAAGTTATTTCAGTTGCAAACCAACTTAGCACAGAAACTGGGGCACCACCTTGTACTTGTGCATCTCCAGTCAGTATCTGTAAATTTTGAACTAACCATATCATTTTAAATATGGGTGTGTCTGAGAATAGGATCCACCTATTCAGGCCAATTTCATCGGGAGAATGATGCAAAAATCGCAGTTCGGATTTTTTCAGGTGTCCGATTTCCAGTCCCAACCCCATCTGCAATACCCTCTGGTAAACGTTTACATAGCTATGGAAAATCACCATTTTGTAGCTGGGTAAATCAACTATTTCTATGGCCATTTTCAATAGCTACAATGTGAGGCCCCCAAGATAGCTAAGACTCCAATAACTATGGTTTATGGTACTTATAACGAACTAGTTACTGGGGCGAATCTAAACCAACGTTCACATATGTTCACCAACTTAGCTATCTTAGGGGCCTCACATTGTTTGTAAACGTTTAGCAGATGGTAACTTGAAAAAAATCGCCAGTGGGATGGGCATCAACCAAGGAGATCCCCGAATTTTCCGACAGTTTTCCCATCGCAAAAATCCGCCGTATGGACCCCACCTTTGGACAAGCCACATTTACATCCGTATATATCCATAGGATCCATGTATGGTATATATATATATATATGCTAACATTTGGGGTATATTGATGGGATCCATGTTACCATATATATCCATATATAGCATACATGGATCCTATGCAATATATAATTGTGTGTATATATATATATATATATAGAAATCGCCCTCAATATCCTAATCATAAATTGGAATACACTGCCATTAGTACAAAGAGATGTAGCCAAGCGACGAACCATTCCAGAAAGAGGATGGTTACGGGCTTCCACTCCCCCGAAAGAAAAAAACGCATGTGGATAATCCGCAAGTTGCTGAAGGAAACACATTAATTAAACAAGAACAGTTCCCAAATAGTTTGCCTATAGATTCCTACAGAGACACAAAAATCATCAAAAATCCACACAAAACCTACTTCCCACGGAAGCAGCATTTTTTCAAGGTGCCTCAAAGGCCAATAGATGGGAAGGGAATCCCCACTGTTGAATTTTGCTGGTCCTGTGATCACTGAAAAAATCCTGTGATACTTTAAGGTTGCTTTGATTCAGTCTCTCCGTGTGTCAACGTTTTCTTGGTCGATGACATCATGATTCACTGAGAAAAGACTCACAAATGCTGTTCAATTTCACCATCAGAGCATTTTCTGATGCTTTCAATCCTAAGGATATCGCAAAAAAATCTACGGTGAACATCATCCCATTTTGAAAAATCAACATCGGTGAAAAAGTTAACGTGATCAGCGGCCCATCGACCCATCGACCAAGAGGCACCAGTGGTGCTTAAGACCCCATCCGGATGGTGCTTTACAACATCACCATGTGAGCCACGAAAAAAATACACATGTTTCCCGTCTCATGAAATACTTTTTTCAAGGTTATTACTAATACCCATATGCTCCATGTATAGTATATTATAGTATATTTACCTACAAAACTGGGCCATAAAAATGGGCTATGTTGGTAAATATCTCATGGAGTTTCTCTGTTAAATATGGTGAAATATGGTGAAATCATGATCCCCCAGCCTATCAATAACATCCCTCAACTTGTATGGCTATGGCTCATAGCTCCTGGTGTGGTTATACATCAGTCGAATCATTGATGTTATCTCAATGGGTGGTCCGGTGATGGCTTCCGATTTTCCATATGGGTGGAATGTTCCGTACTTTATCTGGTTGGTGGTTGAGCCACCTACCCCTCTGAAAAATGATGGAGTTCGTCAGTGATGATGAATTTCCCAACTTTTAATGGAGAGTCATAAAATCCCATGGTTCCAGTCACCACCAATCATTAAACATTAACCACCATTATTAACCATAGATTAACCACGACATTAACAACTATGGATCACTATAAACAACCATGAACAAACCATTAACCAGATTATATCCCAATATCTTTAGACATTTCCCTATCAGTACCCATTAAAAATCTAGGGATTTCCCAATTAAAATCTTCCAGTCACCAACCAGTTATGGTTACGTTCCTAGGATCTGGATGCTTCAAGCACCAGGATCACCAGGCTCCGGACCCAGCATGCCCAGTCTAAGACGCATCGACCTGCCGTTCTTTTTGGTTGAAGGATGATGTGGGTATTTTAAAAGACATATTGCCCATATGCCCATGTATAGTATATCTGGTTGGTGGTTTGGAACATGAATTTTATTGTTCCATTCAGGTGGGAATAATCATCCCAACTGACTTTCATGGTTCGCATATGGGCTGGGGATTGGTAAAAAAAAAAATATGGTGATCTTATTTATTGGAAATGATTTTATCGGGTTCTTGGTATAAACGCATGATTATTATGATTATGTTGGGATTCGTTCTGGGAGTGTACTTGGGATTTCATTGATGAGTCTACATGTTTTCATGTTTTTTTTTGTGTTGAGATGATTTGTTGTTTGCGGGATGAGTTTTTGTGGTGCCCAAACAAATGCCATGTTCGGCTGGAACATCGACTGAGATCGACCTTCAAAACATGGTGAGTTAAGCTTCACTGGCTTTTAAAGCAACAAATGATGCGGTCCAATTTTCCGAGTATTCTTGGTTCTGGCTTCTCTGGGTCCATGTCAAAAACTGGAGACTGATAGGCATTGCTGTACATTTTTAGTTTCTGCGGCTGTTTTCACATATCTGTGCGATGGATGTATCTGCTACATGCGTTGTTGCCCTGGTGCCCTCAAAGATAAACATAACTGAAACATATTAGTCAATGGGAAGGATTATCCCATGTATTATAGAAAATAAAATTCATGTTTGAAACCACCAACTTCCACCAACCAGATAATGTTTCCTTAAAATTAGAGAAACCCCATTTAAAACAGAGATTTGAATGGTAAGGTCACGTGGTCTAAACCACATGATTTGGGGTACCCATATTTTAGATGGCATCTCCAACACCATCTATGGCATCTATGATCTATATGGTGAGGTGGGTGCTCAGGTCGATATGTTTTACGAAGTATTGACATGGGCTGCCCTCTGGTAATTTTCGAAAAATGGCTGGAAAACCCACACCTCTACTGGACACATATTAGGATAATATAAATCAATCTAATCTATAAATATACATGATTTTCCTGAAATTTGTGGACGCTATATTATGACTTACCACCATGTTCCTCGCAAATTCAACTCTAAATAAATTATGTCTGGGTAATTTATCATAATTCACTAAGCTGAATAGTTCGGCCATTTGGGGATGATCTCCCTATTAAAAACGCTGATTCCAGGGTTCGGGAGACCAGTGAGGTCGTTATAATTTACCCAGATTATGAATGTAAAACATTGAATAATGATAACTTAATGATAACCATACTTCTATATACACATTATCAGTGGATATCATCATGTGTAACACACTCTTGCTTTTGTTTTTCATGGATTCCTTTTCAAATCCGAAAGAAAAAATCATAGAACAAATGAAGCATATCTCGGTGGGCATATCCTATTGACATGTACCTTTCCAAAGTCAATGGAGAAAAGCTGGAGGGAAACACATCAGAAAATCCATTGGTTTCCGGTACAATGCTCGCTTCCATCAACCCATTGGAGCCCCCCCAGTGATGTGAACGTTGGTTAACAAAAACCCTATAGTAAGTATAGATATATCTACCATATAAACCCTGGTGAGTCATTGGAGTTATCCCCCAACTGAACGCGATTCCGAACTGGGGCACCACCGTATTACTACTGGATCTACGTCACTTTGGATCATGTCTTGAGAACTTGATTCGTCTCCGCACTGCGGGTGCCGATCGTCACTTCCCATCGCTGTGGTCCGGTTTCACCGGCGCTGCAAATTGGCACGGCAACGATCTTTTCGGCAAAATCGGCAGAAAATTTCCATGGACCTGAAAAACCATTTCAGTGGTTTAATGGTGGTTAATAATGTTTTTTTTCGTGGTTGAGAATGGTGAACTGGTTGGTGGTTTCAACCTACCCCTCTGAAAAATGATGGAATTCGTCAGTGATGATGAAATTCCCAACTTTTCATGGAACATAAAATCCATGTTCCAGTCACCACCAACCAGGTGAGGTTTCTTGTTGCGCCATATATGGTGGCCGAGAAAGGCCAGCTTTTTTTGGCCTCACCAGCTGGAGCTCATCCCTCCGGCAGATGATCACATTCATGGTGAAACCTCATATCTCTTAGTAGGTGAAACCGTAGAAAAATTAGGGAAAACAAAAAAACAATCGCATTTTCTTCAAGGGTTTCCCCATTTTTCATCATCATCATCATCATCATCATCCACATTATCCACATTATCCTCCCACACACACTTTGGGGCCTCTTGCCGTTTTTTTTTTTTACCAACCATCCACCAGCCACCTGCTGAGTCTCGTTGGTTTGGATCACCCTTATGAGCCATCAACCATTTCAAGACCTGGCCGAGCTGTGCGAGATATGGAGAGATATGGAGAGATATGGAGATACAAAGCCTCAGTGGGGCCCCAAAAAAATTCGATAACTAAGCTGACAAAGCTAAGTGGCATATATTATATGGCATTAATATGGCAACTATGGCAACTATGGTAGATATAACATGATCTAACTATAGAGAACTTGTTTTTTTGTCTTCATGGGGTTTATATACCAACGTTCACATCACTGGGGGTTATACACCACAGGATGGTATGGTGGTTCCTATAGGAGTATTACAACATAGCCATCAGGAAGCTGAAGGTTGGGGGTGGTTCATCCCGGTATAGCAACCCCAAATTCAGTGGTTAGAAGTTGGACACAAATCATGGAGGAAACGTTACACTCTGGAAAACATTAACAGTTTGCGACATAGAACATGGCGATTTATGGTTGATTTACCCAGCTACAAAATGGTGATTTTTTCCAGTTCGTTTTTTGTAAACGTTTACCAAACGGTACCATCCTAACATCATGGAAGTTTCCTGTTCGATCTTTTTGGGAACAAAAAATCACCACTGAGTTCATTCAAATCACGATTGGGTTCTGAAAGAGAACTGACGATTGGGATGAACCAGCAAGTATTGAGATTGTGTATTTTTGAGCAACGCAAAACTCAACTGCGATAGCAAAACTCTCTTGAAATTGTAGTTGTAGTTAAGTCTCCCGGCCAGTTTATGTTCCTGTAGACACTGTAGAATGTTCCTAAGTTGATAGACATGTTATTTTTGTAAAGAGCCAAACCTGAACATGACAAAACAAACTTTGAAATAGGTAGCCTCTGGAAATCAGCTCCACGGTTTGCTGGAAAATCCTCCATTTATAGATGCTGTTACCATGGAAAATGGTCTATCTATATCTGGTTGGTGGTATACCTAACCCTCTGAAATATATGAAAGTCAGTTGGGATGATTCTTCCCAATATATGGAAAAATAAAATTCATGTTCCAAACCACCAACCAGTATATTATTGGGATTTTCCAGCTAGTTGTCTATTGGAAATTTACGGGTTAGAGTACCATTCATACCCATACCTACATTTGGACCATTTATGGGGTAAATGTTGGTAAATATCTCATACATGGACCATATGGGTAGTGGATAACTGCAATTCTTAGGCAAGTTCACATTCGACACAAACAACGCCCAATCTTATACGCTCACAGCTCACAGAGTCAAACAGGTTGGCTTTATTTGGCAGATCGTCGCGGAAACCCAAAAAAGTATATGACCAGGGATGTCTCAGATTGAACTTGTAGAAAGCAGGAAGGAAGACAAACCGGACCTCAAATTGTAGTCCACTTGTAGGATTGTAATCCAATCTTACTTGTATATGGAAGGTCTGCGCAATCTAATTTGTTCATCATCGTTGGGTTTGGGCAAACAGGAAGATCATCCGTTCGCACGAATGGTGCAACTATCAAACATAAAGAACATGGTGAAGAGACACTGGATACAATCGCTTTGTTGGCAGATCTTCAAACAAACAAACCTGTTGTATCCAATATCTATGACCTGCTCAGGTTGATATCATACCAGGTATATATCTGTTTTCAGGTTGTTTCCCCGTACTAGCGACTACCGCCATACCGGAATTGTTTATTCGTTGAGATACCATCAACTCTCCTTGGGCTCACATAATCACCAATCACATTTGTTTAAAGCTGCAGTACCATCTGGTAAAGGTTTACATAGCTACGGAGAATCACGTTGTTTTTATAAGAAAATCCACTATGAATGGCCCAAATGTTCCATGGCTATTATGCTCAATTACTAAAGGGTAGTATCCCCATGGATTCAAGTGCAATTATTGTCATATAGCCGACACGGAATGGTCACCACTCTCCCGAGGGGTGCAGTTCCAGTTATTAAGTATATCTGTATCTACATATACCATGTATATATTGCACAATATATATATATATTATATATAATACATAATATATATATATATTGTGTATCATATAATATATATATATATATATGTATATATATAATATATATATAGTATACATATAATTATATAGGAACCCCATATCCCAACTTATGGATACTTCTGGGGCTCTGACGTGATACGTGTTCCAAAATTTCCTCTGCCATTCCATTATACTAGTTCACAGGGATTCTCTGTTCATGGATTGCGATCGCAACAAAACTATGTTATATAGTATAATCCCCGAACTAGTCATCAACCAACAAGAGTTTAGTAGACCTTCCCGAACCAAAATATGTTCGTATAACCGGACTACTAGTAGACATCAACCAACAAGAGTTTAGCAACCACTGCTCACATGTTCAGATCCCATAGGCTGGTTGGTGGTTGAGCCTACTCCTCTGAAAAATGATGGACTTCGTCAGTTGGGATGATGAAATTCCCAACTGAATGGAAAGTCATAATCCATTCCTGTTCCAAACCACCAACCATTAACCATTAACCGCTATTAACAACTATAGACCACTATAAACAACCATGAACAATATTAACCAGATTATATCCCAATATCTTTAGACATTTCCCTATCATTACCCAATATATCTAGGGATTTCCGATTTCCCAATTAAAATTGTGATTTTCCATAGTCATAAACCACCACCCAGAAATAGTTTTTCGCATCGGTCCCCTTGGACGTCCAAGCGGTGAGTTTCGCGGCGCCGCGCCTGCACTTGTCCTTCCGTGCAAGGATTGGCATATACTCCACGGGCCGCCCAGGACATCAACATCTGAATGCTTCCACCTACCATCGCTTGGCCAAAAGATATGGTTGGTGGTTTCAACCTACCATCCTGGTGGGTTAAGTTAAAACCTGGTTAAAAGCATGGTCAATAAAATCATGGTTATTATATGGTTAATGATGGTTTTTATAATATCTGGTTGGTGGTTTCAACCTACCCCTCTGAAAAATGATGGATTTCGTCCGTTGGAATCATGAAATCCCCAATATGTGGAAAAATAACATTCACCTGGTTGGTGGTTTTAACCATCTTGAAAAATATGAAAGTCAATGGAAATGAAAAATAAAATTCACGTTCCAGTCACCACCAACCAAATGGGGATGTCATGGGGATGTCATGAAAATGGTCCAGTCGAAATAGTGCCAATTTTACCCGGTAGAAAAATGGTGCAAAAAAAAACAGCCATTTTTACCCTGCAAAAAAAACGAAGTTCTTAGCATTTAGCTGGTTACTTAGTAGATAATCCCATTGAGACCTAAAGACTTAAGGATTTTTTAGCACCCATCTAAGGAATCTAAGGATTTGGATTAAAGACCTGGATATGGATTGCTTTCTATGGAACGCAAGCTGTCATCCAACTACAAATGATGATAGCAACTGTCATTGGACCAATTTTGTTAGGACATTCTTCAATGGAAACCTTAGTTTCGCCCGTCTATTTCATAAAGGAATGACGTGATTTGATGTTTGCTTCATCAACATCAGAGAAACATCCAAACATGTGGTACCGGAAACCAGCAAAAATGAACAGAACTAGATGTGTTTTTGATGATTTACCTATTAAAAATGGTGATTTCCAATGGTACTCTCACAGATTTCACCCCAACACGCTGAGTGCTGGCGTGCAAGTTTGTCATGCAGGTGGGTGCTTGTCATTGCAAATGTGTTTGTCACAAGATCCGAAGCGGGGCATCCACTGAACATTAAAACCTTCAAGGGCTAGCACAAGTATGGTTTTCTTTCGTGGAACATCATTGGGTTTGAAAGAGAAATAGTTCCAACCCGGGCCTAGTTGCAGAGATGGCAACCTGTCAGATCTAATTTGCGATTTTTTCAGCAAGACTTTCACCTCGTCCGGGAAAGGGCCTCTGAAAAGGGCCTCTTTACAATGGCCAGTCCAGGATCCTAAATTGGAGATATATAGTCAAAATATGGCCCCAAATATGGACAGTACTTCTATTTTAGGATCCTGAAATTCCCATCTTTACAAGCAGGACTTTTTAGGGTTTCAGCTCTTTCACCGCCTTCCTCGGCGGGTTCCGCTCTCTTTGTTCCGGCCGCAAGAAGGGCGAGCGATAGTCACTGGAATGATGCAATCTTCATCAGGTACCCCAAATGCTGCTCAAACCAAGCTTAAAATGTTCAGGTAAAAATTAGAGCTGGGTGTAATCAGTTGGTTTTCACCATTTTTACTACTACAGCTGATTCTTTTGCCTTTTTACAAAACCCAGAGCTTCAGAGCTAATCTGGTACTAAATCCCGGCCATTTGGATGACCAGATGAGTTGGTCGACCTCTTTTTTTCGAAATTCCTCCGAACAATGAAGACCTTCATAAAATGAACCACGAACGGGAATTTCGGCTAAGTATGAAAAAGATCAACCATTTCTATCGAATTTCATGAAGCTAAGTATGAAATAGATCAACCATAAATCCAATCCGTTACGTATGTTCTTATATGAAATAAATGGCAGACTCTCTACCAAAGGATTTTAGGATAACCCCAAAAACTATCTAACATTAGTTATTATCCCATATGCGAACCATGGTGCTGGTATATTTACCTACAAAACTGGACCATAACAATAAACATGGGGTAAAACTATGTTGGTAAATATCTCAGCACCATGGTTCGCATATGGGTATATATATATATACAAGGGTTTATGGTAGATATATAATGGTAGATATATCTATACTATTCCTAGGGTTTATAAACCAACTTATGACTAGGGTTTAACCACATTGTATATACATTTACTATTATCTTGGCGGACTACACCCACTCCATCGTGGGGCACCGTCCGTAGATCGCATGACATGAACCACTGTGAATCCAAAGATATCCAAAGCAACCTCCAAAAAGATAGGATCTGGGTAAATTGCCATAGTTGAAATAGAATTGAACATGTAGGTATTGTCACAATATTGGTTTATAAGCCACATTCTGTGTATGTATATATATATCATGTATATCTGGGTAAACTATAAATTTTCATTAACCTGAAAATAATAGTGGTTATATATATATATGGTTATATATATGATGGGATTATAACATATTATATAATATATAACCAGTTGGTGGTTTTAAGCATCTTGAAAAATATGAAAGTCAGTGGGAAGGATTATCCCATATATGAAATGGAAAAACAACATGTTCCAAACCACCCACCAGATTATAATAATTCACTAACCTGAATAGTTCGGCCATAAAACCATGATTCCAGGGTTCGGGAGACCAAGGTTCGGTCGTAATGAAATTTACCCAGATCATATATCTATGTATCTATATCAATCTCTAATTTACCCAGGTACCATCTTTTCATCATTTTCCTCCGTTCTTTACATAGGATCTTGTGTATTGTGTGAATCCAACCTCCATAGACTCCATAGAAAGTCAGATCCTACCAGCTAGTGCAGCTAGTGACAAAGATCTCTTCTGTATTTTGTAGGGCACAGAAAGGGTTTATTTTGTAAAAAAAAACAGGGTTGATCCAAACACCACAGATACGAAGGGGGTAAATTGGGTAATTGTTTAAAATACCCCTTATGTTTCACCAATAAAGTGGCTATTGTTTACCTATCAGGCATTGGAACGTCCCAACAAAACCTATCAATTTCACGGTCGTCCAGACAAAAACTATAACTTTTGCTGCTTCTGATCTTTCATGTTCCATTGATTTTCCATTTGGAACTAAAGGAACTAGTGGAACTAAAGGATTAGTTTCTAGCCATCCAGTTTGGGAAACTTTGCCCACGCATATCACCTTCAGCAAAGCCTTCCGGGGCCTTCCAGGATACCCTCTTGGTGCCTCCAGGGACGCCGGTAGCACTGTCTTTGCATCCGCGGGAGAGTACTTGCAGTAGCCTCAGCTCCACGAAGAGGTCGAGGCTAACGGTAGATATATATCTTAGAATCTATAGCTATATGGGTAAAGCAACAAACATAGTTACCCTCTGGTAAACTAACATAACTATGGAACATCACCGTTTTCAATGGGTAAATGCACTGTAAATCGCCATTTTCAATAGCTGTGTTTGTTTACGAGAGGGTAGATTATGTTAGATGGATTTTACAAAATTGCTTAATGACCATGGTTGATAAGTCCTCGACTCCTCTACACCATGTTTTTCACTCGGTTGAAACTCCACCCTAGAAGGTGGCGCCCCATACATATGCAAGGTGGTTCCCCAGTTGGTTAGCTACGTTGGTTTATAACTCCAATAACTATGGTGTATGGTAGATATATCTACACTATTCCTATGGTTTATAAACCAACAAACAATCCTATGGTTAAATAACAAACATTAATTAACATAACTATGGTTTATGGTAGAACTATCATAGCATGGGCTTCATTTTTACCAAGTTGGCACACGTTTTTTGCACCATGGAAAGCCAAGTTCTCAAGGTGTTCATGGTGAAAACAATGGGAATGTGATGGAATACGGGGGTTGCTAGTGAAAAAACATCCAAGTTCTTGCTTATTTTTTGAATGAGTGGTGAAAAGTGGTACTCCATTATTCAAGAAACTCTACCGAACTGCATTTCGTTGCCTCAATTTGAGGAATATGATGGAACATCTTACTGGTGCTGAGCAGGGAATGAGGGAATGATCCATAATCACTAGTAATAATCATCCCATTCCCCCATTCCCATCCATTCCCTACTAAGCACCAGTAAGTTGAGGAAAATGATGGAACATGTTGTTTCTCATCACACTCAGACTATGTCTCCAGATGTGAAAAGTTCCACGCGGTGGGTGGTGTCATCGTGTTGCTTGTCCATCCATACAAAGTCAATTGTTTTTGTAGAGAGAACTGAGAGAAGTCACAACGTTTGATAGAGAGCGGTTTGAGATTTGACAGGTTTTCTAGAAAGTGATAAATTCAATAGAGATAAGATGAGACAAATTTCAGCCGTGATAGAGATATGCCGATGGGTTGACCGCAGGATCGTGATCTGATGTTTTTGCCGGTTGAAATTCAAGTCAGGGATTGATGTCCAGTTTTGTCGGCATTAAAACTTTGCCAGGGTTAACATCTTCAGGTTTACAGCTGACATAACCAAAAAGAAATTGTCTGAGATGGTTTGATCGCAATTTTGAAAGCTTCACATATCCAATACACCATCCTTAAACCCCTCCAGAGCAAAACATTGCCTATCTTGGATAGCTGGAAAAAAAAAAAACGACCTTGTTGATCAGTTACTATATCCGTCACAATGCGGAAAAAAAATGTCATTAAAGTGATTACGAGTTGGTTTATCTCGAATTGATTGCTGGTAAAGTCATGAAATTTCCCCAAATCTGGCGGGATACCGCATATATGATGGGTTGAACTACCCTTGACCGAGGGTTCTACCAAGAAGACATACAACACAGGAGCTCCCACTTGTAAATTGCCCGAATTGGTTTATACCCTCAATCAACTGTGGATATATTCACCACATGTTTGATATTGTTTGATGACTAAATCCCTATTTCCGTTGCGTATTCACTCAGTAAAATCTACGTCTTTTTCTGGCTGTCATCCCCATCAAATCCAATTCACCAACGGTGACGACCTAAACGTGTAGATTCGTGGCAACAAACCCCAACGGTTTCACCAAATCAAAATGGATGACATCTGGGTATGGGTAGATGTCAAAAGCCATTTTATTGTTATTTAACATAGCCATGGAAAATTTCTATTTTTAATAGGTAAACCATCTATTTCTATGGGTCATCTATACCATGGCTATGTTAGTCATAACCAGAGGGTACAAGATGGGGCCCCCAAGATAGCGTTCAGTTGGTTTATAAGTGGTTGAATTCAATGGTTTATGGTAGATATAACGAACTAGTTAATGGGGATTATCATGGTTTATAAACCAACGTTCACATCACTGGGGGGCCCCATCCTGTACCCGTTGATTAATGGATGGTTATCCCCTGAAAAGACATGAAAAAACCTTATTTGGGTGGAATAACCATCCATTCATCAATGGCCATGCAACAGGAACCGATGTATTGGAGCTACCGATTTCATATATAAGGACTATTTTTCAGGCCTAAATTTAAAGGAAGATCCCCACAATTCATATGGCCCAACATATGGTACTAACGTACCCCCATTTTAGGATCGTGGAATTCCCAGTGAGCTAAATTAGTGGCGGGTTTTAATTGCCATCAACCCTCCATTATAACCATCCATAACCATTAAACCATCCATTATCCATCCATTGCCAATCTTAGATACCCTGCAAACAATGATTTTTGTTGCTGGTGAACGTAGATATTCCCATTGATGCCAAAAAACTAGTTAGGATTAGTTTCTACCCATCTAAGATTGACATAGTAATGTTTCACTAACCTGAAATAAGGCTACTTATAGATGATGATCCATTTATAGATAATGTTTTCCCATGTTTTCCCTACTACTATTGAATATGGCCCATTTACCCATTTATCCATCCACCAGCGATTTTCGGGGTACCTTAGCTGGCTACCAGGTCGAGCTCTCGCCCCTCTCGGGCCCAACTGGGGCCCCGACTCCACGGAATCCACCCAGGCGGCTAAGGGCAAAGCACTGGCGCATGGCTGAGCGACCAGTCTAGTACGGGGAATTACTATGGTAATCTAGTAATATAATATATATATATATATAACATATACCGTATACCTGTATAATATATAATAATATATATAAACTATGGTATTACATAATATATAACTGGTTGGTAGTTTCAAACATTTTATATTTTCCATAATATATGGGATAATCATTCCCATTGACTAAGTTTTTTTCTGGTAATACATAGCCATGGGTTATCATACCATATTATGGTAATCTATTAGTACTATTATTATTACCATGGCAATCTATTAACTAACATTACCCGTGGTATTATTATATATCATATAAACCATGGTAATCTAGTATTACTAGTTACCATGGATGTTTACTACAACAATAGTAGTACCACAATAATAGTAATAATATTCATGCTATCAATACCATACTTCAGCCATGAATAATGGCAACAATTACTACTGTACTGTGTAATTGACCATCAACCTATTACCATATGGTCAATTACCATTACTGTGGTATACCACTAAAATACTATGGTATACCACTACAACACTATGGTCAATGGTATAACACCACAGTAATGGTATTTTTTAGTGGTAATCTAGTAATATACTACTATGGTATTACACTAAAGTTACTATGGTAATGTAGTAATAAATCAATAATCATAATATACTAATACATCATAATATATAATTGGTTCATCAGTAGTAATTCAATATATATTTTTGTTTTTAATATGTTATAATCCAGTATGGGTATAGTACTATGGAGAATATGGTCATAATGCTATGGTACTATGATAATACTATGGTTGTTCATAGTACTATGATAATACTATGGCAATGGTAATACACCAAGGTCCATGCTGCTGGTACTGTAATTATTCTGGTACTATATTATAGATAGCCATCGTAATGTAGTAATATACTACTATATAGTATATAGTATAGTATGGTAATGTAGTAATTTAATATGGTATAATATGGTATAAACCCCATGGGTATGGGTAAAATACTATCGTAATATGGAAGAAACATTTTATAAATACACATATGGTACTATGGTAAAATATGGTTATGAAAGCTATAAATAATGCATGGAACATTTACCTACAAAACTGAGCCATTTGGGTATGAGGGCTATGAATCATATTGGATTTGATTGAAAGGACATATTGACTAAGGGGGATGAATGAGATATTATTTTAATGTGATGTTTTACCAGTACTAGCATTGTTTTCTTGAACAGATAAGGTTAGTTGGTTCTAAATAACAGCTATTGGTTCACAGCTTTCCCTACTCTGGGTTGTAATAATTGCCAATCATCTACAAAAAAATGATCAAAGATAAATTTCGGTGCAATACAAAAATTGAACTTTTTCGAGGCCACGGCTCCAAAACAATGAAATCGTTCAATTAATAAAAGTTGTGGTGATGCCAAACGTGATTTTTTTTCAGGCGAACGGCCTCCCGATACGACTTGATACGACTTAACGCTAGCGCTAGTAGGTAATATAACTCCCTATAAGAGCCAAACACGGATTTTTTCAAAGGCTCAACTGATGTTGTAGGTCAGTTGTCTTGAGATCTTTCAGCCATATGATCAGTGGCCATTTCAGGAACCAGTGTATTGGAGGTACATACTATGTTTTTCAGGTCTATGTGGCTAAATTTCAGGGAAATACCCACAATTCATATGGCTTTACCTCTAGTTGTACAGTACCTCCAGGTTAGGTACCTGAAATAGCCATTTATATGATTAATCATTGATTTGATCTCCGCTATCAACTATGGTAATTAGCATTTGATACTGGGTCTTACTATTGGTAAATATATAGATATCTCATGCGAAGAATATTTGAACATATAATGATAAATGTATTTTTCAGACTTCTCAATTTCTTGTCCTTTCTTGCGGTCATCAAATCTGTTTGAAGTGCTGAACACCTATATATAATTTATGGTGTTTTTTTTGTTGGGGCTTAACCCGGCTTCATAACATAGCAACCCTAAAAATAAAACATGTAAAATCCTTCCGACAGAAATTATGTTGCTATTTGTTTCGGGGTATATGGTGCTCAAAGGATTTATCTGAACATATGTAATATACTTATATACTATTGTCATACATCTCATTTACGGAAAGTAATTCCTTTATTAGGGATCATTGCAGGCCTTTCACCGGAGTCAGCACAATTTTTGATAATAACGTCTTAGGAATGAGGCTGTCTATCCCAATTTCTGTTCTTTACTATCAATCTGTGGTGAATGCTTGCCATAAGCCTCAGAAATGCAAGCACAGTCATTATGAATGAACCATGGTTTCCTTCCCTGATGAATCTGAAAAGATTCTGACAACTTGGACGATGTCTGGAAAATTATTGTGATTTTAGTAAAACAATCTTAAACCACCAATTTTTTGATGGTTTATACCACCTGTGGTAAAATGTTGGGGATGCTGGATCCTATTGCATCAGTAGCATCACAATATTTTGAAGGGCATGAAGCCGCATAGAAACCAACTATTTCTGGTTGGTGGTTGACCTACCCCTCTGAAAACTATGACAGTCAGTTGGGATGTTTATTCGCAGCAAATGGAAAAATATAGAATGTTCCAAACCACCAACCAGATGGTGTTCTCCTTAACTTGATTCCACCTCATTGCATTGCTGCAAATTGATGAAGCATCTTTTGCCCAATCATTCATGGTGAATCTTAGATACCTGCCACAGCATCGAGCTGGTTAGGACTAGTTTTACTATTGATACCAAAGGATTTAAAAACCCGTAAGTCATGTTACTAGTTGGTATTAACTAGTTGCCAATCATGTTCATCGAGAATTATACTGCTAGTTCATGTCCATTTTACTATTAACAACTTTACCAACCATTTGGGGATTGTTTATATGACCTATTTATTGTTGTTTGGGGATGGGTTATTATTGCTTTACCCACATTACTAGTATTACAACTTTACCATTATGACTAGTTCATGTGCAACCACTCGGTTGACTCAGCATTGATCTGAGATCAGTTCGATCACCCAACAGTTTGAACAGCTCAGCGCCCAGTAGCTTCCGGAACACAAAGCCATTAGGATTTGTCTGATTTTTAAGGGGACAATGTTATTGTATAACAGTGGAATGTTAATGTTTAATGGAGATCAAAGGAATTTTAAAGGATATAAGTGGATCTTTAATGAATTCTTAATGGATAATGGATTAAAAATAAAACTCTAATATCACAATGCATGTTCTGATGAAGAAGTGGGCAACGATATGATATTTTTGGTAAAATATGAGATAAGAGTGGGAGAATATTGGATAATTATGGGCTAACTATTTTAAACCCTCCCCAATTGAGGTTTATGAAATTGGCTATGTTCCTAGTGGGATAATGTAAAATGACCCCTAAATGCTTGATTAATGGGATAGTTTAATTTTCAGTTTTCCGCAAAAGAGCAAAATGCAGTAGTGGTATCGGCATGATGCATCCATGACTTCTGACCAGCCTAGATGTCTGTGAGTAGATTTCTTTCAAAATGTCTACTGCATTTTCATGTGCCAAGACCTTACAGAATCAGAAACTCTACATGAAACCTGAGGCTGGACTTCCACACAAATTGAAAAACAATTTAATTGATTCAAGCAAACGATTGAAATCCCTATCCCATCTCATGAAAGACTAGTTGGTTGATAGGTTTCCCTACTATGGGTTATCAATCCCCAATGAAGAAGCTAGCATAATTCCCTATAATAACCAATCAACCAAGGTACAACTTTCATGCTTCAATTGACTATATCATTCCGCAAAGTCGGACCAAACGGGCTCCACGGGGAACCCCCGCCCATAAAAAGTTAACTCAAAAGTCAAGGGAGGCACATCGCTTGACGGCCGAGGGGGTGGCACCTCTGGAGGTGGTGGTGGCGGTGCTTTCCGAAAACCAAGGTTCTTTATGGCCCACGCCAATGCCGGCTTTGACGGCCCAACCATGCCGACACCAACATCGTCGAAGCGTGGCGGCGGTGGCGGGGAACCAGGCGGGCGAGGGGGGAACGTTAGGAAGCTTCTTCCCACAAAGCTTCATGGAGATCATCGGATGGAAGTTGCCCTGAACTTGGAACTGCGGCTGGCGCGTCTCGGGTGCCACGGGTGCTGAACCAACCCACTGGTGAAACGAAGCGAAATGAGTTGACCATAAATGAGCATATAAATGACAAACACGAGCAGCACCGCCAAGAGCTGGTGTTGGCGTAAGGACTCGTCCGCATCCAAGCGCTTGCAGGTCCAAATTTGCACCAAAACAATGCAGCAAACCTTGGAACTAAGTGTGACTCATGTGGTGCTAAAAACTATCCCCAAATGGTGGATTTATGGCATCGGATTTCTTACATTAAGCTTCAACTGATGCTTTCTTCAAGTCTAATTATGGTTGGTTAAATGTATATATATATATATACATATATATATATTGTTATCCCATATATAACTGATATATTGTGGGGTTTCTTATGGTTTCGTTCACTAAACATGAACCCACCCACCAAAGATCACCCCCGGCGCGCCATCGATGCAAGGGAAAACCCATGGCCAAGAGAACATGGAGAGTGGCCGCGAAGAACTGAAAAACCTGGCGAAGAACGCGGTACCCTCCGGACATTACTTTTGATATATATATATATATATGATGATAATATATTTTATTATATTATATTATACTATATTTTATTATATTATATATTTATATATATACACATTTTTTTTGACTATATTATATATATATATGTTATACATTATATATATGTAGATTATCAGCATGTATAGCAATAGTTGTGAAATCCACATGTTTCTGTTTTATCTTTCCCAACATGGTCATGGTTTTATACCATAGCAATCCATATATATATCTTGGTAAATAATAATATTTCACTAACCTGAATAGTTCGGCCATTTGGGGATTTCCCTTATTAACCATGATTTCCAGTGAGGTCGCAGTGAGGTCGTTATAATTTACCCATATATATATATATATATGTGGTGCCCCCCCCAGTTAAAAATTGGTTTATAAACCCTAATAAGTATAGATATATCTACCATGAACCATAGTTATTGGAGTTATCAACCAACTTAGCTAACTTTGGGGCATCACCTTGTATGTATATATATATATATATGGATTGCTATGGTATAAAACCATGACCATTTTGGGAAAAACAGAAACATGTGGATTTCACAGTCACAACTAGTGTTATACATGCTGATAATATATATATATATATATAATGTATAATATATAAGTATATATCATATAGTAAAATAATGTCTATATATATATATTCATATTTATAATATAATATAACATAATATAATATAATATCATATCAAAAAATATCATATACTATACTATAATATAATAAAATATAACAAAATTTGTTCTGGTCTGAAACCATGGTCATTATAGGGTATATAAACATAGACATGGTGATTTTGTGAAACATCCAACGTTCAGTTCGAAGCAGCCCCAATAGATAGAAAAGTGGGAAACCTGCAAACCCATAGGATCCATGTATGCTATATATGGTAACATTTACCATCAATATACCCAAATGTTAGCATATATACTATTCATGGATCCTATGGGATATGAAGTAAACATCCTCGAACTAGCAGCCTGGAAACACGTGTCTATCAGTTTCTACTTTTTTTCGGGTGGTGCTATATATTGTCATTCATGGTATAAAAACATGACCAAGAAATGGGGTAAACATAAGCATAACACCTGAGGAATTCATGTAACATCCAGCGAATTCCCATTCTTTGAAGATATGTAGACTAATTAACTGGTTGGTAATCATCATTAACCCTTGACCAATGGTGACTATGGTTAGTAAGAATCAACTCATTGGTTAGTAACTATAGTTATATCTGGTTGGTGGTGGGAAAAACCCTCTGAAAAATATGACTTCGTGAGTTGGGAGTATTATTCCCAACTGAAATGGAAAGTCAAAGTCATAAAATTTATGTTCCAAACCACCAAAGAATTCATCATGTTTAGGGATCTTGATCATAAAAAGGATGGGGATATAGAAACATTGATCCATACCTTTTCTTTTTGCATTCTAGCTAGTTGGGCTACGTAGTCTAAGGTTGCCCAGCAGTTTTTCTTCCCAAGCCCAAGCAAAATATCACAAGCCGGCCCCGCGTTATTTTTGCTTCCGGAAAAATCGCGTTTTTTTTTCGATCCATAGCCATGTATCCACGGGGCCCCCCAGTGATGTGAACGTTGGTTAACAAAAACCATGATAATCCCCATTAAAGTCGAGTTCATTGCTAGGTCTCCATGCTATTGGTCATCATAATCTCCAATACTTAAATTAGCTACGGTGGGATAATCGGATAATCTATCAGTTTTTTGCCTAGTTTATTTTCACCAACATGAAAATTGGTTATAACTAATTGATACTAATTGGTGAAAAGTTGGAAAATGAAGATTGTATAACATGTTATCACCAAGTATATAGTTCATGCTAATTTAATTGTTATAACCAACTTTCATGAACATTGTACAACATAGTCATGAAAGTTGGTTCATTTTTCATGTTACACATGACTCATGGCTCTCCTTGCCTCATGCGGATCCGCCGAGGAAGCGGCCGTCGCCCGAAGCCTGCGGCTTTTCCATTGGAAAACCATCAGAAAATGGTGATTTAACCAACATCAATGGATATAAATGGGGGTTTCAATGGGATTTTGGTTGCTGATTTATGATAGCGTTCAGTTGGGGGCCACAAAACTCAAATTTCACCATGGTTTATGGTACATAATGGTAGATATGTTGACATGCTTATTACTAGCGTTTATAAACCAACTTATAACTGGGGGGTCACCACATTGTATGCTCCATGGTGCTGGTATATGTACCCTATATGACTAGGTGATTTTGTTTGGGCCAATGTTGGTGTATCAACAAATTCTACATCATTCTACATCATTCTACATCATTCTACATCATTCTACATCATTCTACATCATTACCATCATTCAACCCATTGAATTAAAATAGTCATACCGTCATACCTAGTTGGTGGTTTCAACCCCTCTGAAAAAATAGTTAGTTGGGATGATTATTCCCAATATATGGAAAAATAAAAGCCATGTTCCAAACCACCAACCAGTGTTGAAATTCTTTAAACCATCATTTTTCTCCCATCGTTTTTCTGCTTCAACCATGCTCATTTGTGGCTTTGGCGGGCAAGGTGCTGCTGCTAGTTAGATGAGCCAAACAAAATCAGTCGATCTCCAGCAAGTCAAGTCGAACGGTTCCGACGGGCCATTCTGTCAAAATGTCAAGACAACAATCTGTAATAAAGCTACAAATAATGAAGCTGATCTTGAACTGCAGAGTTGTCGCCACCAAAGTCTGGATCGCCCCAGGAAACGACTGATCCATCTGCTAAGATCGCAGCAAATGCCCCTCCTCTCGTGGCAAATTCCCCTCCTCTCGTGCCCTGAACTTTCCGCACATCCTTGAGCTGATCTCGAACTGCAGAGTTGTCGCCACCACGGTTTGGAGCACCCCAGGTAACGACGGATCCATCTGCCAAGATGGCAGCAAATGCCCCTAGTGTGGCCTGAACTTCCTGCACATTCTTGAGCTGATCTCGAACTGCAGAGCTGTCGCCACCATAGTATGGATTGCCCCAAGTCACAATTCCATGACCCCCACAGCACCATATTGCAAAAGCTTCTGCTGTTGCTGCCACTTTGGGCTGTTGTGCAACAACTGTTAAATGCGCTCCTTCTTGGATTCCCGCAGTGAGCAAAGAGTCTTCAGGATTGGTCAGGACGTGTCCCTTCTCTGTGAGAAGCTTCAGAAATCCTTGCCTGAATGACTTCTGCACCAGAACTTTCAGCTCACCCACTGTAGAGTTTTGTGGAAGCGCCAGAGTCTCGCCGCAACCACTTGGGAACGAGACATGTACTTGGAGCATTACTTAAGGATTTCCAACGGGGGCGGCAACATCGAACCACACAATGAGACCAAAGTTTTCAGCAAAGACTGTAGTTGATTAGGACATGATTTCCACCTGACGTATGTTTGAACACCGGATCTTCAGAAAAGAAACAAAAAATCCTTGGGTAAAACAATGCCATGTTAACCACCCAATTTTTGATGGCAACCATACCACCTATAAACATGGTGATGACTGGGGGATGGTTTGTTATTGTCTTAATCAAAATACTTGGAACATCAGCAGCAACACATCAATCCTTCGAGCCAACAAAAGCCGCAAGTCTCTGAGATTTGGGATGCTGCTGTGGCAACAAGCCGCTGCAAATCAGTCCAGCAGCATATTCCAGCACCATGGTTCGCATATGGGTTATAAATGGTGAAATAGCTGCTTATTTTGGGATTATACGTTCTGTAAATGGGGTTTTGTTAGTATAAATCTTATAACTGGTATTTCGGGCCATAACTGTTTTTGGATGTTGAAACATGAAAAAAACACACAATCCCAATCTAATGATTGGATTTCCAACAAATTAAGTACACAAAATCAACACAGTGATGCGTTTTATTGTGTTTCATCCAGATGAATTTAAACATGTTCGCTGCAAACCCTAGGTTTGCCCGCAGCGAATCCCGCATATCCTTTGACATGCTCAAATCCCTGCCTAAGGTTTAAGTTTTTAACTTTCTAAAGCAACAAACCCTAAAACCCTGAAACCCTAAAACCTACAACCCTAAATTAAAACGCTGAATCCTGAAAACTTAAAGTCAAAAAAAACTGCGTATAGGCAGTGTTTTCATTCATCCTCTGGTCATAAGCTGGTTGGTGGTTTTAACCCCTCTGAAAAATATGAAAGTCAGTTGGGGTTATCATTTCCAATACATGGAAAAATAAAAAAAATCTTCCAAACCACCAACCAGCAAGTATATCATATTGTCTGGATGTGTTGTTTCAATGTGGGCGAACCCCGGGCTTTTTTTAGGGAACATCTTCAGTATGATTTCCCGAGATCATTTCTGTTGCTCCCAGTTACATGTTGGTCAATGACCCGCAGAAACTATATGTATATATATATATATATATCATATATATATATATCATATGTATGTATCATAAAAACATATATATGTATATATCATATATGTATATATATGTATCATCTAATTTCCTCTACTATAGACCTAACAGTGATTGGAGTCTTCAAATCAACTTAACATACATCAACTATAATTTGCAATCTGTCCTGGTTACATCCAAGTATTTGCTGTCCCTGGTGTAGTTCCACCAGCGCCCTGTGGCACCTTTCGTACAAAGCACGGCGTCCTAACAACACTGCAAGCCTCAGGGGCCACGAGCACTCTGCGAAGATACGTGAACTTTGACCAGGTTTAACCTAGTGGTTTCAACTATGACGAAAAAAACAGGAAAATGTGGACTTCGCTCGAAAGATGTGGATATGGGCGTTGGATTGAGACGAATAATAATTTCGACAGGAAGAATGAATTTTGCCGACAGAAACACGAAGACTCACACAAGAAGACTGGAGATACATCCCTCAAAAGCAGAGATCTATCCAACAATATGTGGGATTTACCAACAAACTGGTCTACATTCTCACTACATACAATATCATCACTTGTATAGTCTCCCAATTTTTAAGTCAACACAACTGTAATATCATTGCTTTTATTGCTTACACTCGCAAAGAAATATCTGGTTTGATTTCGTTGACTGGCGGCCTGCTCATCCATGATCAAGAATCATACTAGCCCTGCCCCCCTGCTATATATTACTAAGCAGACCCCTATGGGACCTCAATCAATGGGTCTAGGGGATATATAGTATTGGGTGGGTGGGTTTTGCCGGTTTTGCTTCCTGCGAAAAAAGATAGGGGGGTTCCATAAATCGGGGTACCCATTTATAATCATCCATCTATAGTTAGGATTTTCCATTGTAAACATTGATTAAACCAACCAGCTATTGGGGTACACGGTACAACCATTCTACTGTGGATGGGCCAGCGATATCCGAATCACCAGTTGATAGATGGTAAACATCCCACTATTTATAGGCTTTCAAACATCCAAAATTGGTGGTGCAGGATTTCGCTGGCCCATCCACAGTAGGAAACCCCCATATTTCAAACATGTTCGAACCACCCAACCAGGAGCCTTTTTGAATCTGTCTCTGGTGGTCGCATCACCTGCATTAACACTACGTCGCTGGGAATGGCTATCACACGTGATGCGACTTTCATGTGCGCTACCAGGGAGTTTGATGATGTTTTTCTGCCATTTTGTCAATGGCCATTTCGGGAACCGATTGATTGGAGGTACCGATTCCATATATTTTTGGCCTTAATTTCAGGGAATACCCCCACAAAATATGGCCTTATATGGTACTAACGTACCTCCATTTTAGGATCCTGACATTCCCATTGATTTTGCAGGATTCCAACTCTTCTATCTTCTTGGGTGCCATAATGTGGGTAGTTTCTTTAATCCTGCCAGCGGGGAGTTTTATTTGCAAACCTACTTCTGGCAAAACATGAACTAGAAATGGAAAAAGAGGTGCATACAAGCCTTCAAGCTCTACCCTCTGGGTAAACTAACATAGCTATGGAAAATGGATGATATAGTTGATTTACTAATTAAAAATTGTGATTTTCCATAGCTATGTTAGTTTACTGGAGGGTAAATATCACATGCAACCCACAAATTACATCAACTTGCCATATCGGAAAATCGTCTTCTAAACCCTATTTTTCAAGTTCCATGTTTCAGGTTCCATGTTTAACTTAGGGGATGTATAAATCAAATTCATCGATCTGCTGCTTTTGTCATGGTGACGGCTGCCGGGCTGCCATGATCTGCCATGCACCCAGCACGAAACGTTTGCGGAACGTTGGCCCATGCCGCCCTTTTTGGGGACATGAAGGGACCATCTATCAGCAATTTGCTCCGACCCAGACCTGACAGAGTCCTGGATTGCCCAATGAAATCGAAACGAATTCATCCAAAAAAATGGGGTCACTTCTTGGGTGCCTTTGCAAGAGGCAAAGGCTATCTCAAACAAGAAGGTCCATAATGATTTGTCAGGATTCTCATGGTTTCTTCCACGGGCAAGCACACATCGTAGTGAATTTAGTGATTTAGTGGTACCCTCTGGTAAACGTTTACATAGCTATTGAAAATGGCCCAGTCGAAATAGTGGATTTACCCAGCTACAAAATGGTGTTTTTCCATGGTGATGTAAACGTTTACCGGAGGGTAACTTCCTCGTTGTTTTCGAGGAGTCAACTACATGGGGTCTCAAAACATCGAAACACCATTCAAACTGTTCCAGCTATTTCAGTTGGTTTATAAGCCATATATATATACATACATGTGCACATATATATATATATATATATGGGTAAATTATAATACTTCACAAACCTGAATAGTTCAGCCATAAAAGGGGATGATTTCCCTTTAAAACCCTGATTCCAGGCTTCGGGAGACCATGGTTCGGTCGTAATGAAATTTACCCAGATCATATATCTATATATCTATATATCTATATATCTATATCATATATCTCTATACAAGGTGGTGCCCCCATAGTTATAAGTTGGTTTATAATCCCCATTAACTATAGATATAACCCCCATAAACTCTAGTTTTTGGACTTATAAACCAACTTAGCTAACTATGGGGCACCACCTTGTATCTATATCATATATCATATCCATATCTATCTCTAATTTACCCAGGTACCATCTTTTCATCAAAAAATCCTCCGTTCTTTACAGAGTCACCATTCAATGCCTGGGTCTCAGGAATTCTCAGCCTCAGCGACCTGATTCTCTACATACCTGGCCGGACAACGGGACGAGAGAACGGCGAAGACCTTGGAGCTTATGGAATCCCCAAGCTGAAAACACATACCCTCTGATAAACTAACAGTTTGCTATTGAAAATGGCCATTTATAGTGGATTTTCCCATTAAACATGGTGATTTTCCATAGTTATGTAAACGTTTACCAGAGGGTATGGCTGCCATAGATTCCCCAGTCCTGATGAATTTCATGGCAAATCAATACATCACCATCTCTGAAACGCCAGATGTACTCTCTGGTTATGACGTTCACAGTTTGCCATGGAAAGATCCACCATGCTATTAATAGGTAAATCATCTATAAATGGACCATCTATACCATGGCTACGTTAAATAACCAGGTTGGGTAAGTGGATTAACATCCGACTCCCAGGCAAGTCATGGTGAAATCCGCCACGACATCTCAAGCAATGTCAGGAGCATCACCCAGCAAAAAGTCTAGATCATGAAATGTTCATTCCTGCAGTGTGAGGCCCCCCAGTTATAAGTTGGTTTATAAGCCCCAGTAACTATAGTTATAAGTACCATAAACCATAGTTATTGGAGTTCTAAACCAACTTAGCTATCTTTGGGGCCTCACATTGTGTGAAGGGTTCAACAGAATTAGAATCAGCCCAGGTGATGTTGGTATCTTTGCATCTTGCAGTTTGTATCAAGAGCGTGTCACGCATGACAACTCCTGCTCGCCCTAAACTATACCTTTGGATAAAATCTCGAGGGAAATCTATCTGATATGAATTTGGTCCGTTAAACAACACATTCCAATGCGGAAACCCGCCTTTGATAGAGCTGTTCAGGCGGCAAATGACCTGCAGTCGGAGTTCATGAGTTCTGTGGTTTAAGCAGCATACAAATGGTGTTTGAAGCACCGACTGCCACAAACCATCGTTGAATTTGAGGATAAACCACCAGCCGTCAACATCGCAATGGTATCCCAGCATGGCGAACCTTTGATATGAAGCCTCTCAACGCCATGGGCTACATGAAATAACTATTCAATAGAGAACACGAGTTTCTAATCCACTGGTCAACGTTTACATAACTATGGAAAGATCCACCATTTTGTAGCTGGGTAAATCCACGAACTTTCGACTGGGCCATGTCAGCCATGTTCTATGTCGCAAACGATAACAAATTACCAGAGGGTAATCCATTGGGAATGGGGGGTTCCCCTAAATATCCCAACTTTCAGGTATTCTAATGATTTTTTGACAGACCATCTCTCCACATGCTGGTGTGGTCACAGCCTTTGATTGCAACAGACAATTTTTATAGTTGTTGCATATAGTAGCCCTGACAAAAAACTGTGTATATGTTTATTTACATCGTTTTTAGAAGGAATTGACTCTTCTATGTGTGTTTCTCTTTTATCATTTTTTTGGGGTGCTATACCCACTAAATAGCCATCCTAAAATGGGGCTACCCGCTACCCCCAAAACATCATCCATTCGAGCTGCTAAGATGATTCTTGTGCGCGAAGGAAGCGATTTGCCCTGCGTTGTCAGCTGAGTTGGAAATGGGTGTTCCATGCCAAGGGTCCAATGTGAGGCGCCCGTTCGATAGCGTTGAGCTGGGGTTCACATAACTCCAATTTCACAAACTGGTTTATGGTACTTGTAACTATAGTTACTGGGGCTCTTGTTACCCACCATTCACATAACTGGGGGGCCTCACATTGTAAAATCCCTGCCACCTGATATTAAAGAACCCCCATTCAGGTGATTCCTTGTGATCCTTGCGATTTAATCTCCTACATCCACCATGGTAACCATGGGCGAAGGGATGAGGCCATATATAGATAGCTAAGTTGACACACAGTTCGCTTGGTTTAACTCTAGGGTTTATGACATTCTTTTTTGGGGATATGACTATAGTTAATGGGTTTATCAAGCAACTTATAGCTGAGGAGCATCACCTTCTTTCGGCTTTCCTACACCCCATGTTGTGATGTTTCATGGGAAACATGATGAACAACCGTGAGATTTTGTGGCACCCTGCTTTCAAACGAACCCACATGTTGCTTACCTCAGGGTGTGTGCAACAAGGGGCCTTTGGCATGTGACAATTGGCACAATTGGCCTATATTGGCATATTTGGAATCCCGATGTTGGCCAATGCAAATCCCTACTGGTTGGTGGTTTCAACCCCTCTGATATATATATATATATATTAGTCAGTTGGGATCATTATTCCCAACAAATGTTCCAAACCACCCCCTGTATGAGAGTACAATGCAACCCTTGACAATGCCACCCTTGACAATGCCTTCCTCCATGGCTGTAAAATGACAATATCCATCCACGAAATGAGGTGTTTCGGCCGTCGGGGCACTCAACAGCAAACATTGGTTGAGGACGGGATTCTCAATCCATAGACTATACAAAAGCCTATGAAACAAGCTAGTAAAATATGACAACAGTATATAAGAGTTAAAACATGCTAATGAACCAGGGTCAAGCTGTTTCTGGACCGTTACAAATCCCAGTGGGCTCATTTGAGGCAATGAATTTGATGTGGTTGGTGGTTTCAACCCCTCTGAAAAATATGAAAGTCAGTTGGGATTATTATATATTCCCAACTGTATGGAAAAATAAAAAATGTTGCAAACCACCAACCCGTTTAAAAAAAAAACAATGTAATGCAGCCAAGCCTTCCTTGAAGCATCCGGGGGTGCAGTCAAGCCACGGATCTGCGCATCATCCCAACCTCTTTCAGAGCCGTTTCCTGAATTGAACAAAAGAGGAAGGGATCGTCACAAGACTTTCTTCAAACATGGGTCATTTCATGATCTGTTGAAGTACCCTCTGGTAATTTAACATAGCTATTGAAAATGACAATTTTTAATGGGAAAATCCACTATTTCTATGGCCATTTTCAATAGCTATGTTAGTCATTACCAGAGGGTATCTTGTGAGCACTTGCAGTATCAGCTCGGGGGTGGAGCACCTGAGGAAGAGGATAGCTGCCAAGCAAATTCTTGAAGCAACCGAAGTGAGATTCGAAGCAACACTTGATCAATCAAGTTTCCCAAAAACAATGAAATGCTGCCGTACTACTCTCAATGGATTGCTTTAAGGGAAAATCTTAACCGGAAACTATGGTTTTTACCATCAAATATAGGCTTTTCCGGTTAAAATTTTCCCATCATCCAATTCTATGATGCTCCCATAAGAGCCAGCAACATGGGAATCTGTGTCCATCATGTTCGGTTCCCCAAAAAACATGCCATGGAAACAGGAGGCAGAATCGACCGCTCTGGAAGCCGCTGGGACCAACACTAATGACCAAGACCAATTTAAATACATTCTTCAGCCAATAATGTTGGTCTTGGGATATAGTGTCGGCTGAGAGGATTTAATTCCTATAAGAAGACCAATAATGACCAATAGTTGGCTGAGAGGATTTTCTTCTCAGGATTCTTCTTCTTTTTGTAGCTTGGGCCATTGGGATCGGCCAACTCAACCAAACCAAAGTTTAAAGTTACAAAAAATAGAGCTAATCCAGCAATGTTTGAGATATCGCATTTTTTTCCACCAGTGGTGAAGAAGAAACACCAAAAACTTTTGCACTAATCCCCCAAACTTCTTTGGTGAACGCCGCTTTGCCTTAGATGTTCAATCACCCGTAGCCGGGACTTATCTGCCCACTGTGTCAGGGCTGCCAGGCATCCCACTTTCGCCATGAACTGTCTTTTGATCAGCCCATACTGTTACTGGGAATCAACGAAAAAAGACGCTAACAGAAATCCATATGTACCATCCCAAATATGGGAACAGAATCCATTTTTTCTTCACCATGGCACGTATATATCATTCATCTAACTGGCTAAAATATGGTTATTCCATGTTACCTAAGAAACCCACAGAATCCAACAATGTGAGGCCCCCAAGATAGCGTTCAGTTGGTGAACATAACTCCAATTTCACTATGGTCTATGGTACGCAAATAACGAATAACTATAGTTACTGGGGCGAATCTAAACCAACGTTCACATCAGGTTTGGGGGCCTCACATTGTATAGAATCCATGGCACATATGTCATTCATCTAACTGGCTAAAACATGGTTATTCCATGTTACCTGGCTGAAACCCACAGAATCCAATGATTTTTTTTCACCCCAAAAAAGGGCATCCCATGGCCCACAGCAATGATTTCAGTGGCCGATAGGGATGGTGTCGAGCCATTTCCGGATTTTCATCTCTGCGTTGAGCCCTGCCTGGACCGAGGTGGTGTTTCAGTGTTAGGAAAGAGGTTTTTGACATGGTAAAACTAGGGGAAATGTTGGGTTTATGGTGATTAAGCCTGTTATACAACACTTGTGCAACTAGAGTTACATCATAGATGGGCAATCTAAAACTATAGTGACATGATAGAGGGGCAATAAAGCAACAAACAAGGAAAAAACTAACTAGGATCGATCAGCGAATGTTTCGACCTAAATTAGAGGTCTAGGTCTATGTCTGTGTTATGCCTACAGGGAAGATCCCCAGAAAAAAAAACAAAAACATGCCTGGTTAGTGGTTTCAACCATTCTGAAAAATATTAATCAGTTGGGATTATTATTCCGCACTGAATGGAAAAATAAAAAATGTTCCAAACCACCAACCAGATGCAGTATTTGGGGACAGTACTGTCCTTTGATGGTCTTGACATTTCCATTGATGGTTTCCTGGAGTCTATTCCGACATATCCCATGCATAAACCGGAATGGAAGGTGCACGTACCCAGGGAAAATCCTTCTGGGAAAATCACAAATCACAAAGCCATGGTTTTCAAGGTCAAACGGCCAAAACCCAGACACAAACCAGTCAAAATCGCCGTTGAAAAGAGCCATTTCTTGGTTTCTTGATTTCACCAGTTTGAAGCAAAGATCTTTGCTGGTCAAGTCAAGTCAGGGTTGCGAACTCGCAACACCCCACAGAATCAAACTATTTTTTTTGGTTCCCCCCGTGCTATAAGCCTGTTTTTCATGGCTAATCCCTAAAGATCCTGGATTAGAAGTCCGTTGTTATCTCAGTTTTAGATCATACTATTTACACATCATTTACACATCATTTACCCATTATATATTTACCCATTATTTACCCAGTATTTATTCATTATTTACCCAGTATTTACCCATTGTTCTGGCTGAATCACATCATTCACCAACCTGAAAATAGATGAAAATAGCTGCTTAGCTGTTGCTGTTCACTTGCTCCAAGAGTGCACCCTCCCCGCCGACGGGCCAAGAGAGCACACATTCGCACGAGGTCCATGGTCAATTAAGTGCCAAGCGGCTTTTCGTGGTTTTTACCATTGCCGTCTTAGCGAGTGAAGCACGATGAGCCCAAGTTCCTTTTCCAACCGAATCACTACCAAGTTCCACTGGCACTTCGGGTGTGCCATTCAGTCCTTGCATACATCCAGAAAAAGTGTTTGCCAGAAATTGAACAACTTTGTCTTGACATGGCATCTGGGGTCTTTTGGGAAATCCCTGGTGCCATCTGTTTGAACCCAACCTGTAGAGAAAACTGACCTTACCACGCACAAGGTCCGCTGGGAAAATTTGTTGTGGTAGTAATGCGCAGGTGTTGTCAATCATCTTCTGTATCATTGTACCACATTCAGTAAACGACATACCTCGTTCCTTAGCAGCTTGGTAACCAGAAACAAAGCAAAGTCGCATGATACCCAGGTGATCCTTACAATGTGAGGCCCCGCAGTTATAAGTTGGTTTAGATTCGCCCCAGTAAGTATAGTTATAAGTACCATAAACCATAGTTATCGGAGTTATGTTCACCAACTTAGCTATCTTGGGGGCCTCACGTTGTACGCAAGCGCGGCACATACTGTTTGTTACAAAACATTCACGACAAATCAACCGCTCAACCCATGTGATACCAGTTGTGCAGTTCAAAGGGCCAGTGTCAGTCGCTGGCCAAACCAATTGCCGCAACCAGTTGTAGGTTAATATAGGTTAATGTAGCCATTGCTTTACCAAAAGAAGAGTGCTGAAGAAATTGAAGATCTGCTTCCTGAAAATACGTTCCATACGGCCATTTGGGGATGATTCACCATTGCTTAAAGTCCATTGCTTAAAGTCCATTATAATCCCATGTGTCCCTTATTATCCATTATAATTCAACTATAATGCCATCAACAAGGGATTGTACGACAATTGTAGTCCATTATAATCCCATAAAGTCCACTATTATTATGGGTAGATAATAATTATGTGGATAATAATATAATCAACTGTCTATTATTTATATTATTATCCCACTGTCATAATTACAACTGTTGTACTATAATTATTATCCCACTGTCATCCCATTGTTATCATTCAACTCATCCATTGTCGTTTGATGATGTTTTCCCCGAAATTTCCAGGTTTCTAACTTTTCCCGAAAACCACTGAAATTGGGGGGGTGCTGTAAATAAGCAATCTTTCATCGTCAACAAAAAAAACTTATGCTGTTTACTTTTACTTTGATTTTCCACATATCTATAGTATTAAAAAAACACAAACTAGTCACTGGTCGGTGGTTTCAACCCTTCTGAAGAAATATGAAAGTCAGATGGGATTATCTCTCCCAACTGAATGGAAAAATAAAATTCATGTTCCAAACCACCAACCAGGTAAGGATTAGTTTCTACCCAAGTACATCCTAGTAGATCCAACTATGGTAGATATGAATAGCATTGGGTAGCACTAGTTTCCTCCAATGTTTCTAAAATCCCATACTCTCTGGTAATTTAACATAGCTATTGGACATGGCCCATTTAGTTCCTTGATTTACCTATTAAACATGGTGATGTTCAATAGTTATGTAAGCGTTTACAAGAGGGTATGATATAGATCTTACTTAATGATGTATATATATATATACACATATAATACATATAAAGATCTAGAATTAAACATAGCTATGGATAATCACCATGTTTAATAGGTACATCATCAAATGGACCATGTTCATCCATTTTCCAGTTCGCAAACTCTTAAATTACCAATACAAGGTGGTTGCCCCATACTTTGCTAAATTGGTGCCAGTAACTCCAACAATTCTGGTTTATGGTAGATATAGATATAGATATATATATATATATATCTACCTATACTTACTAGGGTGTATAAACCAATTTATCACTGGGGGCACCACATTGTACGGCCATTAACAGTTACTAGGTCAATCTTAGATGGGGAGAAACTAATCCTTTAGTCTTGGATGGTATCAATGGGATTATCAACGTTCCATCACTGGGGGGGGGGGCACCACCTTGTAGGGATCTATAAGGCAAATCCATCACAAACCCGTCCCGCAGGCGCCTGTGGTCGGCCCATGGGCGCCGCTGAGCTGCTGCGCGACTTGGGTGATGCCACGATGGGCCGTGGCGTGCCTGCCATGTGGTGGAGCTAACATAACGTAAACATCATGGAACTTGGCTATACCCTCTGGTAAACTAACATAATATAATATTATATATATATATCGCTTTTGAAGCTATGGCCATTTATAGTTGATTTACCTAGTACAAATGGTTCAATAGCTTCGTGTTTTTTTGATTCCGCCAAAATAGTGAGTAAATAATAGGTACATACCTATATGCTCCATGGTGCTGGAATATTTACCTACATTTGCCCGAGAAAAATCACCTAAATGTAGGTAAATAATGGTAAGTATACCATACATGGAGCATATGGGTCTGGTAAACTAACATATAGCTATTGAAGCCATGGCCATGTATAGTTGATTTACCTATTACAAATGGTTCAATAGATATGTAAACGATTGTAAACGTTTACCAGAGGGTAATACTTCATTAATATCAATGGATTGGTTTAAGAGACAAGTTTAACCAACAACCACAATTTTTCCGATTACAGTGAAGCTGACTGTAAATATAGTGGTTTTCCTGTAAATGGCCCCTTAAACCAATCCATTGAGAATATCATCGATGGGTTAAATGAACAACGATTACACATTTAACTAATATTAAAAAATCAACTCTGATTAATCGTATTAATGGTATAGCATTAACTAATGTATGATATCAATAATATCCATTGATTAAAAAATATGTATCCATTGGTTGGTTGTTATTATTTTTAATCAACATTTATATTCCACCAATCAACTACACATCACGATTGATGGTTGATGTATACACAAAAAAGTGGCATTTCACCGTGCATGGAAAGAAGTAATGGGATAAGAATTGAATATAACGGGATTGAATTAGCTAACCTAGTAGTCGGTTTAGTTCACTCACTTAACTGTTGGATTTATGGTAGATATACATAGATATACTGTAACATCAACAGTTCGAATTTAATGGGCACATGGTGAAACATCCTAGAATTTTAACAAAACAAATGAATATTGATAGGTCGATTAAATTTATTAATTATAGCTAAGTTGGTAAACACAAAGAGCACAACCATGATGTGTGGTAGATAAAACACAGCTAGTTACTGTAATGAGTTGGAAAGTAAGCCAATAAAGATATATAACTGGGGTTGCACATATTTAAGTATAATCATCAACAATTAAGATGATTCAAATCATCAAAATCGGACCACCCACCAATAATAATGAAAACATGTATGTGGAGATAGTTCGTTAATAGTAAAATTATAGGGGTGTTTTTGGATTTTTGTGATGGATTTTTGGGCATACTTGGTGGATTCTTGGAGTATTCATATGTAATCGGCTCGAGGATGCTGCATGAGCGCGAAAAAACGTATCAATATTTATGGTTTAGACCCATCCGCCGATCATCATATTACCTCCAACACGGCCCCTGCCGAAAAAAAAACGATACTCTACCATGGTTTCTGAGAAAATAATATCATAAGGAAGGCATTCACCGTAAACAATGATAATGTTGCATTTATATGATTTTGTAGTGGAAAACCCAGTCTTGACGAACTTTGGGAAACTTGGCAAAAAAACACCTTCAACAAGCGTGTGGAAATTAGCATTTAATGCGTGTATATACGTGTATATATATATATTGTATATATTACTCCATCATGATGTTTTCCAATTTTTATCCCATATTATCATCTATTTGACTTGCCTTTCTTGATCGGTATGAAAAACTCACCTGGTAGTTTCACCCCATATGTTTGGACATTGGTTGGCGACCATTTCTCACCCAGTTGCCGTTCAAGTGCCGGCTGGCGCTCCTCAGAGCCCGGCTTTCGCAACCCAAAAAAAGAGGGGGGGCCATGGAACTGGAAAAATGTGTAAAAAAAATACGCGGTTTTTCGGCAGTTTTATATACTGTAATGGAGTAATATATATATATATATATATATATACCAGCTAAGCGTGAAAACTATGATTAAAAAAAACAGATTTTGGGGGAGTTGCAGGAATTCCTGCGATTCGCAAAACAGTTGCGAGAATTTGGGGGTAGGATGTAAGATCAATTTCTTAGGTTTTCAGTGTGCAACCCAGGCAATTTCTATTGCTTAAAATCGCGTGCTGCTCATGTATGTTTGATATGAACGATTTAAGCATTTTTTAGTAGCATTATGTCGGTTTCAATTTAGTTTTTCTGAAACATTTAAAAAGTTGATCGTTTGACAACCACGTTTTTGATGATTTAAGTTAGTAAATGAACGTCTTAAGTGTGATGGGTTTAAATTCAGCTTAAAGACAATTCCAGTGCGATAGATTAAACTTTAATCAAAATTACGTGCGATAGATCAACTAATCTTCAGTTATATCTGAAAAATAAATCAAGTGAAGTGAAATGTGATAGATTTTTATAGATTTTTAATCTATATTGAGTGTGTGAAATTTTGTATTAAGTGAAGTGAAATGTGATAGATTTGGTCAACTGTATCATAACCAACAATAGCTAAGCCTAAACCAAAGGAACATTGAAAAA
>Ga0126342_10000416_pt1 | contig 45128 bp, 30 predicted proteins | sample Cyp1metagenome_FD_92528 | JGI IMG/M metagenome (GOLD analysis project Ga0126342, IMG submission 92528) | Coral microbial communities from Lord Howe Island, Old Settlement Bay, Australia - Cyphastrea 1 metagenome | ecosystem: Host-associated > Invertebrates > Cnidaria > Coral ...
GCCCAGTCGAAATAGTGGATCTAATCCATAGGAAAATGGGGATTTCATATATTTCCATGGGTGATTTTGCTTGCTGATTTATGATAGCGACATTGAAGCCATGGCCCAGTCGAAATAGTGGATTTATCCATACCCATAGGATCCATGTATGCTATATATGGTAACATGGATCCCATCAATATACCCCAAATGTTAGCATATATACCAGCACCATGGATCCTATGGGATAGGAAAATGAGGATTTCCATGGGGATTTATAGCTGATTTATGATAGCGACATAGAAGCCATGGCCCAGTCGAAATATAGTGGATTTATCCATGTTTATCGCATGGTGGATCTTTCCAGTTCGTTTTTTGTGAACGTTTACCGGCGGCCGGGTAAGCCGGCTGTCCGACTGGGATTTTTGTGGATGTCAGACGGTGATTGTTCAATGGCCAACAAATACCATGGATTTCACGATGTAATTAATGACATGAGATGGTGATTTCAACGTGAACCATGACCCATGACGGATCCATGATGCTGGTATATTAATGCTAACATAAAGGGCGTATATTGATGGGATCCATGGAGCACCATATATAGCAGCATACATGGATCCGTCATGGGTGATATATAGTTCACTGAACCGAAATGTGACGTTTCCTGTGAAAATCAATGTCCATGTCATGTGGATACAACATGATACAACGATGATTCTCCAAAAACCACAATTGGTTTAACCGACAGTCTAAGATTATGGTTTTGATTGGTTTTAGTTGGTCTTACGATGGTTTTTACATGATGCAGCTGTAGTGCCGAGCTTGCAAAGCTGATTTTGGACGATGCAATGTATTGCCCATCGGAGTTTTTTTTTTTGGGGTAGAATACAGTGCCCATTCTTGGCTGAAGCCTCATGGCTTATGCTAAAACACCGTCAATAACTCGATAACTAGCTAACTTCAAATGTTTGATGGTTATCCCATGAAATATCACTGAGTCGATATCCTATGATATCCGATCAAACATCACAATTTCCATTTCAAATCCCGTTAAAAATTCCATTAAAAATCCCATGGAATCCCATAAAATATATAAAATCCGCTTGAAATCCCATTAAATCACCATTTTTTGGGGGGTTTGAATCCCCACTTTGTCACAGCACCGGAAAAATCGTGGCTTGGCGGGATGCAGGTGGCCATTGAACGCGCCCAGCGCGCTGGTGTGATGTTCATCGCGGCAGCGGGCAACGAGGCGACTTGATGTTTGTACAACTCAGCCAAGTACTATGAAAATTCTGATAGTGGATGATAGTGGTATATAGTGATATATAATGGTATATAGTGGTACTATGATAGCCAAAACTATTGATGATAGTGCATGATAGTGGTATATAGTGGACTATGATAGTTACAATATTTTACAATGTATGGTGATATAGTTACTAATTGTTGCTACAGTTACTCAAGTTTCAGTACTTTTGTAAAGTTGGTAAAGTTATATGACAATCTCAGATGAGTTCTGGTGATCTGCTTTGAAATCATCCCAGCATGATGTCAAAACATGTATGGTGAGTAATGTTGTAAATTCAACGCCCAAAAAGAAGCATATATTAATATATATATGTATACTATTTACAATTACAAATTGCATTCAGGGTATATTCATGTCCATTCGTGTTCGTTTCTGCTTGGTGGTTTCAAACATGTTGTTTTTCCAGAATATATGGGAATGTCATCATCCCAACTGACTTTCACTCCATCATTTTTCAAGATGGTGAAATTGCACCAGCAACCAGAAACTATAGTAGTTATATATAAAACACCAGTTAGATTATACATTTCTGTATAATGGTTAGTTAAATCCCCATTTCCATTAACTGTTCGACACTAGATCTCGAACGTCGGGGATCGTGGCGAAGTTTCGTTCAGGGCTCCGACAACGATGCCATCCCGCACTATCCCTCCAACTATGCGCCGTCGAACATCATTTCCGTGGCAACTGGAAACCGATGTGAAACGGGTAGGAAAAATTCACCACAAGGTGGTGCCCCCCCAAGTTATAAATGGCTTATAATCCCATGAATACTAGTTCGATATATCACCTATAAACCATAGTTCTTGGACTTATGTTCACCAACTTAGCTAACTATGGGGCACCACCTTGCACATGGGAACTTAAACACCCAGCTATATCTGGTGAAGAGAGGGAGTCAGCAAAGCTATGGCTATTCATATTCCCTGAATTGGGAGAGTGTTGGAGCTACACTCAACATTTCTCAACCCGCATTGTTAAGAAAACATGTTTTGAGCGCAGCCCTTTTGCCATTGAGCTCCCCAAAGAGGTGGCAGCTTGCAGCCCACTGGGAATAGGCCTTCGAGGATTTGGAGAGTGTGACCACAAAATCTGGAGGTTTCCATCCAGTCATGGGGGGAAACCCCCCCAAATCATCCAAGTCATGGGGGGAAACCATAGGAAAACCATAGGAAAACCATAGGAAAACCATAGGATCTGGTTGGTGGTTTGGAACATGGCTTTTATTTTCCATTTCATATATGGGAATGGAATAATCATCCCAACTGACGAACTCACGAACTCCATGATTTTTCAGGGGTGGGTAGGTCAACCACCAACCAGATGACCATGTTAGCATTGAAACCCGTGGTGACTTGGGAATCCCACATCTTCAAGAACACCTCCATCTACTTCAGGACCCGCGCCATCGCTATTCAGATCGAACCACCGTGGTTTTTTCACAGCCATCGCCCACCTGGTTTTTTTTTGAGATGGCTCCCTTAAGACTACGACTTTGTCTCCTTTCTTGCGAACCATAGATGTCCTTTTCCCATTGGTTGGTTGATGAAAATAGAGGGGTTTGAAGAAACCCCTTTAACAACAGGTAAATGTTTGATGATAGATGGTATACCAAACCGGCCCTTCTATTTTTACCAAAAGGACATTATTGTTGCAATCCCTGACTGATTTTTCAAGGTGATCAAGTTGATCTTAACTTGCCCAGAGGTGCTTCAGAATTGAATCTTCTATGGAAAATCAATCCCCATAACACCATATACGTTTGGTTTCCGAAGTCATGGGGGTACCCCCAAATCATCTATCTGATAGGATTGTCCATGAAACAAACCATCCAATTCAGATTGGGATTTCCATGAAATAAATCATCCATTTCAAGACCATTCAATACCCATATGCTCCATGGTGCTGGAATATTTACCAACATTTGCCCTTGTCCAAAATCACCCAGTCATGTAGGTTTGCATATACCAGCACCATGGTTCGCAATTGAAATGGATGGTTGTCATGGAAAGTTCCAATCTGAATTGGATGGTTTAGGTCATGCAAAAGCCGAAAAAAGGGAATGATCCCTATGGATCCAAACACTTCCTGAGAAGATACTTATATAACCCCCCAGTCATCATACCCCAGTCCCACTTCCTAAGAAGCTACGACTGGATCCATAGATGATTTTTTTTTGGGGGTACCCCCATGACAGTTGGTTTATAATCCCATTAACTATAGATATATCTACCATAAGTCCTAGTTATAAGGGTTATGTTCACCAACTGAACGCTATCGACCGGGGGCACCACCTTGTATGGAAAACTTCGTCATCATCACCGAATCATCCAAGGCATCGACCACAAAGACGGGCTCCTTGTCCTCCTTCTCGTGCTATGGCAAGGAATCGGTGGACGTCGCAGCACCCGGACTCTCGGTGGCGATGTTGGCGCTAGCTGTTGGGATAAAAATAGAGAGTACCATGTGAGTTAATGATATTGGGATAGTAAGTGTGAATAAATTTAATAAATGTGAAATATTTTTTTCATATATGTAAATTATATATTTAATAGACCATGATATTGGGATATATTATGATATATTAGATAGTAATAGTAATTGATGGGGATATGCCATGATATACCCATTTCCTGGTCATCAAAGATGGCTGGAACATCATCCATTTCGAATGTGGGGATTTCTGCCATCGAAGTTGATGAAAGGGGCTCTTAAACATTCAACTTGTGGGGCTTCTTGACTGGATCTACCTTTGGATAGTGTACTTGAATAATCTCTATACTGTACTAGCTTTCAATTGATTTTTATTTTGGGGGAAGGGAGGCATGCCCAGTAAAGAACATGTGTTTTGCAGGTGATTCAAGGTTACTGTAAAGTTTCGTGGATCAAACAGGACCAAACATATCCTTTCGGTGTTGATGGGCTCACTAGGGTTGAGATACATTCAATATATACAGCAACCCCCACAAAGATAGAAAACTTGTTGAACCTGGAACTATGAAGTACCCTCTGGTAATTTAACATAGCTATTGAAAATCACCATTTTTAAAGGGAAAATCCACTATTAATGGTCATTTTCAATAGCTATAAATATCATCTATAACATCTTGGAAACACGTTCTATCTTTTTTTGGGGCGCCAAAAAAAATCTATATGATATGTATACTATTCCCTAGTGCTCCAGTTATACCTTCTGAGAAGGTGTTTTATCTCAGAAGGTGTTTGGAACTGTAGGGATTGTTTACCCATGTTTACCCTTGTTCAAGCCCCTTTGCGGCAAGAAAACATCTGCTGGATGATGGGACGCGCTCACTTGAAGGGTACCGTGTTTTTGATATTTTTTGATTCAAGGATGATCACTGAACTGGTGGCTCAGTCATTCTTAGTTCAGTCTGAGAGAAGCGACATCCCATATTTTTTGTGTAATTATATAGTCTTGTGATCTTGCATCCCTGATTAAAACCATTCTACAATTTTATCCATGTTTGTGTGCATTATACCCGTTCACATCCCCACTTGTGACTTGTGCTTCTTCAAGGATTTATATAACTGTGCCCATTCTATGAGAGCCCCAAAACGTACAGAACCTGATAGAAAAGGATAGAACACATATTTTTCCAATAGTTTGTACATGATATTTACCTCATCACTTGCAGCTTTGTTATATTTTTTTCAATGGTTCAACGGTGGTCCATCTAATCCCACAGTTTTACATGGTGAAGTCAGTCAGAAACACCCATATATATACATATATTTATATATACTGCATTAATATATCTTGGATTGGGAAATCCACTACGACTGGGGAATCAATGGAAAGGCTAAATTTAAGGGGAATCCATTTGTTGTTTTTTCGTGGTTCCTTAAGCAAATCCATGATATAGTATATACATATCTACCTACCCAAGACTCCCGCAGATATTCTTGATATAACTCCGCAGATATAATTGATGTTCTTTACACCAACATCAAGGACTTTTGGACACTGCTAACGCGAAGCAACGCAGGGGCAAAGCTCACCCATATTTACAATGCATGTAGAAATGTACATCTACATCACTATACTTCGATTCCAATATACACAGTATTATATAATATTATGTACAGTAGGTTCCCTGTATGATATCTATACTTATTATACATGATCTACTTAGATGGGCCATGGAGTTAGTTAACTAGTTAGTAAATGGATTATTTCATTGGGATATAAGAGGTTAACAAATCCCCAGTTACTAACCAGGAATCGGCAACATCCCATGGCCCATCTAAGTATATATTATAGCTTTTTTGATCCCCCGAGGAACCAGTTTACATAGCTATTGAAAATGGCCATTGAAATAGTGGATTTACCCAGTGAAAATGACCATGTTTCAGTTCGCTGTCATAAATCAGCTAGCAAAATCTGGAAATGCCCATCTTTTCCTATGGTTTTCCGATGATTTTCCGAATTGGTCTTTGTTAAGTTACCAGAGGGTAATCTTCAGTAACTGGGGATATAACCTCCTATATCCCAATTACAATCCATTTACTAACTAGTTAACTAACTCCATGGCCCATCTAAATATAGCCAGAAAATCCGCCGAGGAAGCGGCATCTACTCCACAGTTCCGGGGGGCAAATACGCCTCCCTCAGTGGCACCTCAATGGCCACGCCACACGTCTCGGGTCTGGCGGCGCTGATTTGGCTCTTCCGACCGCAGCTGACCATGCCACAGGCACCGGGGCACCGCGGGGGCACCGGGAAGACTGGGGAGGCAGCAAACATGGGATGTACCCTCTGGTAACTTAACAAAAACCATAGGAAAATCATAGGAAAACCATAGGAAAATTGGCAACTGTATCATGGCCTTAGTAAATCCCTATTGAATCTTCAGGAATTGTTGCTTCGCACTTCGCACCTGTGATTTATACAAATGACCATTAAAAACATTAAAACCCATAAAACAAAATCCCAGAACATCTCCCTTAAATCTCATTCAATTCTATTACATCTAATCAAAACCAAATAAGTCTCCCCATTGGTTGATGTCGTTTGCATTCAACGTGTTTTGTGTTCTAAAAATGTCGCCTTGCGCGCGCCAGATCATCGAAATCATCTTGGACTCAGCAACACGAGAAGATGCGCGGCTTGGGCGAAAGGAGATGGCTGCAATGTTCATGATGTTCCATTCTTAACTTCTCAACTATTATTAACTACCCTATGGATCCAAGTACCTTCTTAGGAAGTGTTTGGGGTATGATTTGGGGGGTTAAGTATCTTCTCAGGAAGTGTTTGGATCCACAGGGCGAATTATTAAGAACTAATTAAGAGATATTTGCCATGTTAACCAATCATTATTAACAATTATTAACTAATATAGTCAATACTGGTTGGTGGTTTGGACCATTTTTTATTTTTCAATATATTGGGAACAATCATCCCAACTGACTAATATGTTTCAGAGGGGTAGGTATACCACCGACCAGATTGTCAAAGAACCATCATTAACTAATTATTAACCAATATTAAGCATATAAACCATATACAATGTGGGCCCCCCCAGTTATAAGTTGGTTTGTAAACCCCAGTAAGTATACTTATTTACGTACCATAAACCATAGTTATTGGAGTTATGTGCACCAACTGAACGCTATCGACCGGGGGCACCACTTAGTAGTTACATGTTGGAATCATCAATTCATAAGCCTTAATGCTCCAGTTATACCCTCAATTCGAAGGTGTTTAGACCCCTACAATTTTCTGACAGTCTCAGTCTCGGTGTTTGAGCTGTAGGATAACTAAAGAAAATAAGCCAGCATTGTGTTACCTCTAAAATCCTCTAAATGCCTTAGAGGTAAAGTTTCCCAGGTGAAGAAGGTGTGTTTCTCCCTCACACGTGGGTCTTACATAATACACTAAAGAAAAGGTGAAGTGATGGTCAAGGTCTATTTGTTTTTTTTGTTCCCCTGAAAATAGGGTTAGTGCCAACACCTCCAAAAACCAATGGGTGTTTGGCTGCTTTTCACGATTAAAAATGCAATCTTGGGGGTCAATCACAGACATTTTCAGATGTACCCAACCATCACCTTTTTTGGTTATATCCCCATTGCTTTCCATTCATTCATGGTTGCATTTAAGTCCCGATTCTTGTTTTGTTAAATCCTCTTGAATTCCATTGTTATTGTTCACATGAAATCACATAATCCAATAACAACCAGCAACTATACCACTAACCAAGCCATTGATTTTCACATTTTCCACCATGAAATCCCCTTGATTGTCGCTCCAACACGCTCCCAGCACGCGCGTGCATCGCGTGCACAGCGAGGCTTCAAAACAGCAGCGCCACGGGCGGGCGCATCAACGCCCGAAGTGCCTTGATCTTGGCGTCAACCTATGAGGGTTCGCGACCTCCAGTGCACAAGCCACAGGCCTTGACGTGCCTTGGCGACGGGACGGGGGATGGCGTAGCGCCATTTGAAAAACGCATAGATTGGGACATTTAGAGAGAAAAGATTTGATTTACCACTAGATTTTTGTGAGTTGATGTATTTCCCTGGTGATTTATCGAGCATTTCATTAACATATAGCATGGGAAATATTCTTTGTGTAACCAAGAGAGGTGGGATGTCGGTTGATCCGCCATTAGCAAAACGTCTCTTGCTTGCCTTAAAGGCTTCCTCCATTTGGGTTTGTTTGAAAGTACTTAGATGGGCCATGGGATTAACGATTCCTGGTTAGTAACTGGGGATATAACCCACAAAAAATCCCAACTATATTCCATTTACTAACTAGCTAACTAACTCCATGGCCCATCTAAGTAGTGAAGGCTATCCTCATTATCCCCGCTCATAGCAGTTTTCCTTCGGAAAACATCGTTTTTTTACCATGGGTGGTTGGGGTTTCCCTTTTTTCAGACACCCCAACTATAAATTGCTTTACAATTCCACTTACTATAGATATATGACTGTCTACCATACACACAACACTTGGCCTACTTATTAGCCAAAAGCTCACAAACTGTGTCGCCACCCTGCAATATACCATGAGATATCCCCACTATGTCCCCATGATGCTTGGTATTTCTGGTGGTTGATTACACAGCGAACATGTTTTAATATGTTTTACTTGACCAATGGCCTGTGAAACTACTATAGCTATGGAATACATGCCAATAGTTTGTGCATTGAACATTCAGGAAAACCAGCAGTGAAAAGCCATACCCTCCGGTATCATCAAACATGGCAAGCTAGAAAATCCATCATTGTGTTCGATGGAGTCTTCCCAACTATAAACCTGAGTATAGGTGATTTTCCCGTGATTTTCTCATGAAAACTTCCACCTTTTTTTCATATCTGGTTGGTGGTTTGGAACATTTGGATTATTTTTCCATCATATTGGGAATGGAATAATCATCCCAACTGACGAACTCACTCCATCATTTTTCAGAGGGGTAGGGCGAAAAAAGCACCAACCAGATATCTTTTTTCCCAATCATTATTATAGCTAGTAGGGTTTATATATATATATATACATATTATTACTACAATGTGGGGCCAGTCGATAGCTTTTTGTTGGTTTATAAACCAACGTTCACATCACGTGTGAAACGGGCCCCACATTGCACCATTCTTCAGCGACACCGAGGTTTGAAGATAGCGACCCGGGGGTTGGGATCATGGGGGGGGATGCGGTGATCACCTGTGCAGCCGATGAGAGTGACATCAGCTTCTACAGTCGCTGGGAACGAGTTGTGTTTGTGTTTCCAGAGATGGCTGGGAGATTTTGGGTGATTTTTGATGGGTTTTCATGGGATTTTGTGGGGTATATATAATATATAATATAATATATATATATACATATATATATGTCATGGGATTTTAATGGGGTTTTATGGGGATTTCTAGTGTGCTTTGATGGGATTTCATTGAGATTTGATAGGATTTCATTGGGATTTCATGGGATTTAATGGGCTAAGCTTGCTGAACCAACCCCATTTTTTTCTGGCTTATTTTCTGGTTTATGATTGATATATCGAACTAGTGGGGTGAAACTAAACCAACAAAACATGCCATTGGGCTCCACCAAACGGTCCCCGTTGGAAACATACGCAACTCGCGAACCGTGCCTCCGTCCTGACTCGCGATGGAGTTGATACGGAATGAACCTGGTGCAAGTAGCGCTCAGGTTTATGGGATGTAGCTATATCTGCTTGGTGGTGACTGGAACCATGAATGGATTATGACTTTCCCATCATATTGGGAATGGAATTTCATCATCCCAACTGACGAACTCCATCATTTTTCAGAGGGGTAGGTATAACACCAACCAGATGAGTTAGTTTATGGGGAATGTAACTATAGTCAATGATTAGTGGGTTTATAAGTCAACTTACAACTGGTGGGCAATTTTTGTGGAGCTGTAAAGAGCAGAATGTATTCTCCGGTAACAAAAAGCTATGGAAAAGAGCCCATCTATAGATGAATTGCTGAAAATTTGCTGAAGATGATTTGTATTTTCTCCATGGGAAATAAATCCACTACGACTGGGGAATCGATGTAGGGAACATGTTTGATTTTTTGGTGGGTTCCTTAAGGAAATCCATTGCCAATCAACTTGATGATGCTCTGGAGGCTCTGGAGGTTCTGATGCAAAAAAAAGCCCTGTTTGATATCCCATGACGGATCCGGCTGGTGCTGGTATATTAATGCTAACATGACTGGGGTATATGGATGGGATCCATGTTACCATATATAGCAGCACCATGGATCCTATGGGTATATATATATATACACACCTTCGTTTGTGAACGTTGTGGTTTTCCTATGAAGCATATGAATGGCCATGACTCAGGAACCGATTGATTGGAGGTACCTACCATATTGTAAGGCCTACTTTTTAGGGCTATGTAAGGGAATATCCCCACAAAATATGGCCTTACTTATATGGTACAGTACCTCCGTTTTAAGATCCTGAAATTCCCATTCAATAAATGATGCGCACAACAGAATACCCAATTCTCGTGAGCACCTTTGGATTGGCCATGGAAGTACTCGATATATAACAAGTTAGGAACTGGACAAGGTCCTCCAACTAGACAATTTGGAGCTCCCCAGTTGTTTTTGCTTATGTAAACCCAGTTCCCATCAGTTTGATAATTACACATCACATATATATATAGAACGTATATATATATATATATGCATGTATACACATGTATACTAAATATATTGATCCATATATACATATATGTACATGTATACTACTGTATATTTTTTGTATGACATACCTGCCATAAACCTGACGGTGCTTGATGGCCAACTTGTCTCCATTTACCCTTTGAAAAGACCCAAAAAGCATGGTTTGTCTTGGGAAAAAAACAATGTTAAGCAATCATATTGCTTATTAGTGTTATTGAACCAATATTAACAACCATATCAAAACACATTCAAAAACCATATGAACAACCACATGCATGCTACATTAGAAAAAGAACACAAACCATATCAGAAACCACATCCAAAGCCATCAATTTCTTAAGCACTCCCAACTGGGGCCCCAGTTCGGCGAGTTCGACGAGTCCTCCTAAGGTATCCATCTCATCTCTGGAGCGGGATTCTTGTTGGACACCATCGCACCTTGGTGACACCTTGGTGGATGACCGGTGGTTGGATGATCATTGCCATTGATGAAGCTGAAATCTGTGGATACGCTTTCTGGGTCAATCTTCAAGATCTTCCAGAGGTTTTTTAAATGTTTGATACCCTCTGGTAAACTAACATAACTATGGAAAATCACTATTTTTAATAGGTAAATCAACTATAAATGGGCAATTTTCAATAGCTTTTTGTTAAATTACCAGAGGGTACATCAACATTCGATTGTAACAGCCCTATGCTTGGCTGGCTGACGCATTTCAACGTAGATATACAAACACTCTTCCACCCCACTTCTGAGGTGGAGAGACTGAGGTGATGAATTTTAGACCCATTAATCTTTGGTAATTTAACATAGCTATGGAAAATGACCCATTTATAGTTGATTTACCTATTAAAAGTGGTTATTTTCAATAGTTATGTTAGTTTACCAGAGGGTAATCTTTGGCACTCGTGGTTTTATACCCATTTATGTTGGTTAATTCCCTTTAATTCCCCCTCAATTAAGGTTGATGAAATCCCTTTATTTTTCTCGTGTTTTATGCATTCCAGTTCACATATCCCCTTAGATGCCATTCTATCCCAACAATATCCAAAATTGTGGTTGGATTTAGACTCTCTTTTTGTTGCAGAAATCCCAACAAGCTGTCTGTTGGTTTTTTTATCCCATCAAAAATCACCTTGTTCATTGCTTAAATCCCATGAACTTCACCATTTTGGTCATCATTTTTGGTCATCATTAAATCCCATGAAAAATCCCAGGAAATCACCATTTTTCTTGGTGAAATCCCATGAAATCCCATGAACTCACCATTCAATCCAATTAGATCACCATTAAGTCCCATTAAATCACCAGTGAATCCCATTAGATCACCATTAAGTCCCATGACATCTCAATTAAATCCATTTAAATCACCATGTTTCTTGCTTTAAATCCCATGAACTTCACCATTTTGGTCATCATTAAATCCCATGAAAAATCCCAGGAAATCACCATGAACTCACCAGTCAATCCAATTAAATCACCAGTCAAGTCCCATTAAATCACCATGAAATCCCATGAACTCACCATGTTCATTACATAACTCACCACGTGTCGCGTAGGCCACGGTGGACGCCACGGGCGCCGCCACGCTGACGGTGCCCTTGGCGAATCTGACGCTGACGAAGTACGCCCAGGGCCTGGCGGTGGTGGCGGGCAACGCCACGGGCAGCGCGGGGCCCGACTCGGCGGCCACGGCGAAAATCAAGGACTACTGCGCCTTGGTTGGAAAATCATGGGAAAAGCATGGGAAAACCATAGAAAAACCATGGGAAAGTGGTGAAAACCATTGAAAATCATAGGAAAACCATAGGAAGATGTTCATTTAACCAAGAAAAATGGTGATTTAATGGGATAAACATCGCCATTTGGGTGAAGTTTATTGGGTGATCAGTTGATCAGTTGGGGTTGGATGAAGCATGATGAAACCATTTGGTTGAGATTCCACATATTCCGGAGATTCATCATTACAAGGTGGTGCCCCCAAGATAGCTAAGTTGGTTTATAAGTCTAATTTCACTAGGACTTATGGTAGATATATCGAACTAGTTAACGGAATTATAAACCAACGTTCACATCACTTGGGGGGCACCACCTTGTAGAAATTGATGGACCGAAGGATGGGAACATCGATTGTTGGTTTTTTTCTTGGGAGAGTCATTCCTTTCTTGGAAGGATCGGGATGGGAAGATGGAAAATGATGGAAAATGTGTGAGTTACTCAAATCCAGAAAACATGATATTGTTTTATGATTTTTGAGGGATTCAAATGAGAAATGTTCATGACATCTCATGACTGCGCCGACTGATTGAACTATGATTTTTCATGGGATTTACTGGGATTCAATGGTGACTGGTGATTTTTCACTCTGATTTAACGACACGAAAAATGGCGGTATCATGGGATGGCGACGGGACAGATCCAACTGGTTTCTACATGGGGAGCAGATCGGGTCCAAAACGACGAGTTTTATTGAAGTTTTAATGAAGATTTGCTGAAGAATACTGTGATTCAATGGTGGTTGAGTGGGGATGAGTTGGGCGAGTTGGCGTTTTCGGGATGAGTTGGGTGAGGCTTTTCGGCACCCTGGAGTTTTGGAAAACCATGTTTGAACACATAGGAAATTGCTATGTAATTGAACAGAGAAGGGGATTTGATGGAATTCATAGCTGTTTTTTTGGGGATAGCTAAGATGAGTTGGGTGAAGTGTTTTTTGGGGATTTATATATGATGATTATTGATGATAATTGAATGTAAATGACACCCTTAAAGGATAACTGATATCCAAATTGTAGTTTGTATCCAAATTTGATATCCACATCGGAATCCACATCATTAGCGTATTATATAAGTTATATTTTGATATGATTTCTTATATGGTTAGTGTATGCTAGTCTGATATGTTTGTTGGTTCGGGTTAAGTCTATATAATCCAAAAACGAATCGGGGGCTTGCCATGGTTATTTTGATCACTTACAGGCCTGACATGTTCCAACTGGAGCTGATTGAAGCTGATTGAATCCATATTCCGTTATTCCATCAACTGACTACTTCACGATAAATTGGGTGAGAGTATTTACAGCAGAATTTTGCAAGAGTGAATTGTCAGTTTCTTGGTGGTTTCTTAGTGGCAACGTGGTACTGAACCCATATTAAACACAGTTTCCTTGCCATATCCCACTCACCCCAACTACCTTAAACCATGCATTATATCCATATACTAAACATGATACATGAAACCATATACGTATATACACGCCTTCATGCATATATAAAATACATATAATATATATACATGATATCATACATACATATATATATATGACATATATATATATATATATATCATGTGTATATATATATGTATGTCATATATATATACCGAATACTGTGTATATGTATATAAACATATACTGAATATATATCTACATATACACATTTATTAAACGACGCGTCAGGTGTTCCGCTCTATGGCCCCAGCGATGTCCAGTGGATGGGCGACGCCGACGGGCGCCTGGGCTGGGTGGGGGGCAAGATCCAGTTCCAACGTGCAGAATCGGAGAAGTCCCTGACGCATTACAACGTGCCTTGGCGAAGTTCGGAGTTCAGTTCGGAGTTCGCCAAGTGGATGTGGGTCAAAATGGAAGACCGATGTGGGACCACAGATGGAAATGTCTAGTTTAGTATTAACCATTCAATTATTGGGGTACCTAATTTTGACCCATACCCAAGTGATTGCATGGTGATTTCAGATGATTTTATGGAAAAGTCAGGCCTACTATTTCCAATTACTAATGTCAGGCTTGTTCTGAATGGTCAATTGTATTACAACGCGCCTTGGAAAGGAGTCACCGGGATACCACATGGTTTTACACTATGAAGAGTCGATGAACATACCGATTTATGGTTTGTTGATGGTGTGTTAATAGTCTGCTAAACATAATTTATAGGTTTATTAAGATGAAGAACATCATTCTTATTACAACGTGCCTTGCCAAATTCAAGATGGCTGACCAGTGGTCGATTTTATTACTAGGTTGATGAAACATCATTAATGGGTGAAAAACGCAACGACCTTCTGCTTTTTTGTTTTGTTCAATTGGCCATGATGAAGAAATTCCGGGGACATGTGCTGTGCTTTCCCACAGGATCTCTAAGTTTACTAAGCATCCGAATAGGGGGATGAATAGGGATTTGCAACTGATTATAGTTACTATACTTAATTGATTATTACTATAGTTATGGTTCATTCGTATAGTTAATATAGTTACTATTAACTATAGTGAATATAGGTTTCTCTCCATTTTTTTGAGCAATGGTCAGCTATTTCCACAATTTCATAAGAAGTTTTCTGGGTCAATTATTCATATGTGCCTTGTTATTGACCAGCATCTATGATGACTACACAATGAATAACATTGGGATACAGGAATAAAACATGCCCCCAGTCACTAGTGTTTCTTTTGCGCATGATTAATATTGGTAACTACTCCGCATGGTGGCAATTTTTCGCGTGTTTTTTTTTGCCGTATGGAGCTGTATCCATTTTCATGGGAAAAGTTCAAAACCAACATGGCTCTCGTTCAGAAACTGATGATAAACCATGGATCTATATTTGGATACTGTACCCGATGTTCACAAAAAAAAAACGCACCAAAACATCATCTGTTTGCCTGGAACATCCATTGTTCCATATATGATTATGGAGGTTTCCTGAAATGGAGGTACCCCTAAAGCATCCATTTTAGATTGGGATTTTCCATCATAAGCCATCCATCTATTGGAGTACCCCATGTATGGAAACCCCAATATATCTATCATGAACCAATCATACTTCTCATATAGTTCATCAACCAATGACTATAGTTTTATAATAAGGTTTATAGCTAGGTTTATAAACCAATTTATAACTAGGGGGCCCCACATTGTATATATATACATATAATTATTATATATATATATATATATGTATATATATCCCTATGGATCCAAACACTTCCTGAGAAGATACTTAACCTCCCAAATCATACCCCAAACACTTCCTAAGAAGGTACTTGGATCCATAGGGTATATATATATCCCCAGTTGACTGCATGATATCTCTGCAGAGTCTCCTCTTTCGCCCCTCCAGGTCTATTGGCACAGCGCCGCAGGTCAAGGTGGGCGGCCTCAGGGTCGAGAAAACTGGAGCTTGGGAACAACTTTCATCGGGATTGAACGCCCAGAAAAAATCTGGTTTTTGGTATGCTTTTGTTGGGATAGAATGGGAATCGAAAGAGTTTGCGAACTGGATTTTCCAGCATTTTTTGATAAATCATCGAGGTTCATGGGCCTCAATGGGCCATTTTCCATAGCGAACTGTTAGATTCCCAGCGGGTGAAAGTGAGTATTCGAGCATATCGCCAGGTACCACCAAGTCTCACTTGCCAAAAAAAGGAGTTTACTTCCCCGAGAAAGAGATTTGACCAGCAGAACTTGGGATTTTGAGAGCTCAAATACTTGAAGATCACAACCGGGGCTGGCCCAGCCTTTTTTTTTGCGAAGAATGCCAAACAACCCAGACTGTGGAGCTGAGAAAATGTGAGAAGTCTGGAGTCTGGACGATCCTTTCCCCATGAAATACCACCCCAAACCCCTTAACATGAATAGATCCAACGCTCAAACCAACATGTTTTTTTTTTTTAATATTTGCAAGTTTCCAGTAAAATCATGCATTTTGCAATATATATATACATATTCTCTGAAGTTCATGGATTTATGAACCAACTTGTAACTGAGGGCACCCTGTCGCTTTCCTAGGACCACTTTTGAACAGTTTGCCGCAAGGCGACCTCATGGGGAAGGTGCCCGCCAACGGCTTCAGTCGCCCTCAATGCGAGGCGATCGTTAACGGCTTTCCCCGGCAAGTTGATCAAAGATATATCTGGTGAAGGCTTGTTGAATACCACTTATATCTGTTGAAAACCATAGATTAATGATGATTAATAAAGGTTAATTATGGTTAATAATGGCTGGTTGGTGATTTGGAACCATGGAATTGCATGACTTTCCCATCATATTGGGAATTCATAACCCCAACTGACAAACTAATATTTTTCAAATGGGTTGAAACCACCAAACATATTATATATATATATATTTATACACATTAACCACACATGTGGATATATTGAGCTAACCAGTTATGAGTTAAACACATTTTATGGTTTTTGGCAGTCTATTCTTATCATTGGCCAGTGTTTTTAAGCAACCACGGGAGGAACACGCCACTCATGAGGGGAAAAAAACTGGTCATACAATGGAATGACACAATGTGTTGTAACGATACGCGCAAACCCTCAGTTCGCCCACACAACTTTTTAGGGATTTTGAAGGAATATAAATTCCGACCCCCGTTAAACTTTACATTCAATTGGGAAGATCAACAGGGGTATTCAGAATATAAATTCCCACCCCCGTTAAACTTTACATGAATAATATGAAGATGAAAATGATGATGATGATGATGATGATGATGATGATGATGATGTTGTTGTAACATTCAACGCACAGGTAGCTAAGCTGTGCGTTGCAAGATGAAAGCCATGATCATGGACATGTGCATTTTGTCCCACAAAACACAGTGATTTTTGATGTTCGGACATGTCGTCGGCGTTGGCGCGGGCAAACTGAGGGCTTTGCCCGTAACGATACATCTTTACACTATGTTCTGTGATGTACAAATGTATGATACATCTATATCAGGGGTTGGTAAATGTCCTGTTTTGGGGATTTTGAACATCACTTTCAAGTATTTGTTGGTGATTATATCCCCAATAGTTGGGTGATGTTCAATTAGGACATTTACCAACCCCTGTATATGGGACTATCCAAAGACATTTGTTATTCAACAGAACTAAAACTGTTTGGTCCCAAGTGCACGCGGGTGCCTTCTCCAGCATTGAAGATGCCGTTAGAAAAAAACACAGCGGTTACCATGGTCAATTCCGTGGCTTCATTTGGTACCATTTTCATGAGCTTTTCACAACCATCAATAATGTTTAATTAGTAGGGGGTTCTTGAAGTATTACAACATATTACAACATGAAAATCAATATTCATCACACACACGTAATGTGTCTAATCGTCAATCAGTTTCAGGATTGCACCTGCATATGCGTCCATGTTGCTTAAGTGGGCAACACCCTGGCAAATAGCTGGTATAGCTGAATTTTTATTCCCCCAGTAATATGGCCAGTTCATAGGTTTTGAACCCCATCTATCATAGTCCAGCTACAATGTGGGGCCCCCCAGTGATGTTTGTTGGTCTATAAACACCATTAACTCTATAGTAAACGGGGGCACCACCTATAGACTGTTCCACCGAGATTTATATTATCACCCTTACGAGGTGGTTCCGGACAGTCATGGGGGTAGAAATGGATGGTTTTTTTGATGATTTATTTCCTGGAAAATCTCCAATTGCCAACAACAATGGATGATAACTGGAGGTACCCCTATGACTTTGGAAAACTCCACATAATTATCTGCCAACAGTTAACATAGTTAACCCGGGGCACCACCCTTACAGTCTCATCCATAGATGTGGAGTTTACCCACCATTTGTGGATTCTTTTCCCAGGGAAAACATGCTTTTGTTCCAAATCATTGTTTTTGTTACATCTATGTTAGTTTACAGGGTAAATCTCCCAAGATCCATCATGTTCGAGTCACCTCATTGCACTCCTTTCATGATGCATAAATTGTAGGTGGATTGCCACTTGTTGGACATCAGCGTGAGCGGCACGACCTACACCTTCCACCGTGGTGCCTACGACAACGAGGAGTTGGCCAAAATCCACTTCAGTGGGCCGGCCTTGATGACCACCACCAGCTTCAGGACCGCCCGCACGCCCGCAGGTGAAGATGTGGTTGATCCCCAAAGAACTTCCCGGCCTGGTAAACATACAAAAACGAACTGGAAAGATCCACCATGCAAAAACCATGGGTAAATCCACTATTTCGACTGGGCCATGGCTTCAATAGCTATGTTTGTTTACCAGAGGGTTATGGATATGGATGGATATGATTGAATATGGGTGACATAGTGCAAATATGATAGGACAATATGATAAACCTACTTAGATGGGCCATGGAGTTAGTTAACTAGTTAGTAAATGGATTACCATTGGGATATAGAGGCTTATATTCCCAGTTACTAACCAGTTAGTTAATCCCATGGCCCATCTAAGTAGAGGGTTTTTTGATGTAGATAATGTAGACATGGATAGATTTGTGGCTTTTTCTGTTTGCATATGGATGACAGTAAACATGGTGTCATTTCTGAGTTTCCACCCAAAAATCCTCCAGTGGCATCCAGCAGGACTCAGAGATCCCTCTTCCTCAACCATACCAATCATACCCCCACCAACGGCAAATCCGGGCACCCAACGGAGACAGATGGTCAAATTGAAGTCAACATACGAAAATTCCTGTGCGCGACACCTTGGATGTGGTGACTTGGGTGAGTTAAATTTACATAGGTCCTTAGTATGTCCGAATCTGTCTAGCTGGGCCCTAAAAACCTCATAACAACTCTTAAAGTGCACATAAAATGAGCACAAATTGCTGCATCAAAACAGATCAATGTGCAGTAACTTCCATGAATGGCATAGGTATGAACTGAGAGTCTAGGCAGATGTCGATCTCCCAGTTCCCAAATGCTGACATTTTTAACACTTCCCTGACCCCTGGGACCTTCTCCGATCAAGTATAGATATTATATAACCTACCATCACCTTGCAATATATTCCATTATATCCCTATGATATCCCCATTAAATGGTTGGTTTGCACCCTTTCTTGTTAAATTTCGCAAAACATGGTTTCATCGTTTAGATCCTATGAAACATTAATATGTAAATTTGCTGGTTAGATCCCCATAATGAAAATCAATGTAGTTGCTGTGTCAAATCCCATGAAATCACCATATGTGTTGGTGAAATAACATAAATTCATATAAATTCAGCATTCCTACAGCGCCAAACACCGAGACTGAGACTGTATACAAGGAGTTCTTTGACTTGGTGTCTAAAGAGTCTGAATGAACACCTTCGAATTGAGGGTATAACTGGAGCACTAGGGGTTATGAATGGATAATTCCAATATGTAAAATCATAAACTATATATAACACCAATATATGATTTTATGTAAACCACTATATGGGGTTATATATGTAACTATATGGTTTACATAAAATCATATAAATAAAATCACCATGTCCAGTGATTTCATAGCTAAAATCCCATAAATTCATCATCTTTCCCATGACATCATGACATCAATTTTTGTTGGTAGAATCACCATCATTTCCTACAAATTCACCATATTTCCACATAAATACACTCTGGTAATCTCTGGTAAACATACAAACAACTATGGAAAATCACCATGCTATTAATGGGTAAATCAACTTATGGCCATTTTCAATAGCTATGTTTGTTTTCACCATATTTCCCCAGTGAAAACACTGATGTTTTCATCGTTGTAGGACCGAGAAGTACTACGACTTTCTGGAGGTCGGGGATCGGCAGCTCTCTGGCACGAAACTGGCCTTGCCGATGAACATCAAGCTGCCCAGTGCGGGCACCCAATGGATGGTGAAATGTGATTGGACTAGGTATGTGGGGCCCCGTTTACGATAGCGTTCAGTTGGTGAACATAACTCCAATTTCACTTTGATTTATGGTACGCAAATAACTATAGTTAATGGGGACTAGGTATGACTACGTTCGGTGGTGCCCCCCAGTGATGTGAACGTTGATTTATAATCCCCATTAACATCCATTTTGTTTAAACTCCAGTTATAAATTGGTTTATAATCCCCATTAATTAACATCCATTATATAACATTATATAACTATAGATATATCATTTTTTCAAACCATAGTGACATTGGAGTTATTTCCACCAACTTGGCTCTCTTTTTTTGCGCACCACTTTGTAGGTCAACCGTATAGATGGGTAGTTTATCTATCTAATCCTAACTAGTCTGACTTGGTATCTGGCTGGGATTATCTGACTGAACTTCATGGTGTATTGGTATGTTAATGGTATGATACCATATACCTTTAGTAAAGTCTCTTGCTAAGATTTTTTTTGCAGGGTATCTGGCTGATTGGCACTGTGGATGTACATCAAATTTCATAAATTGGATGGAAAATGATTGAATTGGATGTACATGAAATTTCCTGAAATGGAAAAATGGGCATTTGAGGTTCTTGAATTGGACTGTAGACTGCAATGGAAAAATGGGCATTTGAGGTTTCTGTACATGGCGATTGTTCATGGGATTTCATGCGATTTATATCGTTTCAGAAATTCCTATGGAAGATCCAGTCATCGCCATTTGAAGTTCCATGATTTACACCAACATGTTGTGATTTTTCATAGCAAAGTTTTTTTTTTTTCCGGAGGGTACATTACAATGTGGGGTCCCCAAGATAGCTACAGTACGTTGGTTTATAACTCCAATAACTATGATTTATGGTACTTATAACTATAGTTAATGGGGCTTATAAACCAACAAACATCACTGGGGGGGGGCCACATTGTATATAGGTATATTTTCAAGGATTTCTATGGAACGTATATGGGATTTCTTAGTGATTTCTAGAAAAAAAATCTGTGGGATTCCTCAGTGATTTTGATGTGCTTTCAATGATATTCCTACATGTATCGGATTATGATATGATTGTTACCCACGTTATTAGGTTTTATCTCTGGTGGGATATATATATATACTAAATAAATATATATATATATAGACACCTATTGAACCCACTTAAACTCTATTGAACCCACTTAAACTCTATTAGACCTCTATATAAGTAGGGACAATCCACTTTCACTGAGTTGAACCATGATCCATCAACATACGTTGGGTAGTGAAATGCGCATATTTGGTGATGAAACCATCTCAAAGATCACCATGTTGATTTTTTTTAATTAATCATGTTCAATCCCTATAAATTTCCCTTAAATCCGCATTTTTGATGGTGAAATCATGTGAGATCCGATTTTTTCTGTGTTAAATCTCACGAAAATCAGTCTCCATGCTATGACTAGGTGGGCTCCATACCATCACTTGGTCGAGCGACCGAAGTGAAGTGGCCCCTCGGAAGACTGTGGATTAAAACAGCAGTCTGATTGAAGTATTCATCAATATTACTGCTGTATTAGCAATGGACTGTATATGTTAGCAATACCCTAGAGCTCCAAAAACCGACACTGAGACTGTATTTGGACTTGTTTTTTGGGGTCTCAAGAATCTGAACACTGAACACCTTCTCAGAGGGTATTTGGAGTTTTTGGGATACATTGATGAATAGTTGATATGAGCTAATACCATATCATTGGGAAAATGTGGGATATCAGGGATATCATATGAGGAAAGATCTATGTCAAATCAACTAATATCGTATCCCCAATAGTTTTTTATAGTTTTTTGGGATACGTTGATCTTGGGGATCGAATAAACAATATCGGCGCAGTGCCCTCCCTCCAGTCATCAGCTCCATGGCGGGCTTGAAAAACGGGAAATCCATGAACTAAATAGAGGTTTCTAGCTGGGAACCCCCTGAACTCAAACCTTATATACCATCTGGTTATGACTAACATAGCCATGGTATAGATGGCCCATTTACAGATGATTTTCCCAGCTATAAACCTCCATTTATAAGGGATTTTCCATGACCATGTTAAATAACCAGATAGTATTTTTAGTGATTTGGTTTGATGTTTAAAGGTATTCATTGATAACTGATATCCCCGACATGTTTTATTTAACCAATAATCGTGATGAATAGTTGATATTAATTACATAATAATATATGTTTATTAGTGCGAGAGTTGCAACAGTGTTCAGCAACTATTGAAAGACTATTTGTAATTTCAAGAGGTGGTAAGTAGGGAGTATTATTGGGGAGTCTTATTTAGATATACTATTGCTTTCTTAGTGTAAAACTCCAATTGGTGTCCAATGTCCTACAATGCGAAGCCTCCAAAATAGCCAACCTCACTGCGACGTCACTGGAATGATGGTTAGTGGGGGTAACTATCCCCACATGGCCCCTTGTTTTAGGTTAGTGAATTATTGAATTTTATCCAGATCAATGTTACCCCCTGGTAAATTAACATAGACCCTGAAAATCACCAATTTTTAATGGAAACTAGTCTTCCAACCCCTATCTGCCAGGGTCTATGTTAATTTGCCAGAGGGTAAATGTCCTAGACATTTAATCTTGTGAAGATGACATCTCCATTGATGCTTGGATGGGACGTGATGATTTCGATTAATATGATTAATCCCATCCCCCTATATCATATTGAATGCCCCTGAAATGACACCCAACATGAAGAGCAACCCAATACTAAAACCAAGGTTTCCTTTGGGGGGTGTTGAATAGTGAGAGGAAGAGATTTGTAGCTTTCTGTGGTGATATGATATTGGCGATACCAGTCAACTGGCAACTGGATTAATATCGTTGTAATATAATAACATAGAATGACATAACGTTGGTACGGTTCATGGCTTATTTCACCCACCTTTCATTTCCAATGTCAACCCATGGCTCATCTAAGTATGAGTCGCCAGTTTGTGTACCCGCACACAACCCGATGGGTTTGTCTGAAAATAGGGTACCCTGAAAAATAGTGGGTGATAAACTCATGTTCCAAATCATCTTGTCTATCAAGGGGTAAACGGTAGGCTAGTTGCAGACACACCCAAGTCATCCCATTTTTTTAAAAGCCCAAATCATCAGCCATCATTAGTTCTATCCCTACATTCTTCATGCTTATAAAGCCCCTATAAATGATTGTTTTATCATCAGTTATATAACTTCAAATCACAACAAACGGTGATCAAATTGGGCCAACTGGATGTTGAATAATCAAGTGATGGCTGTTGTTTTTTCATGTGTTACCCTCTGGTAAACTAACATAACTATGGAAAATCACAATTTTTAATGGGAAAATCCACTATTTCTATGGCCATTTTCAATAGCTTTTTGTATGTTTACCAGAGGGTAATCCCTTCAAAGGAAGCAAAATTGATAGGTGAACTCTGAAGAGGGAGCGCTGAGCTGAGCTAGGGAAATTCCGTAGATGAAATAAATGGGGAGCTAAGGAGCTACCACGAGTTTCCCAAGCATATGATCGTTAATCCATCGTTAATCCCTCAATTGTTAATTCAAATCCCTCAAATCAAGAACTGATTAACGCAAGATTGTGTTAATCCCTTAATTGCTAATTGAATTTATTAAGTGATGAAGATCATGTAAACATTTACATAGATGTGAACTCAAAAACACCATCTGTGGATGATGTTCCCAGGATTTCCCCATTGTTTTCAAATCAACTGCCGGCACCAAGGAAGAAGGCTGGACGTTTCATCTCACCCAGACGGGCACCACTGTCCTTTGACCAAAGTGACCTTTTAGGTGACCCAGACTGGGTTTGAACAGTGGGAATAGATATCGTGTTTTCATGTGCTTTCAATATTTCAAGTGGGTTTATATAGTAGTGGTTTATAAATATATATATATATATTTCAAGTGATATTTCAAGCGGGAGATGGCTGGATTCATGTAGCCAAATTAAATCGCTTACTGTGGGTTTATAGTTGGATGTTACCTTAGGGTAAACCACAAAAAGGTTTGGAAACCCCAGGAAAATAGTCCAAATGATTGATGACTTTCATAGTTAAACCAATAGTTAAACTGGGATATGACTGGATTTATAGTTGAATCATGTTGCATCAATTGATGAAATCAGTAGTTAAACTGAGATAAAACCATGATAAGTAGTTCCTGCACACTGATGTCAATCATTGTTAAATGGTGAATAGGCCCAGAATGCGAACAAAAAAATCGGGGGGCGCATCTCGTGGCTTTTCGGAAAGCGACAGGATGTGTAGTTTTTTAATCCGTTCAATCCTTTATTTGTTTGCCATTCTTTTTTGGAGGATATCTATGATCGGTTACGCTACTGTAGGATATACACAATATAATATAATATCATAATATATACACTATATACATACAATATATATATATATATTAAATTCACATTTTTTCATGGGTACTTTGAGCATCTTCTGGACATGTCAATTAGTTCTAGTTCCTAGTTGGGATGGTTGTTGAAGAAATCCAATCGCCTCCGGTCATCAAACATGTTTTGTGGGTGATCACCATTCCCACATTGGATATGCTATGATGATGATGATGATGATATCGTTTTACATGAAACGGCACATGTCAATTAAAAACATATTTATACATCTAAAACCAACACAGAACAACACTAATTACACGTACATATACGTACGTACCTACGCACGTACATAATTACATACATACATACATACATACATACATACATACATACATACATACATACATACATATACATATACATACATACATACACACACATACATACATATTATACATGTCACATATCTCATGTTTTTATTTTCATGTGTATATATATATATATATAAATATGTGATCTCCTTTGGCTATATCTCTCCCTGCTTCGCGTTGGCGTTGAGGCGGACTTCGAGGTGCCATCGATGCAGCCGCCCTCGATGGAACTCCAGGTCGTTGCCGCCTTCGAGGAGACGGAGGGCGCCGCAGCGGCCTATGGCGCCTTTGGCGAAAGAAACGGAGAACCTTAGGGATTTGAGGGGAACATAGCCATGGAAAATCACCATTGTTAACAGGTAAATCATCTATAAATGGGCCATCTATACCATGGCTATGTTAAATAGCCAGAGGGTAAATCATCACTGGTTGGTGGTTTGGGACATGAATTTTATGACTTTCCATTGCGAATGTCATCATCCCAACTGACTTTAACTCCATGATTTTTCAGAGGGGTAGGTCAACCATCAACCAGATGGGTTTATAACGGCTTTGATTGGGGGATGGGGATGGATTTTTTGGAAGATGAATGATGTGATTGTATACATATATATATGGGAAATATATGGAAGATGAATGATGGGATTTTCTTCAATTTTCTCGATAACTATAATAGCAGTGGCTGCCAAACCCCTGTTGGTTGATGATTAGTTCGCGGATTATACTATACCCTTTATATATTGGGGATTATACTTATCAAATAGGGGAATCCCTATAAACTAACCAGTATAATGGAGTATAATGGTTATGTGACATTATATGGAGGTTTCCTATGGTGGTACCCCTAGTTATCATCCATTTTAATAAGATTGTTCATTTTTTATTAGGTAAATATGGGGTATAATATGGGTATAAATGGATATTTTTATTTTATAAATGTGTATATATATATATATGAGGTATATATGTATGGGGTATATATGGTATTGTATAATGCAAGACTAAGAGGTGGAATAGATCAAGGGATCTAACCAAATCGGACTATATAACAGGTTTTTTTTTGAACTATTAGATGTACTAGAGCTATACTAGACTTAGAAATTGAGATTTCACCAATGATGGTAATATTATTATAATGCAACACGACGTGGAGTTTCGATGAAGGATGATCAAGGGATTTAACCAAGCAAAATTGGTGGTATGGCGGTTTCCTAAATTGGGGGTACCCCGGGTACCCCTAGTTATCATCCACTTCTCTTTGGATTTTCCACGAAACAAAGGAACACTGTTGGGGATCCCCCATTTTTTGTTTAGTATTACATGTACTAGATCTAGAAATGCCATGGTTTGTTAGTTCGTATCGTGTTTTATAGAATGTTTTATATCATGTATTGTAATGTATCGTAATTTGTTGTATGTATGTTATGTATATATGGTATATATATATATATATATCATATGTGCATATATATATATATATAATGATCATTTCATAGATAGACATGTATGTCTACAATATCCACCATGTGAAAAAAACACCAAAATTTCGTCACTGACTGACCGACGTCCCTCGAGGAACTCTGAAGGACTTTGATGCCTCGGTCATGGCACCATCACCAGCCTTGGTGGCACGCAACTTAAGTTTCCTCGATGAGAATGTGCAGGTGCCTCCGGGGACAGCTTAGTTTCATCGATCACCTGGGCCAACAACGACTGATTCGTGGAATTTAACCATAAAAAATGGTGATTTAACCATAAAACATGATGATTTAATGGGGTTTAACCATGAAAAATGATGATTTAATGGGATTTAACCATGAAACATGGTGATTTTTTCATGGATTTAAGCAACAAACATGGTGATTGAGTGGGATTCAATACTTGGTTAGATATTATAACTAATACTTGAATCTTTTGCAGTCAACGGTAAAGTTAGTACCAATCCGCTAAAACGTATATTTCTGGCAGGTATCCAAGGTTCACCATGTCACCAAAAAAGAAACAGTTGTTGGCGACTGGTTGGTGAATGATTGGTGAGATGGATTTTCGGAGGGTTTCTCTTGATGCATTTCGATTCAGCAGACTGAGTAACTCCGCGAAATGACTGAGTTGGCTATGGATCAATGCCCATCACCATTTGTTAGGGGAAACATCCATAGACACCAGCTATTTTCGCCATTTCACCAGCATGGTGGTACAAAAAAAACTAAGTTGGTGAACATAACTCCAATTTCACTATGGTTTATAGGTGATATTATATATGTACATATATATATATATTTATGTATATATATATTTATGTATATATATATATATAGTATTCTATAATTAATGGGATTATAACTAATTTATAACCGGTGGGGCACCACCAACATCGTCACCCAACGTCACATCGTCACCCAGCCGTTGGATGATCATCGTGCGTCAGTTGCTGGTAATAACCAAGAAATAAACACTATACTAGCAATAACCATAGGAAAATATGGGACCATCACCTATAAATGGTGATTTGATGTTGATTTAAAGGGACTTAATGGGATTTAATGGGAATTAAATTGGATTTATGTGGATATACCCTTTGGTAAATTAGCATAGACCCTGCAAATGAACAATTCGTAGTGGAAACTAGTCTTCCAACCCCTATCTGGCAGGGTCTATATTAATTTACTGGAGAGCAGCCATTAAGTTAACCACTTTAAGATTTGGACCCTTAACCATGAAAATTAGTGGGTTCAACAGAACTTTTAAGAATCACTTTAAGCATGTTATATCCATCAATAAGGATTAAAACTCCAATTTCACGCTGGTTTATGATACCTATAGTATTCACGATATTCACTGGGGTTTGTAAGCCAACTTAGCTGTCTTGGGACCCCCACATTGTTCCCATGCTAGTTGATGGTTAATAACCATTGCTTCCTAGCCATTAAGAACCATCAATATGTCAATAACCATTTATAAACTATGAAAATCACCATAAATAACCATTCATAAACCATTCAAAAAACCATTCGGAAACCATGAAAATCACCATGAAAACAGCCTAGTTGATGGTGCCATCAGCTTCTCCTCGGTTCTCGCTGCCCAGGAGAAGCTGATCAAGGGCCGCATTGAGTTCTTCCCTCCCTCCATGGGAGCTGATGCGGTCACGTTGACATGGGGAAAATCCGATGGTTTCCTATAGGAAAGTCATGGAACATCTACCCTCTGGTAAACTAACATAGCTATTGAAAATAGCCATAGAAATAGTGGATTAAACTAACAAAAAGCTATTGAACATAGCCATTTATAGTGGATTAAACTAACATAGCTATTGAAAATAGCCATAGAAATAGTGTATTTTCCCATTAAAAATTGTGATTTCCCATAGCCATGTTAAATTACCAGAGGGTACATATGGTGGATTTTTTCAAATCTATGTATTGTTTAAAGTAGGGAGAGATCATGATGAACCATAGGCTACTGGAATGGGGTAGTCTATTTTTGGGGACTTTTGTGGGGATGTATTAACTAACAGTGGATCTTGGATAGGATAATATGTTTTTAGACCGGTGGAAACATGTATGTTCTTCATTGTGCTTCCATAAACATTTGCCTACTAAACTTTATGGCAATTTCAAGATGATGATAAACCCTGGGCATGTGAAAAGGAACTGGCGCAAACTTGGAACCTCAAAAATTGGGTTTGGAAGACAATTTTCTGATCTTTCAAGGGCAACAAACCTGTGGGTATATTGGTTGTTAAGCAGTGGACATGTCCACTTAATGTTCCACACTTGAACCTGGGCATTATTGGATAACTATGTGGTAAGCCACAGCATTAGCTGAGAATTAGTTTGGATATACAGTAATCACATATTCACATATTTATGTCCATAATTTAGATTCATATGAGGTTTTGTTTTTCCATGTTAGTTGGACAACCTCTCGTTTTGTGGCCATGGCTATTAGAGGGGCCATGAGGGGCCATAAGTTGTTGGTAAAACGGTTTGTACGTCGGGTCTAAACGAGCAAAACGTGACTATATAGACATGATAAGATTAAGATACGATCAATTGGAGTTGACTTGATTTAGCTGATTTAGCCGGAAACTAACCCGAACATCATCGAGTGATATCGAGTGTAGTTCATGGACTACAACATACATCGATTTACTGGTCGGTTGCCTAACTCACCCAGCTGCGTATCATCCAACATAGTATAACTGTCGTTTAAGGAGTTGTAAATTATCATTGAATCACCTAACTGTTAGATGATAGTTAACACTTACATAGTATTATATAGTCATGCTGGTTTGTAGATGCTAACTATCATGTTAACTATCATATTTGTTGACATTTATCGATGTAACATCGTTAACTATCGGTTTATAGATCACATATGCGAACCATGGTGCTGGAATATTTACCAACATTTGCCTGAACAAAATCACCCAGTCATGTAGGTAAATATACAATGTGGGGCCCCCAAGATAGCGTTCGGTTGGTGAACATAACTCCAATAACTATGGTTGATGGTACTTACTGTATAACATCTTATAACTATAGTATTCATGGGGTTTTTGTTAACCAACGTTCACATCACTGGGGGGCCCCACATTGTACCATACATGGAGCATAGGGGGATCACCATATATTTCACTGCGGCCAAGTCTTGGCTGTGACTAGGCCTTTTTTTACGGATGCCATGTCAGTTTGAGAGATCCAGAGCATTATCTAATCAAATGTATATTATGTATATATATATATATTAATGTACACTAACGTAAATTAAATTATATGTATATAGATATCTATATATCTGTATATATATACAGTACATGTGTGTTATATGTATTAATGCATCAACATGTATATTATTGTTACGTATTGTCATTGCATAACAATTTTGTCTTCTCCGCGTGGTCGCGACACCTTGGTAGCGCTCAGGTCACCTTCTACCACGTCTATTTCGCCGACGTGGATGGCATTGCGCAGTGGACTGAGTACTCGTGGACCCTGGAGGCCCCAAAAACGGCCAAAGAGATGCTGCAGATTGACACCTGGCGAGCCCGGCGGCAGGGGCCAACAGAGGTTTTTAGGGCCAAGGCAAAGGGGTACAAGGCGGTGCCCCAGTTAGCTGCAGCTAAGTTGGTAGCTGGGGGGTTATGGTGACTAGAACTATAGACTAGGTCAATCTTAGATGGGTAGTTTAATCCTAACTAGTCTTTTAGTATCAATGGGATTATCTACTAACCAGCCAAGATTTTTTTTTTTTGCAGGGTATCTAAGATTGGCCATGTAGTGAGTGAATAAGCCAAGAAACAGAACTAGGGGACACTACCTTGTGGTGAATGGGGATGTGGGGAGATAAAAACTTCAATCCTGGGGAAATGAACAGCAATGGGAGAATCAATTAATGGGATACATGGGATGTATTATATAATATATATATACACCCTATCACACCCCTTTAGGTGGGGGTGGAGAAAATACCCTATTGAAGAAGCGCAAGCATAAATTTGGGAGAATTTTCTCAGAACATGCAGCTAAAACAGCTTTTAGTTGATGTAAACTTAGCAGGGTCTTGACCCATACATAGCCTTTTGACTAGCAAAAGAAAGGGCTCAAACACCAAGCCTTGGTGAAAGCTTGGTGCACTGAATGGGTGAACCAAAGCCCAGAAAAAGACATCCTAATAATAGCAGTGGCGAGCGTGAGCGCTTAACAGACAGCAACCAAAGATACGGGCGCAAATAAACGACCCATTCACAGGGAATCACGCTTAGTACTGTCTAGATGATCCCCATTTTGTAGATTAAGATCCACATCTTCATAGGTTGGGATCTACGTTTTGTAGCTAAAGGCTAAAGATCATTTCTGCTGAGAAAAAGATCCTTTTTTTGTTAGCTTAAACCTTCCCTGAGTTTCATACTTGTTTATCACTGGCCAACTATATTCAGCCACATATTCAGCTGTGATTGCAATACAGTACAGGTATTACCCCCCAAGGATTTCTTCTGCCACGAGTCCCTTGAATCCCTTGATCGACCGAGCTTTCCAAACCATTGACACCCTAAACCATAAACCCTACAATTTTTGGGGCCCAGAAATCGAGATCCACCCTTTGTTTCGTTGGCGAACTACCATCTTGGTTGGTTCAATGCCATGAAATCCGCCATTTTTGCTTGGTCAATTCCCATGGAAATCACGATTTTAGTTAAATCCCATGGAAATCGAGCGACCTTCCGAAAGCCATCCCCATGTTACACCCTTTCTTTGTTCGTTAAGTCCCACTATGTTTTTTTTGTTGATCCATAAAGCTGAATCCCAATTAGACCTGTAACAATTCCCGGAATAATGATCATTATGTAAATCCTCATTAAATCACCATCAAACCGATGGTTGTGTACAATCAAATCAGCATGTTTTGCTTAAATTACCACTGAACCCAAACTATGATTTTGTTGTTTAAATACCATTAGACCATCATTGATCTTGAGGAGATATCCCATAGTTCTGTTCAAATTAGATGAACCCATCGTTTTTCTCAATTACATAAATTCCACTTCCTTCTAATCACCATCTTTCTTGGTCAAACCTGATAAATTCACCATTAACCTCATAAAATTCACCAAGTTTTCACCCATTTCTTTGGTTGCACATCATAAATCATATAAAATCCACAAGGTGGTGCCCCCAAGCCCCAAGATAGCGTTCAGTTAGTTTATAACTCTAATTTCACTAGGACTTATGCTAGATATATCGAACTAGTTAGTGGGGCTTATAAACCAACAAACATAACTGGGGGGGCACCACCTTGCACCATGTTTGCTGGTGAAAGTCCTGAACCTCCGCGTTTTGAGGACCTGGACCTGGAACTTCCCAGCGCCGCAGTGAGCATCGTGGCGGTCAGCGGCAACGCGCACGGCGAAGGCGCCAAGACCTGGATTCCACTGCGGGACATTGCCTCCTGGACGTTGCGGACGGCGGAGGTGGTGGAACTGTGGAACTGCTATTTTTTGGGCCACTTTATGAAAACCTTTACTAAGCAAACATTAGTCACCAAAAGTTACCATATAATATATAGTTACCATTAACATCCATTAACTAACTAGATCTAATGCCATTTTATGGAATATTCTACTTAGATGGGCCATGGAGATAGTTAAAACTGGTTAGTAAATGGATTATTTCATTGTTTTTTTTGGTAACAAATCCCCAGTTCCTAACCAGGAATCGCGTTTTTCCCATGGCCCATCTAAGTGGGTGGTTGAGCTGGTAGCAAAAATCAGGTGGTTTCAGCATCAATGGTCAATCGACTAGATGGGTAGAAAATGGTAGTTTAACTCATCTTAACTAGTCTGACTTGGTATCTGGCTGGGATGAAAACGAGCCGAACTCACCAGCTAAGCTGATTGGTTTCTTGAGATTTCACCCAAAAATGCTGGATTTTTGATGGTTTTTAGGACTTGAATGGTGGGATTTGATGGCATTGAATGGTTTCAACATGGTGATTTTGAACGGGATTTCATCCTGATTTCTTGTGGGATTGAAGCATATTTGACGAATCCTAGCTAGTAACCATATTATATATACAATGTGGTGCTTCACTGGATCGCTAAGTTGGTTTGTAACTATAATATACTCTAGGATTTAAAGTGTATATAGTCACGGATATATGACAGGGATATACAGGGATTCTTTTTATGTTATATGTATATTATATAAATTATATAGTCACAATTGAATGCTTTATATAATTTACAATCCTTTGAAATATCCTTATAATATATCGGCTAACTTTACCATCCTTAGAATCTCTGGATATTGACATATATCCTATCTAAGGATTATACCTCCAGTAAACTGAGATAGCTATTGCAAAATGGTCCATAAAGAATAGTTGATTTAGCTTTAAAAGTAGTGAATTTCCATACTTATGTTAGTTTATGTTAGTTTACCTAGAGGATATACACGATTTTATATCCCTACAAGGTGGTGCCCCCCCAGTTATGTTTGTTGGTTTATACGCCCCACTAACTAGTTCGATATATCTACCATAAACCATAGAATTCACCGCGAGAACTAAAGCAACTTAGCACCACCTTGTATGATATTCAAATCCCATTAAATTGCTATTCAAATCTCATTAAGTGCTATGAAATCCCATAAAACAAAACCAATAAACATCAAAAAACGACCATTTTATATCCCAACCCAAATTCTCCGTGGTGCTAGAATATTTACCAAGATTTACCCCCAAAATGACAATATACCAGCATGATGGAGGATATAGGTAAAGATAGAGAATCTCTGGACTCCTCATGCCCAGCACAGTATCCCATGAGCAGGCCGAAACCAGACAAACAACCTATGAATTCACCATATGACTGGGGTGGATCCACATCCATTCACTGTCTTTTTTATATGGTCCCGTTTGGGTACCAGGCTTTTGACTCATCCAACGGTCGAGGTTCGCAGTGCGCCAGCGAACGCCAGCTTCTCGGGCGATTCCGACGCTTGGTCTTGGATCTTTTTCAGCTGGAGGGGCACCATGGGGCACCACCTTGTAGCGTCGTCAAAACTTGCCCATCTTGGGGCATGATAGTCAATGCAAGTGGATGTTTCTCGCTTCGGTGTGTGTCCAATTTCTTGCTGGTATGACCGCGACATTATTTTTTTGTGAACCTAGATCAAACATGATGAAACAAAAATAACATCACATGTAATCCACGTAACTTGACCATGGCACATATTTGACCATGGCACATATGTTGATCAAACGTGATGAAACCTCTGTGACCCCCTGATTTGTGTTGGCCACCATCAAAAAGGCTCAGTCAGAATCTGCACCCCCGGTTGATAGCTGAGTTGATGCACATAACTCTGTTAGCCATATGGGATATCACATTTTCGTACCCTGGGGTAAACCAAGATAGATGTGGAAAACCCATGGTTTCCCATTTCATAAATAATCTACAAATGGTGGGTTCTCCACCTCTATGTAAACGTTTACAGGAGGGTAAACGGGTTTATAAACCAACAAACATAATATGCTTAAATCACATTGACATCCATTAAATCACACTATTTCTACGTATGTAAATCCCATCAAATCACCATTCAAACCCAGTAAATCCCATGAAATTTTACAAGATCACCATTAAATCCCATAAACTCCCATAAATCACCATTCAAACCCATGAAATCCCATGAAAACCGAAGGCTTCCTTAAAATCCACCGATCAATCGATCTCCGGCTCCAAGGATCCAGTAGCAGATCAAGTACGCGGGGATTTGACAATCGTTCCCGCCCCCGTGCCGACGGGCATCACCAGCTATGCCGTGTATTTGGGGAACGGAACGAAGAAGGACGGAGGGGCCCGGAGGGGCCCGGAGGGCCCTATTTGGACTTTGGGATATCATGGGGATATCATGGGGATATGGTGGAATATCATGGAATTTGACCAGCAACTAAGTCGATTTTATGGATGTCGGCCATACTTAGATGGGCCATAGGATTGGCGATTCCTGGTTAGTAACTGGGGTTATAAGCCCCTATCTCCTATACTGAAATAATCCTTTGCGAACTAGTTTTCACTAACTCCATGGCTCATCTAAGTGGAGGGCCCTGTTTCGACTTCCAGTATTAGGTGATTTTTCATTGAAGATCTCAATGGATCTTCGAGGGTGATGATGTTTGGCTGAGATTTTTCACAAAACAAAGGGGCAAACCAAGTATTTTTAATGGGGATATGATGGCTTGGATTTGCGGAAGATGATGGCTGTTATTTTCTGAGAAATCCACTTCGGGGAATCGATGAAGGGAATATGTTTCGCATTTTTTCGTGGCTCCTTAAGCAAATCCATGATGGGGGATATGTTGGAATGGAATAGAACGGAATGGACCGGGGGTGTAGTTGGGAAATGGATGGAAATGGAACCTTCAGAAGGACTTCCGAAAAGGGGTTGGACGACTTTGCTGGGGATATTGGGGAACTTCAATGGAATATATAGCGATATATATATAATATATATATATATATATATAATGGGATATGATTGGGAGATCATCAAATATGATACTATAATATTATATATATATAGAGATACACATTATGGGGATTTTTTGAAAAAAACTATGATTTCATAGTATTCGACCGGCCACATTGGGAATAGCGTCGAGATGGGGGTATATAACATACAATGCAATGTGGTACCCCAGTTCGTTAGCCAAGTTGGTTGAAATAGTTTGGCTAATTGTTGAGTTTACGGTGGTTGCAACTATGGCGAATGGGGCTTATAAGCAATTTTATATGCAACCAACAAACTGGGTTTTTCACAATCATTGTATTTTTGTTGGGCTTGTAGGTTCGGTAAAATGTAGAGATGACAATTTTACCACCTTGTCAGCTTCATTATGTGCCGTACGCCTGCATGTAGATGAACTTGGATGCTGATCCGTTCCATCATGGAACCAGCAGAGGATAAAGAAAAACATCAGGGTCGGTAGGCAGAGTCCCAGAGTTCAAACATGAACGATTCCAAGTAGCTGGCCGACAGTCCCTGGTTCACACGTCATCACCGGGAGCGTTGAACGTGACAGGACGAGTTGTTGGGACAAATACCGCCATCCTTTGAAGAAATTTCATTTTCATTCCACATTCGCCGCTCGGCTGTGCAATTTCTTGGTGGGAGGCTCCAAGTAGATATAGCTAAGTGGGTTTTCTTCACTATCACTATGGTTTATGGGGGATACAACATGATACAACTATACTGGTTGGTGGTTTGGAACATTTTTTTTTCCCGTATATTGGGAATAATCATCCCAACTGACTAATATTTTTCAGAGGGGTTGAAACCACCAATCAGTATAGTTGATGGGTTTATAAACTCAGCTGCTGGTGGTTTTTCAGGTCGATCACAGAGGGTCTAAACCCATTTTTTGTCGTCCATGGTTTTCGCATCGAGAAAGCTCCATTTCGCGAGAAGGGAGTTTCCATGTTTTAGAAGTAGGCTGTCTCCATGAAATCCCATGAAATCCCATGGAAATCAATAAATCCCTTGAAATCCCATTCCCATATAAATTCCAAGAAATTCCCATTAAATAACCATTAAATCAACTCACCATATTATATAAATCATTTAACATCTCATTAAATCCCAAGAGAAATCCCCCATTTAAATCACCATTAAATCCTTGAACCATCTCATTGAACTCCCATGAAAAATCCCATGTAAGTCACTTAAATCCCCAAGAAATCCCATGAATTCCCATGAAAAATCCCTTTGTGAAGTTCCACCAGACTTGGCTGCTGCGGTCAACGGTGGTATCACGTAGGCCTGGAGTCGTACCAGCGGAGTTTGATCATTGTCAGCGCCTATGACGACTTCGAGATGGAGGAGATGTCACCATACTTAGATGGGCCATGGAGTTAGTTATATAACTAGTTAGTAGCCATGGATTATTTCAACCAGGGATTTTTTGAGGGTAAAGAATATCCCCAGTTACTAACCAGGAATCGGCAAAATCCCATGGCACATCAAAGTATGGTGACATAAACAGGAAACCATATGAAACCATGGTTTTCCCCTATGAAATATCGGGGTTTCCGGTTAAAATTTTCCCTGAAACCAATCCAGTGAATAAAACGCAAAAGTGGGCCCCTAGACTTAGTTTATAAGTCCAATGTCACTATGGTTTATGGTACGTAAATAACTATAATACTAACTAGGGTTTATAAACCAACTTACAACTGGGGGGGCCACATTGCAGTGACCCTCCGGTGATTTTGCATAGCTATAGTGAAAATGCTGCATCTATGGATATGTATGGTATATTTATCCCATATGCTCCACGGTGCTGGTATATTAACGAAATTTACCTGCATGACTAGCCATTTTCGGAAGTAAATGCTGGTAAATCTACACCATATATGGAGCATATGGGTATAGTGAAAATCATCATGGAAAAAAATGGTAAAAAAATGGCAAATCATCTATAAATGTACCATTCTCAATAGCTATGTTAGATTATCAGAGGGTATGTTCATCCACAGGATTCGACGAACCCAGAAATCCCAAGGGTGAAATGGAGACTGGATATATCACATGAACAGTGACAAAAAAACAGCCTGTTGATTGATTGTAATAGGGAGTTCTAGGTAGTTTAATCGAAAATACTATAATCATCTATAATCATTGTTTTTGGACCCCTTGTGAACCAACCACCAGAACTCGCAAACAGGTGACGACGCTCACATTGGAACCCATGGTTGACCTTCCCAAAGATACATCATCTTCATTCATCTTCCCCACAGATTGATGACAGCGGAATATGCCCTAGAGCTCCAAATACCCTCTGAGAAAGTGTTTAGACCCCAAAAAACAACTCCAAATTCAGTCTCAGAAGGTGTTTGGAGCTGTAGTGATGGGAAGATGCTTTTCCTGTTTGAACTGGACATGTTTGGGGTTCCATGTCAATTTTCAAGGGCAAGATCATCTCGACAGTCAAGGGCAAGCATCTCCTCAATCTGCTCCATTATCTCCCAGGCAATATATTCCCATGTTTAATTCGCAGCTGAAATGCTTAAATCCCATGGAACACCTTCTTCTTTTTGTTTGTTCCCACGGAAATCATAAGATCAACATTGATCAACCATTTTTTTTCATTATATAAATCTGCATCATGGTTGATTTGATCTGACATTTTTGCTAAATCCCCATGGCAATAATATGCTTCACCGTTCCTCTTACCCCATCATTTTTCAGTCGCTCGCCGGCCGTTTTTCATCACCGTGAAATCACCCACTGAAACTTCGGAAGGAGGGCGTCATCGTGGAGTTTGAAGATTTGGTGGATGACTCCACCTTCTTCCTCCTGGGGACGCGTTCCGGTCGTTCCCTGAGTGAAGAAAGGTCGGAGCCAGTGGAGCCGTGGTTGCGACAGCCTGAGATGGGATGGGATGAGAGGCCGGGGGGTTCGTGTGGGAAACTCTTGGCGCTGTGACCCCCCTGCGACCACTCGATTTTTCACCATTTTAAAGTTGACTCCAACAGGGGATTGGAGAATCCAGATGCAGATTGCCGTGCTTGTTGGAGCAGAACTCTAATTCACCTGGGCCATACTTGAAGTACAATGCCCTTTGGAAACCTTTGGATATCCCTTTTCATAGGAGACATTGCATGGCTTAGGTACCACTAGTTGAGGTACAAGAGAAAATCTTGAAACAAGCCCCAAAAAATCCAAGGGATGCCAGCCATACGAAACCATTTTTGCATCTTTGGGACCTGAAAAAAACTATAAAAAACTACCAATCCCTGGGATCCAGTCATAGTTCCTGAAGGTTCAACTCATAAAAAATACCCCCAGCCAGAAATATCACGGTACGGATCAGGCTGGATCCCTGGGAAATGTACCCAAGCTGGTTATGACATTCACAGTTCGCCATGGAAAGATCCACCCATTTTTAAGTTCGGTAAACCACGGTAAACCATCTATTTCGATTAGGGCCATCAACAAACCATGGCGAACTGTTAGTCATAACCAGAGGGTATCAACATCCTCCAACTGGTTTCATCCTGTGAATTGAACACAGCTGCGTTGCAAGTACCATTTGGTAAACGTTTACGTAGCTACGGAACATATCCATTTTAAATTGGTAAATCAACTATAAGATGGCCACACACTACTAGGCCATTTTGGAAGCTAAACGTTGGTGTTGAAAAGTAACAGCATCATGCATCATATGGTATTTATGATGGGTTTTATGCATTTAAGTACACCCGGTGGCGACAACAATTCCATCATTTTTTCTCCATCGGATGATCTTCCGTTATAATTTGTCTCCATCTAACCATGATATCCCCATGATACAGTGGAAGAAAATCACCATGCTATTAATTAATGGGTAAATCAACTATTTCAATGGCCATGTTCAATAGCTATGTAACAAATGAGCAGCGGGTAACCATGATATCCCCATGATATCTCCATCATCCAATGAACCAGTGAACCATTTCCACAACGCAGGCAGTTGCTGTGGACGGAGGCTCCGTTGGCCACTCGCCAGACCAAGTCCGGCCATGCACAGGCGTGGCGCACGAACTCACGCCAGAGCATGCTTAGATGGGCCATGGGAAAAACGCGATTCCTGGTTAGTAAGTGGGGATATAACATGATATAACCGTATAACCCCCTAAATCCCAATGAAATAATCCATTTACTAACTAGTTAACTAACTCCATGGCCCATCTAAGTGGAGAAGTCCTTGTTGATTTTATCTTCATGGGGAACGCGATGAGAACTGGGACAACCTTGGTTAAGATACAAACTAGTACGTGAATCTTTTGCTATCATTTATACAATTATAGCCCATTCACCAGCTAAAAAACATACAAATTAGATTTTTTTAGCTGATATGATCTATGATTCACCATCATAATTATTATATGTTGGCTTATGTTAAAATTTATGGTGTTTAACCAGCTAATGTCAACCACGGATTAATAAACCATGGTTTACCAATTAATAATTAGGGGGGATCTCCTCCAATAGTCATTTCATCTAATACTTAAACGGTACCCTCCCAATTAAACAGCCGTTTGGGGTTTATTAATCCAGGGTTGACATTTTCACAGATCGATTGGATCTGTGAGGTTGAAGATATTGGAACAGCTAAGAGAAGCGATATCGCGATATCATTAGTACAATATATACATGTTATACATATAATATGTAAATATAGTTATATATATATAGTTCTGGGCAAATTATAACGACCTCACTGCGACCTCACTGGAATCATGGTTAGTAAGGGAAATCATCCCCAAATGGCCTTAATTCAGGTTAGTGAATTATAATAATTTACCCAGATAGTTTCCAACATTTAAAAAGCAAACATTGGCGAGATCTCAGATACCTTTTTTTGTCCATGATGTAAGATGTAGCGTTAATATTCTTTGGATTCCAATCATGGAGACATTCCGTTGCGGATGTCCAACCATATTTTTTGTATCTATTAAAGTCAGTTGGCTAGTATTTTCTTATTTCGGGATTTCAAAAAAATAATAGGAGTTATTTTCTTATTTCATCAACATTTCACCTAACAATGCATAGGAGTTTCACCTTAAGCCATATTAACAAAAAAAACACGGCAAATCGTTGAATGATTGGTCGATGAGTTGATGGGCTCTTCCCTCGGCGAGAAATGCCGAATGAAATGAATGAAATCGAACCAGAAAAGGGGACACACACACAAATACACAATGGGTTGGGTATATGTATATATAATTATATATATATATATATAATTATATATATAAATATATATATATATATATTATTATATATATATTATATATGTATGTATATGTATATATAATTTTACATACACATAATGGTGATTAACACACAATAGTGGGACATAATGGTGATGATGATGATGATGATGATGATGGAAGTGAGACTTCGCAAAAACGGGTTTCGCGATATGTTGTTCATTTTTTCCTAAAATGATATATCAAGCGGGTGTTTTTTGGAAGTGTAGTTCATGTCACACCCCCAAATTCCACATGTGTGTGGCTCAAATCCAATTTTATATAGACTATCGAGTCAAAATTTAAGGATAGATAAATGTCCTTGCATCTTAAGTTCCCAGTAATTTGCTACCGTCGCCACTTCTGGTAAATCCTTGGTCCGTGTAGGTACAATCAACGTTTCTTTCTGCTGAAGTTCTCTGCGTATTTTAAAGCACTCTTGGTAACTTCACTTTTTTGTGGGTTCATGTTTTTTTTTGGCCACTTTTCAAGTGAACCATAAAGTTTATAACTTTTCCATAATTCCATAAGCACTTCCTGGAAAGAGTTATATGCATCCAACACTGGTTGGTGGTTTGGAACATTTGGATTATTTTTCCATATATTGGGAATTTCATCATCCCAACTGACGAACTCAGATTTTTCAGAGGGGTAGGGCTCAACCACCAACCAGAACATGTTCCCCAATCTTTGGCAGTTAAGTCTCAGCTCTCCCGTCTCTGGATTGATCCCTCCGCCCCTATTTTTCCAAGCGTGGTTGGAAAGTTGACCCAACGATCATTGGCTCAGCGAAGCACCAAAGTTTGGGGTGGTTGGATCCCATGAAATCACATGAAATCACCGATTTTCTCACCTAATCTTAGCACATCTTAGCACATCTTAGCACATCTTAACTACAAGGTGAGGCCCCCGTCATGGAGGATATAATACTATAATGAACATTGTTTCACGAAGTAGTTCATCGGTAAAACTGAAGCAACAAATAAATACAAATGGAGGTTTCCTAAAATGGTGGTACCCCAAGTCATTATTCATGTTATTTTTGGATTTTCCATCATAAACCATCCAGCTATTGGGGTATCCCCATGACTATGGAAACCCCCTTAAATAAGACAACTGCGCAGCCTCACCTTGTTCTAGTTTTCCCATTGAATCAGACCATTAAATCTTAAGGCAATACACCATGAAATCATCATTCAACCATAGCATTAAATCAGTATTTAATCGCATTAAATCATCATGAAGTCCCATCAAATCATCATGAATTTACTGCTGAAATAGCCCTGTGAATTTTTAAGTGGGCCCCCCGGTCGATAGCGTTCAGTTGGTGCAAATAACTTCAATTTTACTACGGTTTATGGTACGTAAATAACTATACTTCTGGGCAAATTATAACGACGTCACTGCGACCTCACTATAATCATGGTTAGTAAGGGGAAACACCCCAAAGATAGCCTTATTTCAGGTTAGTGAATTATTACAATTTACCCAGATACTTATAACTATAGTATTCATTGGGTTGGGTGTATAAACCAACCAACCACCCAACCAACTATGGTACGCAAATAACTAATCCCATCACACTAACATTAAACAACCCATTTCTATGGTCCCAATTATGTGGAAAATCCCTACTAAACCATGGTTTCGTTTCAGGGGATATTATATTAGGGGGAAGGGATTATACTTACTATTGGATGTTAACTCATGTTAACTCCAATAGTTATCATAAACTCCAATAACTATATGGTTTATGAATGTTTATGGTACGCAAATAACTATAGATATACCACCTATAAACAATAGTTATTGGACTTATAAACCAACTTAGCTATCTTGGGCACCACCTTGTATGAGATTTTGATGAATTGTAAGTATCATGGTGAATTCTAAACGGCAAAAAAATCGGCAGGGTGCCTAGTGAGTTTCCTGGGGGGAACTTGGTCCTTGTGATGACTGGAGAAAATGACTGGAGCAACCAACATCTGAAGCAAGTGGCTGTTAACAACAAATTTGGATAAGGACCTGACAAATAAAGATTTACTATGGTTTATGAACCAATCTATAAACTATGGTTAATAACTCCAATAACTATATCTGGTTGGTGGTTTGGAACATTTTTTATTTTCCGCAATAGTTGGGATGATGATCCAGTCTGACTTTCATATTTTTCAGGGGGGTTGAACCCACCAATGAGATATGGTTTACTTAGATGGGCCATGGAGTTAGTTAACTAGTTAGTAGCCATGGATTATTTCATTGGGATTTAGGGGGTTATACGGTAACAAATCCCCACTTACTAACCATTTAGTTAATCCCATGGCCCATCTATGGTACGCAAATAACTATAGATATATCACTTATAAACCATAGTTATTGGAGTTATAAACCATCCTACTATAGATATATCACCTTGAAACCACCAATTAGATATGGTTTATGGTGCCCCCCAGTTATAAGTTGGTTTATAAACCCCATTAACTATACTTATATTTGCCATAAAACATAGTTATTGGAGTTATAAACCAACTTAGCTAACTATGGGGCACCACCTTATAACTATCCTTACTGGGGATTAGCTGTCCCACATCTCCGATGCAGGCGCACCTCATGTCTTCCCTGCTGCTGCCGCTGGCCGGCCAATCCCCGGCGCCCAGCGCGGAGCTGAGGCGAGCGCTGCGCTTGGCGCTGGCCGAGGTTTGCGGGAAAATCGTGGCCCTGCCGTTGTGCTGGGGTGAGAAGATGTGAAAACCATAGGAAAACCATAGGAAAAGGTGTTAAAATGTGAGAAATGCAGTGTTGGATGCAGGTTTTAGTGGGAAAATCATGGAAAATCATGGGAAACTATGGGAAATCCCCAAACTCAATGGACGTTTGAATGGGAAATTCATCGAAATGAACGATAGATTTTCCAGCATGCCACGTTTGATTGCCTGAGCTATAAAGTGATGCCACAGATTCGTAGCTAACTTGGTTTGAAACTAAGGATAACTCGGGTTTATGCCACCGCCTTGTGCGGTACTACTGGTATTTTTCAGAGGGGTTGAAACCACCAACCAGTAAACAGTTGAGTGTGTCTGCAAATGGGGTATCCCCAACACTAGGGAATAGGGTGATTGACCATCAGCTTCGGAAGTCCCCTGCTTTCAGACACACCCATATAACTAGCGACAACACTAGTAAAAATTGGGGCCAATGAAGACACACCTAGATTGAACATGATTGATAGTGGTACCAAATTTATGGGGGTTTAAGCAAAAAAAATTGGAATAGTTGCCACGATCAGCTTCAGTATGTGTAGTTTCAGTGTAGATTCACTCTAGACATGACATGACATTGTATGATTTGCTTTGCTTTTCCTAGCTTTCTTTGATGATACCCATGGCCCATAGCCATGAATTCCAGTGAGCAACGGTTGTGACTGAAAGAAGTGCGGCTCCCCCTTGACAGAACTGTCGTGTGTGTGTGTGTTTAGGTGCTCGAGTGAACATTTGGTTGGCTTGTTGTCATTGGTTTCTCTAGTGTTTTTGTCGTTCATAGAACAACTTAACTAGCCAGCTGAACACAAAAACAAGTAAGATGGGAGAACATGGGAACAATATCTGGCTTATTCTGGCTTGCATGCTTACTTTAGTACAACTTAAAACCTTGGTATTAAACAATTATGAATCTAACCAGACAAACACCTTTGTTGTCTCCAAGATTGAGTGTTCGCCGCCCCCATTCAATATCATTGTTCAAGTCTAACATCAAAAAACAGGTCCCAATTAGATGAGTTTTTCACACTGGATCTGGCCTTGTTCGGTTTCCAGATCAGTTCTAAACCTCTTTTTGAACCTAATTTTCTCTGGGGTCACTGATCCACATTTGGTTTTTATCATGTGTTTTTTTGTTTATCCATGATTTATATAACTAGGTCAATCTTAGATGGGTAGAAACTAATCCTTTAGTCTTTTGGTAACAATGGGATTATCTATGAACCATCTAAGATGTTTTTTTTGCAGGGTATCCAAGATTGGCCATGATAATATCTATGTACATTGTACCTGTTTATTTCCAATTATATCAGTTGATTGTTCATTAGAAACACGTGTCACCAATTATCATTGAAATATCCTCGGGGAAACACGTATCACCATGCATCATCTATGCAACAAGTAAGAGACATGTTTTTTTTCTCATGTGGGGCCCGTATGTCCCAGTAAGAGTGCCACTTATATTTGTTTCATACCTCCGTTTTCCATCCATTATCCGTACATCACCATGAAATCATAGTGATGTTAAACATGTATGTTATATCCACAACAGAGTTGTGCAACAACAATTTGCTAACTTTGTGAAATCCACTATGTTATAAACAATATACAACTATGTGCTGTCCATAATTAGTCCAACTATAGATTTATTATTTATTTGCAATAAAACCTAGTTATGTGGGTTATAAACCAACTTGGTTATAGGAACTGCGGGGCACCACTTTGCAATTTCTTCAATAGAATAACCCATATCCCCGTTTCATCCCTACTATATCTACTTAGATTGGTTGGTTTGCCCCATCTTGGCCAGTTAAATCATTAAATCCTCTGAAATCACCAGTCAGATTTAGATCCCATTAAATCACCATGAACTCCATTAAATTCCCATAAGATTCTATAGAATGGCTGGTTTAAATCACCATTTTTGTTGCCGAAATCCCATTAAATCATCATTTTTTTAATATTCAAAAAATCTCATCAAACATCCACCAGTTTTCATGGTGTTTTACCAGTTCAGCCACCATAAAATCACTATAAATGCACCACAAACATCCCGGCGGGTTGTTTATCGAATCCGCGTTTTCAACGTTTGCAGTGTTCGTCATTGATTTCATACCACAAATCACAGTGGTTTTGCATCTCTCTCAAAGTTCAATTTCCTTAAAAAGTACGCGCGTACTTTTCACTGGATATGTAA
>Ga0126342_10000417_pt1 | contig 45105 bp, 13 predicted proteins | sample Cyp1metagenome_FD_92528 | JGI IMG/M metagenome (GOLD analysis project Ga0126342, IMG submission 92528) | Coral microbial communities from Lord Howe Island, Old Settlement Bay, Australia - Cyphastrea 1 metagenome | ecosystem: Host-associated > Invertebrates > Cnidaria > Coral ...
GTATGGCACAAGCTATGAGACCTCTCCCTCCGCCGGCTCGATCCTCGAGCCACCCCCAGCTGAGGATGATATAATGGTGTTCCCCTTCTGGATTGTCACATCACGATCAGGCATGGTTTCACATGCATTGTAAAGTAGTTTTGTTCGTGATGTGTTCATTGCACCATCATTGTCATAGCAAAAATACCGCTCGGACAGGCAGGAATTGGCATCAGTGAAAAATGTTCATTCAAGTTCCCTTGAAAAGACCCCAATAAACACACATTTTGACAAAGAGTGACGACTTGGCTTTTCACAAGTATTTGTCAAGGCACCCCTAAGCTGGTTCAGGTTTCTCTGCATCGGGAGACGAGTCACTGGATTTGGCGTTTCGTTGTAGCCATTGCAGTTGGGAACGCTTGTCAGAGCGGGCTCGCAATATCTCAGCTTCATCATGTAAACTGTACCATCCTGATTTCAAACACGCACGCAACATTGAGCAGTCCATGATTTTCGTTAGAGCATCTGCAATTTGTGCTCCTGAGGGAACCCATCTAATCTGTATGCCATTTTGGATGTGTTCTTTAATCAGCTTTGCCGGGAGTTGAGTGCGAAATTCTTGACAGGCAGGAGGCGCGGTCCTACTGATTAAATCATACAAGCTCTTGCAATCAGTCGTTAGAATCCCTTTCACCTCGGTCTGTTCAAGAATGGCCTGACAACTGGATGGAAAAGTTTCGGATGATGTTTCTTCCTCTTCATCTGGTGGCAGAGCTGAGAATGCAGGTGGTAGCTGTTGGAGCAATCCATCAGCCCGACGCCAGTCGCATCGCGTATCTACCAACCAGGCCCAATACAACCGGACCCAAGACAAGCTATCTACCGCTCCAGCTAAGGCCATGGCTTCTGCGGATAGCGTACTGACTGCCACCCGTTGAATCTTCTTTGAATGCCAACAAATTGGATTAATAGGACTTTTCTGATTATCCCCAATCCTTTGATGTGCAGCCATGATGATCATGCCCTGATGCGAATCAGGAACCTTTTCCGAAGCAAACGATGCATCTGAAAAAGCTACAAATCGGATGTCAGGAATAGAAATTGGCTGAATCCTAAGATCTACAGCTGAATTTTCTTTGGCATCATGAAGAATCCGATTGGCTTCGATCAGCGTGGCTACTTTGGCCTTGTTCACTTGGCTTTGGAGCCAGCCAAGACGAGAGCACAGGTCAGGTCTGGTGTTAACTGCGCCATAGAGCAAGCTGCCTATCAAACCTCTTAAATTCTGTCTCTCTCTCTCATTGACCACATCTTCTTGTTGCATTCTTCGTGCTCGTGTAAGTGAAATTGGTTGGATGTCCTTGATGTATTGTTGTTGATCAATTGTAATGGAAAAGTCATCATGTTGTTTGATGTGAAGTCCAGTGAATGTAAAGTCCTTGTGTTTTCGACTGCCAAATGGAAAACGTTTTGAAAGGGCCACAAGCTTTTCTTGAAAAATCTCCGATCCACAGCATAGTCCATCATCCACGTGAACTCCGATAAGACCTTGTGTTGTACCATGTTCGTCTGTCAGGACGAAGGTGCAAGGGTCGAAAGGGGCTGCTTTGAATTGAAGGCTTTCCAGTGCTCCCTTGAGTTCTTGAAACCATAAATACGGGGCATCAACTCTTCCATAAGCTCCCTTTAATAAACGCAAAGTTTCTCCAGGCTTCAGTTGGAGGCGATCCCGCATCTCAGGTGGAGGTTCAATTCCCAAAATCCTGGAACCTTGTTCTTGCCCTCTCAAAAACGCAGTCTTAATATCAAAGCTCCCAATTGACCAGTTTCGGCTTGCTGCCATTTGCAAAATCAACATCCTTGAAAGTTTTGACATGGTCGGACTATCACGAGGAATAGTATCAACCTGTGGATCTTCATATCCCAAAACGACCAATCTAGCTTTAGCTTTCAGCAAAGGTTTCTCCTGTCCCGTTTGAGTTTTGGTGTCGGGTTCAACCTCTTTCCAAGCGAGTATCCATCGGCATCTCAGAATATTCTCCTGTGGAATTTGATGTCTCAGCACCTTGGCAACAGTCTCAGTGGCTAGCCAGCTATCGATCTCATTCATTTTGGCTTTTGCAAACTGTTGTTGCTGTTCTGGATTCAGAGTGGCGAGCTTCACCTCTGACCTCTGTCGCTTGGCCGCAGACACCAAAAATGCCATGTGATGAGGATTTTCCTCACGACGCCAACGGTTGATGTCCTGTTGACAGACATTTACCTCAAAGCACCAGGCTTGATCTTGATCTAAATGCCAACATTCCTCACAAATGAGATCAGTATCGCTGTCATCAGGCACAGGAACTTCGATCGGGTTGGTTTCAGGTGGTGTCTCTGGTGTTTCCGCCTGGTCCCGTGTTCCTGGTTCATCATCCGGCTGTTCAGAACTATTGGAAGCACTTGGTGAGTTCAAGTTCTGTCGTGGATCCGTGGCTGCAGTATCTTCAGGTATTTGAAGGTTATTCATTAAACTGGAGTTATTCATGTTATTAGGGTTACTTGGATGTTGATTGGAACCTGAAGTAGAATTGGATGTTTCATTGTCGATTAGATTGTGGTACTGGACACCACCATGGCTTGGGATAATTGATCTCATGAGTGCTTCTGGTTGGGTCTCTTGGGTGATCAAGGGCTTATGAGTAACTTCTTCCATTGCGGAAAGTGGACGAACATGCTCCGGTGCAACCCGATATAGTTTTCCACTACTGGTTACCCACATGACTTGATGACTTTCCTGGATGACAACTTGCATTGGACCTTGCCACTGTCCATCTGCCTCACCACGTTTCTTCCAGATCATAACCCAGTCCCCTTTTGAGTAATTGCCACGAGCGGGCCTACTCCTATGAACCATGGCACGTCGGAGCACTTGTTGGTTGTCAACGCTGGCAAAGGCACGTCTTGCCCTTTCTCTCAAGGCAAGTTCTTCACGAAATCTCAATCCCTCGGGGGATTCTTCCAGCGCTGCTGTATGTGATGCCAGTGATGGATCACTGATGACTGAGCCAACTACCCTACTGGATTTTCCAAACACCAATACCTCTGGCGGATAACCCCTATGCCTACTCCATTGGTTCTTGGTGTGAGTGGCAAACGCCAGGGCTTGAGACAACTGATCTAAGGAAGTAATTGGTTCTTCCACATCCATTTTTCCCAAAATTTGCTGCAGGATTCCACCATGACGCTCGGCACGTGAGTTTTGCCAATGTGCCTCAGGGGCTATGGTCTTCACTGGGATCCCATGCTTCTGAGTAAACTTGGAGAATTCTTCTGAGTTAAGCTCAGTTGCGGCATCTACACACAGAAGTCCAGGGGGACCTGCCCAGGAAATCCATCCTTGCAACAATGCCTGAATGGCTGCAGTGGAGCTGGTCGAGGGTACAGCAACAGCTGTCTGATATGATGTGCTCTGATCCACAAAATGGTAAAACATGAATTGGTTACCCTGATGGTTGGACCATTTCACTGCATCCATGGACACGACATCACCAAAATCGCCAGGGGCATGTATGGCCGACGGTCGAGCAATCTGTGGAGTCTGTTGCTCCTGACACGTGGAACACTTGAGATCCCGAATACCCTTTTGGATTTCGATAGGACACCAAGTTGTTTACAAAACTCCCCTAGTTTGGCGGCTCCCGGATGCCCAAGGTTTCGATGCAGTTTCAGCAACCATGCTTGAGTTTCTTTCCCAAGCCTCAAAAACTCAGGGCCATGTTTTTCACTGGCTAAGTCAATTACCTGTCTTTGTTCACCAGGCAATGTGTCTGACATAGTAGGACTTTCAGGATCTCTTTCAGGTGGATTACGACGGCATCGTTTGGCGGAGGATTCATCAAGCATTTCAGGCACTTCATGTGCTTGAGGCATTGCAACAGGCATTGGACTACTCTCTGGGATTGGTGCATCGGCAGAGGTCGCGGTGACCTTGACCCTGGCAAAAATGGTCAAGCTCACTCGGGCCGGTGTGGCTTTCCTTCTCAGACCCTTTTGAGTTAGTCTACTCCACGATTCCCACTCATCTTCCACTTCAATTGTTTCTAATCTCCGGCGAATGCAGATTCTCTTTCTGAGTGGGGCGTCGGATGCATGCATGGATTTATTTGGCCCTACACAACGGTCTGTTCCACGACATAAAACCAAATGGCGGACTTCATGAGTGTCACACATGCGTTGAACTAGATCTACCAGGGGTCCCTGTTCAATGACTTGGATTCCAACCCTTGGAGCGACCTTGTCCGCCTCAGTCATGATGGTCTGCCAATTGATGCACTGGAAACGTTCTGCAATCTGACCAGGGCTGAGCTTTTGATGCAAACGGCGCTTCTTGGTGGGGTGTTCCTCAACATCATTTGCCAACACTGGATGAGGCCTTGACACCTCACGCATAATCACTTTGGCTAAAGTCTTGGCGAACTTGGCTGGATAGTGTTGTGAGAACTTTGATAAGGACATGTTCACCCCTTCCCAAATGGTATTTCCTTCAATGGGTTTATGCACGTGTGTTTGATTGCAGTATTTACCATGGATCTCATGCATAAGCTCACTGGAAGTTGTCAGCACTTGCAATCGCTTCCGAATTGGTGCAAGTGACTTTGGATCCTGAAGGTTTCCAACACGACATAAGTCAACACGACAACGTTCACAGAACTGTTGCAACTCCTCCAGTTCCGGAAACTTGAACATGTCTGAACCTCCCGGTTGTTCCCAGTGAAAATGTGATCCATGTGATACCTGCCATCGATAAAGTATAAGTCCCAAGGCAATCTGCCAAACATGATCAAATCTCTTATTCATCAGTTTCTCCTCCAGTTCCACTGACTTGTTCATGTTCAGGAAATTCCACATGGACCATGGACCGCATTCCGGACTATACCAAAGGTGTTTTGGGCATTTCAGCATAATTATCTGAAATAAGCGCATTCTGGCTTCTGGTTTTTGGAGGTCACCTTCAGACAGCCCAAAACGCTGTGCTTGGCCTTGGTGCTGATGCACTTGCTTGGTGAGTTCGCTCTCGGGAGAGCACATCACTTCCAGCAGATCAAGTCTCCGGGTTCTGACAGCATCAAGATTGAGTCTGCGCACTGCGTTGATTTCCCTTTCAAAAACTTTCACCCAATGTTGGAATTCTTTGGAAAAACTCTTGGGGTGTGCAGTGGTATGAAACTCAAAATCAATGTCAACATTCGGAGGCAAGTCATTCAGCTGTTGTTGTGCCCAATCCTGTGCATGAAGATTAATGGCCTCTTGGTCGCGAAGCACACTCAGTTCTCGTTCTTCACCTGAATGTCCTTGAAGTGGCCGATCAGCTCTTGGAGTGCTGTCTCGATTCCGCACATGCGTTGGTGCATGTTGTGGTGATTGGCTTGCATGTTGGACATCTGTTCCTGCAAATCCAGCACATGACTGTTGGGAAGATCTTCTTCCGAGAGCGCATCCCAGTCCTGGAGGCTGGTCTCGACGGGCATCTTCGGAGTGGCCTTGGCAGAGACTTCCTTGGCCTTTGTCTTGGTCAGGTTGGTGGCACTTGGACCTGGTTCGATCCTGGCATCTGGGTTCATGGTCTCTGCATCCAGTTGCTTCTCGACGAAGATCAGGAATCGTTGGTGTGCCGTCTTGTTGCTCTTGGCATAGGTCGAAACGAACCATTCTGCCCATACTGTATCTTGGAATGCCTGTTCGTAGCTCTTGCCCCGATACTTTTCCCCAAAGTCGATGGTCTGTTGGCGCATCTCGGACAGGGGCATTTGCTGAAACTTGGCATTCTCCAGTTGGGTTTCGGCTAGGCTGGTCTTCTGAGACCTGGCTTTCATGCGTTGCACAAGGTTGGACATGGTGCAGGTCACTACACCGGTGAGGCGAGTCACTGGGCACGTGATTGGCTGCGACTTTGGGCCTCATGATTGTTTCAGGCACACTGCAATGTTTCTGCTCAGCAGACGGCGTTGAGATCCCTGGTGAATTATGATTCATCGTACTTTCCATTGTCAGCAAAGTGTTTGGATCCACTGACCGCCGCCATATCTCATTTTCCTCGGACTCTGAAGATGTCCCCTGTGTCAGGGCAGGTTCTTGAAAATCAGCATTATTCATCAGCCCTGCTTGGAATTTCTTCTTTGAGCTCCAAAGTTCATTGATATCCAGCATCATGAGATTACGAGGAGACGTGCCTACCTGGAGATATCGTTTCAACACACCGCTCCATAAAGTGTTCTTCTCAACATCAATAAGGGCTCCAATCTGTTTCAGAAAACTGGCAGAAAGCAAAAACGGTGTGTTACCCTCCACAATAGCTACTTCAAACCACATGTCCCCAAGTGGAAAAAGGAGTGCATGCTGGGCGCTCAGGGTCTGATGGTTGCCGAATCGGAAAACTAAGTTGCACTGGGTTCTGCGGATCTTGGCACGGATGCTTTCAGGAACCCCAGTCAGAATTTCCTTGACTTGTTGGCTCCCTACTACAGTCCTTGAGGCTCCTAAGTCCACGATACCAACCGTCCCTGAAGAAGCAAAACAGGCAACATCAGTGTGGTCCATCCCTTTCGACTCAGACTCATTACTCTTTCCAGGTATACAGTGTGACATGTTCATGACTCGGGACAAAGCTGGCTCGGACCGTGAAGGCAGGACAGACCTACGGACAGACTCACGGCTTGCTTTCAGGCATTGCCTCAGCTTATGACCCAATCGGAGAGCCCATGGTGCTGGTTTATCAAAACCCAAAAAACCCCGACTATTCCTTTTATCCCCCTTATCCATATGAACATTAACATAACATTCATGGACATGCGGACTGGCTTGCGGATCAGTTGCATTCTCTACCGGGGCATCAAACACTGGCACATCGATCACTGTGGACATTACCGGGTCAACAATGGCAAAGGACGTCGGCACGACAGTGGCAGTAGATCCGGCATTGGTGTGATTCGATCTGTTCGGACACTCAGCTTTCCAATGCCCTTTCTGATTACACAACCTGCAGTGACTGTTTGCAATCCTTTGAGCCAAACTTGACCCTTTTCCTTTGGTACCTACCTTGCCTTTCCATGGACCTTTCTTTCCAAGACCCTTTTTTACAGGCCAGAAACCACGGACTCGAACTCTTTCACTCAATCGCCTTCTGGCGTCCTGATACGTACTGAACAAGGCTGCAAGTTCTTGGTCTCCTTGGACAACGTCGGTGATGGCGTCCTCAAACTGAATCACCATGTTTGCGTCCTCGTCATTGTCTGCGGCAAGGGCTTCGATGATTTCATCCTCCCATGGTTCATCCTGACCATAGTAGGTCTCGGATTCTGGTTCCTCGACATCTTCGGTGGCCATTGTCAGATGATCATAGACCTTTTGAGTCTTCTCTCTGCGTTGACCCGTCATGTCTTGGAAAAAATTTGATCCCAGCATTCTGATGGCAGCAGACACTTTCTTGAGATCTAACTGACCCCCGCTTTCAGCACCCGACTCAACGATGACCCTTTTCTTGTCCTCTGGTGTCAGGCGGCTGCTACGCAATGTGACATATGCTTGCAGCTCACTCAGTGACAGCTTCTTGGATAGCATCTCGGTCCAAACAACGTCCATTCTGGCCAGAAAAGAATCGGCTGTTTCATCACCTTTCTGTTGCGTCCTAAACAACGCCCTCTCAGCTAATTCAAACTTCTGTTCCAGTGGCACCTGTCCCCAAATACCTCCTCCGATCTCCACAATCTTCTGAATGCATTTCGGATCATTTGATAAAATCTCAGAGCGGTGCAACTGTAATTTCTGAAAGGCTGTTCCCTGACATCCTAGCACTAACCTCGTTGCCAACTCTTTGATCTTTGTCTCGGGCCAGGCCATCATTAACATTTCCACCTTCTGCGTCCAGTTGTCAACTGAATCACTGGCAGGGTTGAATGACGGCACCAGCATCGCCAGCTGATTAGGCACAAGCCCTGTTGAACCTTCAGCTCCATCGCCACCGCCCTGAGTGGTCATGCGTCGCCGGTTGAACCGGCTCCGCTACCAATCTCAAATGAGATTGGCAGCGTCAACCGTGGATCCTCTGCTGCGGCCACGCAGCTTTTTCCTCTCACCTCCAATCGCCGTCTGCCGTATGGCACAAGCTATGAGACCTCTCCCTCCGCCGGCTCGATCCTCGAGCCACCCCCAGCTGAGGATGATGTAATGGTGTTCCCCTTCTGGATTGGCACATCACGATCAGGCATGGTTTCACAACATACATACACACACACATACATACATACATACATACATACATAAATACATACATACATACATACATACATACACAGTATACACCACACACCCAGTAAAAACGATTCCCCCCAACAGCATGCGTTATTTCCTTGTATGCCCATGAAAGTAATGTCAACCCGGCTTTTCCACCCCGGTTGACTAAATCGGATGGTCCCAAAGATTGTGATGAAATACTACGAAAAAAACATAGAAAAACTGGTGCCCCCCTAAGAGAAACCAAGGATTTGTTGTACAATCCTCGATTTTGAGGCTGCCAGATGTTGTGGATGAATTGGCAGGAACTCGTCCCTGGAATGGCCATCGTTCTGGGCATTGCGACCTGGCGTCCGATTTTTTGGGGGAAGCTGAGTGGGTCGATGATCCGTCCATCCCCCGACACGCCATGTTTTTGTGACTTATTCCATGTAGTTTCATGGTGTAAAACATCGCCCAAAACCAGCTAAGTCATACATTTGTGGCGCATCAGCCGCATCCAGCTCTAGTCACTATAGTCAACTTTTTCGTCATCCCCAAAAGATAGAAGAGTAAGATCCCAGCAAATTTTAGCCTCTGGTGATTTAACAGTTCGCCATGGAAAGATCCACCATTTTTAAGTTCGGTAAACCATCTATTTCTATGGGCCATGGCTTCCATGGCTTTTCGAATTTTTAGGTTCTTTTTTGGGATGGCCAACTGTGCGGCCGAGGATAAGTTCATGTCCGAGTGCCGATCCCTGACCAACATTTGTGGCAATGCCGTAGCAGCTGTGGTCATTGCCCACATGGAAGGGGAACTGGACATCAAGGAGTGGCTTCCCAGATGGGGCAATGGATTCGTTTTGGGAAATCCTAAGGGGAAACCATGGATATTCATCTGGGAAAATTACGACCTCACTGCGACCTCACTGGAATGATAGTTAGTAAGGGGAATTATCCCAAAATAGCCTTATTTCAGGTTAGTGAATTATTATAGTTTACCTAGATTCATGTAAATTCGCATGAAACATGGCGGTTTCCGGTTTCAATTTTCCCTTGCACCATTGACTAAAGGTAGCTTCTTCAAGAAATGCTGATGTAGTTAGCGAGTTCAACAATAAAATCTCCACAGGCTTCTTTAAACACTTATTCTCAAACCACCTCAGACTCTCTGTTTTATTTTGGCCAGTGTTGCGAGAAGCTACCACCAGTGGGGCTTTGTGAGTTTCAGGTAAGGTATCAGACTTGGCTGGTCAGTTTCCCTATCCGGGGATTTCCCTATCAGCGCCCCATGGTATCGTCCCACTTGAGGAGTTCAAGGCAGCACTGCATGGAAGGAAGGAACATGAAAGCATTTGGGCTGCACGGAAGGGCCTGGTTGTTGGGGTAACGCCCAGGAGGTCACGGGACCCCACCTTCCAACTGGCGTTCACAGCTGCCAAGCATACCCTCCAGCAATTGAACCTGGCAAACCTTGCCATCTATATATAACTAGATGATTCTCACATATGTATACATATTTTCTCATTGAAAGTTGGGAAAAGTTGGAATTTTTGGAAACATTGCAATCGGTCCACCGTGTGTAAAGGGAGCCTGAAAAACCACCTGCCATCAACGATTTTTTTTGAATCCATCACATCAAGACTGTTGCTGGGATTCATGTCAAGCACCTCTGACGATCTTATAGCGTTGAGTGCTACAAGCCGGCGCAGCACTATAAGATCGTCAGAGGTGCTGCTTGGGTAATTTTTTTCCAGCTCTACAGCAGCCGTAATTTTTGTTGATCTCTTTGAACTGCATTGCCGCTTAACTTTTTTTTGGTGAGCATCACGAATGTGACTTCTGAAGGTATTTGCGAAAATAACTGCTTTCAAGTTTTCACATGTTTTCACATGTTTTCACTGCACATTATACTATCATACTTCTTACAAATGTCCCCGTGCACTTTTGTTTGTACAAAATTAGCATGAGGTACTTCTTCTAGCCCGTGAATGACATTTTTTTTAAAATGCACTCAGGTTATATCCATATTATTTACTGATATGATTCACATCGTTTTCCCATTGAACCTTCTAATTCTCCATTGCGCCGGCTGGCAGGTGATATTGAGGATGGTGGGAAGGCCAACGAGAGCAGCTGGGACATGCTGGGACTAGGATCTTGCCACTCCAGGTGGTTTTACAAATGTCCGTGAACAAAGGAATGGTATTCTGAATGGTCTATCAGTCTATCATGCAAAATTTTATTTCTCTTTGTATTTATTTCTGATCTTTAGGATTGTATGTTCGGTATGTTGAAAGGGGATTGCATATGCATCCGCACTGCCGTGTGTCATTTCCACTCCCCAAATAGGCTGTTCTGCTGCCGTGACCCTGGGACCCTGGGACCCTGGGATACGATCCGAGGCAGTTTGGACGACACTGATTCCGACGTTTAGGTGAGCCCGACGTCCCAGCGTCAAGTCGTCGTTCAAGTCTTGAAATCCTGATCCACTGCGAAAATCTCGGTGAATGTCAGCCCAAGACTGGTGATTTTTCAAAGTGTGTAAACAGTGGGGCAGCTCCACCTCGAAACAGAAACACATATGGTTTTACTCAGGGCCCCATCAAAGCGCCAGGGTTTTGGAACCCTAGGATGACATGACTTGGGCCTTCAATGGCATGTGACATCATGTGACTACATATCCAAGGCAGATGTAGCATCGGTGTTTCCTTGTCCCCCGGTTGCTTGGGAGGATGCCACCCAAAATGGGAGGATCGGGCTAGATTCCGCAAGGAAGGTGCTGACTGGGCCAAGCCAATTGATGACCTTTCTGTCGCCAGATTGTGACGGCCCCGTGTAGAGCGGTGACACCGCGGCGTCATGCCGCAACACCATGACTTGTCAAGACAAGGGGACTTTTGCGACACATGATTGTTTCGATGGTACCCTCTGGTAATTTAACATAGCTATGGAAAATCACCATTTTTGATGGGAAAAAATCCACTATAAATGGGCCATTGGGTAAGTCAAAATATTCGAAATAGCTATGATTCATCCATCATCCCTTTAAGCCTCCAAGACTTTGAGCAGATCTAGTGGTACAGTGTTACTTAGCACGTCCTGACTGAAACCCATAGATGCCATAGATGTGAAAACCTAAGGAAGCGGGGGCTGCCATTTTTCGAGAAACGTCCAACAGCAGTTGTGTTCTATTCCTTTTGATGCCGCTGCGCCTTGCGGTGGTGCCGCCATGTGCACCATGCATAGTCCGCCCAACCCAGCGATGAGCCGAGTTTTAAGGCAGGTGTGTCTAGCCAGACGAAGGTTGGGTGTCGGAAGAGGCTGAAGCCTTCAGTTCAAAACCCCTGCTAATAGGTTTTTAACCATCAAAGATACGTGGCTATTGATTGAGACATGATGCGTGGTTTGTGATTACTTCGAGGGCTATTGGGGATTATCATAACCATTCATAACCCATGAGCAGGGAAGTCCAATGGAATGGGGGAAGGTTTTGCTTCACAGGATTTCCGGTGCTTTTGAATGGTTTGTGAATACTGTGGCCTCATGATTGACACTTTTTGAGAACTGTATGCCAACATATATTATATATTGTTACATGCAGTAGGCTCGGATATGTATCTAAGGGACCCCAATAAGAAGGTAGCTCAAGTGTATCATACGCAAAATGTGAGACGCTACAGAACGTATCAGTGACTTTTTTTGCGGTGTCCTTTGACCGTCTTCAGTTTTCCCGTACAACACATACAAGTCAAATCCTAAGATATACATAGATATACATAGATATACTATATACCATTACATCCGGGTAAATTATAGTGACCGCATTGTGACCTCATTGGAATAATGGTTAGTAAGGGGAATCATCCCCATAGTGGCCCCACATGTACGCATCGTTCTAGTGTAAAGATGGAGGCATAAGCCAAGCAGCAAACATCTCGATTTTGCGCGTTTTTTTTTTGGGGCTTACAACAGAAATGGGCATAGTGGTAAACCTCCATGAAAACTATCCCATAGGGCACTTAGGGGGTGCTTCACCTGACACCACATCTGAGACATTCTGAGACCCTTCCGAGTCTGTTGCACAAAGCGGGCACAGACCTTGCTCCGGGGAACTCTGGTGACAATGTACTTGGCTCCGGTGTTATGTGAGATTGTTCACAACGAAAATTGGACATGTGGCCAACCAAAACATGAACAAGAGATTCTAGATAAAATGATGAAAACAAGTGACTGTCCTGTGTTCGGACCCAATAATCCGTGCTATATCCCACACTTTCCTTCGTCCAATATCGAATTTCCCACGAAACGAACCAGTGGCTTAGTGTTGGTCTTTTTATTCATTCTGAGTGCCCAGATCAAGACAAATCAATCTGGGCGATCTAGGGGCAGGCCTGATGGTCGGTATGCTATGTGCTGCTTGGCCATGCACAGTAAGTAGGTCATGAACCTAGTTCAAATGAGGCAAGCAAGATAAATCCACTTAGAACTGGGGTTGCATGATAGAACAGTGAAATCCTATACTACAACACTACTTTGCCACTATATAATGTGGGTAAAACAATAATAAACCATCCCCAAAAAATCACCATAAATAGCTGGTATGTTTACCATTCCCAGGTCATGGGTGGTTTATGGATCAGCTTTTGAGGAGACCAGGAAAAGAGTCATCAGAGCCCATTGTGACCCGGTCAGCTTTGGGATGCCTAAAAAGGCTTACACCGTGAAAGAGCGGCTGCCGCGGATTTTTGTTCAGCATTTTTCATAGGATCGATGGGTTAAGGTTTCCCATGGTCTCCCATGAATATTAGGGACATGGAGAAATTTCCCATTGAAGCCTCCCCGGGACCTCCATGTGGTTTTCATTGGTCATAATGGATCAGATTTTCTGTGGTGATAGCGAGGTTTGAGGTCGATATAGATGATACCCGGCTCCATTGGTCCATGGCTGGGCCTTCGGGATTTGGGGATTCACCATTGACACCGGAGAGTACGTCCCACCCAAAATAGCAGTAAATGTCCCATTGACAGAAGAATGAAATGGAAACAGGCAAGGCTTTTGGTCCTTTTTTTTTGGGGGGGGGCATGATCATTGGGAAGCCGCTGGCTGATTTTCAACTGTGACGCAGAAGCCTTTTTGACCAACACATAGGAGTCCAAGACTTGGTTTGAAGGGAACACTTGCAGGAACCCTATAAATTCATCCCAGTAAGAGCTTTTGCGCTGCTGAGTTCAAAGATGGCCTTGCGACAAGGGCATGTTTTTGGGTGTCATGTGATTTAACAACTCCCACAATCAAGGCATATCCAGGGAATGATCTGGGCATAGTGATGTATGATTCCACTTGAAAATGGTACCCTGCTGAAAACATGAAACCAGCCAGTTAGGTCCCCCTAAAAGAGAAAGTAGAAGAACCAGGTCTGGATCACAATGGTTGTTGAACACAAAAATCTGATAAGTTGAACTGCTGAACATAGAATCCTTGCCAACCTGCGCCGAAACCCTTGGGCTGATCTAAGAGAGGGGCCGCTGGCCCCTTATTGGAAGTGACCGCCAGTCCATAATCAACCAGGGCTTTCAAAATTTGGGGCTTGACATTCCCCATGGATCCTGGATGGACTGCCATACACTTTGGTTTTTACAGACTTTTCTTGGAATTATATATATGCATATATATATATAGATGTATCATTTATTCCATGTATATATCCCACTAAAACTACTGATTAGCATTTATCGTTACTATCTTACTACTAACAGATACTAACAGATTCCAACAGTTCACCCATCCCCCCGGGTAAACCGCTTCGGCCAGGTCTATGCGGTGATTCCCTTCAACCGCAACGGGGCCATCTTGGGCATCCTGCGGATCGCCTTTAAGGCGTGATCTTCCAAGGATCAAAAAGGGCTATTTTCGGTTTTCCCGACATGTCTGGCACTTACAGTAATTTTCCATGTGGTTCATGTAGGGGATTATGGGGTCAGCTCCTTCAAGTTTCAATTCTCGCCAACATTCACCATCCCATTGCTGCCGTTCGAATTCAGGGTTCAAGTTGGTAGCCGTTCCAGCCCAAACTTTGACATTGGGCTGGTGCTCCAGGCCTTCTTCGAATATGTGCGAGAAGAGACCTTTGGGAAGTTCGGGCTGCAGCAAATCCAGGTTTGGAGGAATCTAAACCGTAAATCGGAGAGAAAGTGGCTGGCTCACAAGTTCGCATTTTGGTTATCCGATGTTATCCCGTTTCTATATTTACATATTTAATGTAATTACGTATTATCATCAACATCCAGATCTTGCAGTTTCTGGATTACATCATGACTCACAAGCTCACAAGATACAGACACACAGTACTCAGTACCCCCAATATTTCTTGCACACTCCAAATCAAAACCCTGGGCCCAAAATGCCACTGGGGTATCTCAGAGAGGGATGACCTTCCTGTAAACCAACATAGATGTAGAAAACTCACCATTGAGATTTTAGATCCATTTTTTGTCATTTCGCAGATCATCTTCCTACGGTGAGTTCCCAGTGGGTTTTCGACATGTTTCTGTAATTTTCTGTATGTTTAGCCCGGTTTTTTTGCCTCTTTTGTGTGAGATCGTTGCCACGGTTTTCGGATGTTTTCTGAGGGGAACCAGTGGGTAAAGCTCGAATATCGGAACGCTTTTTTCTCCACTGAGATTCGAAGCATGGCATTTTTTCCAGGAAAGCCATGCCAAGCTTTCATCCCCATCCCCAGATCAAAAATATACCCTCTGGTAAACATACAAAAAACGATGGAAAATCACCATTTTATAATGGGAAAATTCACTATTTCAATGGCAATTTTCAATAGCTATGTAACAAATTACCAGAGGGTAATCTTCATATCCGATTCTACTTCTATAGGTCCATATCCATCCATATCCATATTGCCAATTCGATGAATCAACAGAATCAACCGGACACCCCTTTTTTTCTATCCCCGTCCCCATCTCGGTTCTGTATCTTGTTTTCAGTTCCACAGTCCGGTTTGTTTCGGTGAACAAACCGGATTGATCAGGTGGACTGTGCCTTCATTGGGGAAATGGTTCGTGATTTCCTGGAGACGGAAGATGCCAGTGTTCTGGACAGTTGCGGATGGATCTGGATAGATTTGCTGGGAATCGGAGCTTAGTGGGAGGAATTTCATTCTGTAAATCTGGGATAATCTGGGAACATTGACTCCAACCAGCTGAAAAGGGACCTTTCTGTGTCATCTACGTTCTTTGTATCGAACCATTGATGCCATCTCAGGTGGTCAATTTTTTTATGTGTGACCCCCTGAGATTTTGAGATTTTTGAGCTCCACTTCGGTCAAACAAGCAGAAAGAAGCACATGGTTGACAAGCATGGTTATCACTTATATATCTTATATATATATATATATCTCATCATTCATCATTCATTTAATTGGATGATATTTGGCATGGCCAACGGTGTATATAAGTCTCGACCAACTTCGACTATGGTTATAAGCTGTAGAGAGAGATCTTGCCAGTTCCCAGAGGTTCCCCAGCATGTTTGAAAGCGAACCTAGCAACTCAAATCGTCATGTTTGAGAACGATCATCTACCATGCAGGAAACTAACATAGACGTGGAAAAACTGTAGTTTTGCTAGGAACGTCAGTTGCAAGTGGTGGGTTTTCTACATCGATGTACAAGTTTACCAGAGGGCACCATACAACGATTTTGCAGATGAACCTGGCGAGATGACTATCATCCCATCTTCGAAGAGCATAGCAGTTAGTCAGTTAGCCAATGGATAATAACTTAGTTTACTGTATTTCACTGCAGGTTTATACCTGCAAGTCACATCAAGTCACCAGGTCAATGTATAATACTAAATACACAACAGGTCAATCGTCCATATTATATATCATTTATAATTATACGCTCTACATGTACCCTCTGGTAAACTAAGAGTTTGCGACATAGAACATGGCCATAGAAATAGTTGATTTAGCCATGAAAAATTGTGATTTTCTATATGTATATAAATACATATTACCATTTTCCCATGGTTTTCCCGGCCACACTGAGGGGTTCTTACGGTAAAAGTTAAGGCCCGGTGTTTAATCGAGGTGGTAGCCGGCGCGTCCGGCATTTTCCCAGTAAATTTCTACACTTGTGAAATGTCCATGTGCATTTCGACTGCGCAGGCTCGCACAAACAGGGTGTTGCGGGATTAGCGGCCGTCATTTTTCCTGTAAATTTCCGCACAAAATGGCTCTCGTGCAATGTTCGTGTGTATTTCGATTGCGCAGGCTCGCACAAAGTGTGCTTCCCGGTCTTGGGGTCGGTCTTCCTCCTCACCATCTTCATCTTCATCTTCATCTTCATCTTCATCTTCATCTTCATCTACATCTTCATCTGCATCTTCATCATCGTCATCATCATCGTCATCATCGTCATCGTCATCATCATCATCATCATCATCATCACCCTCATCATCGTCAATCCTCATCCTCATCCTCATCCTCATCGTCATCCTCATCCTCATCCTCATCCTCCTCCTCCTCCTCATCCTCATCCTCATCCTCATCCTCATCCATCCATCATCACAATCATCAACATCATCACCATCATCATCATCATCATCACCATCCTCATCCTCATCCTAATCCATCCATCATCACCATCACCATCACCATCACCATCATCATCATCAGCATCATCATCATCATCATCATCATCGCCATCATCATCCTCATCATCGTCAATCCTCATCCTCATCCTCATCCTCATCCCCATCAACATTTTCATCAACACGAAGATCATCATCAACATTATAATACATGAATTATCCTTTTACTCACCCCACACTGTTTGGGGTCTCTTGACGGGATAATTGTTTGCTTACCAGGGGGTACCTGCTGACCCCGGCGCCAGGACAGTCTCTTGGACGAAGTCGTGGCTTCGGCCCAGATGCGTTGTGTGGAGCCGGTGCTGATGGATCCGACGCTGGGCGGACAGCTTCGAGGGACCATCGGGGGAGCATCGGGGGAACAGATATAGATATCATGTATAGATGGTTAATAATGGTTAATAATGGTTAATATATGGTTAATAATGGTTATACTGATTAAGAATGGTTTTTAATGGTATATTTAATGGTTAACAATGGTATATTTGATGCGATTTACCATATTTATAATGATTAAATAATTGTTAATGATTAATGGTTAATATGATTAATATTATAGTTTGATAATAGGCATTAAAATAGGTTAATATAGTAATAATTTAATATTTATATGTGTGGTGACATATTAAAACCCAATAAATGGTTAATAATGATTAATGGGACCAATGATTATGTAGATGACATGCCCTCTGGTAAACATACAAGAAAACTATGGAAAATCACAATCTTTAATAGGTAACAGGTAAAACCAACAAAATCACCATCTTTAATAGGTAAATCAACTATACGTGGGCCATTTTCAATAGCTATGTTAAATGACCGGAGGGTATTATACCGAATAAAGATGGACACACACACACACATATATATATATATATGAAATGGACGGAATGTTAGGAGAAGGGCTTGATGAATTTAAATGGTGATATAAGGCTAAAGGACAAAAATGATGGCCAGACTGACTGTTGAAGAGTGAGTCAATGGACTAGTTCTTGGTAAAATTGGTGGGGGAAATAACATAATTAATTATCACCTGGCTGAAAGTCAACTTTTTTTTTGCGTTGAGTCTCCAAGAGGAACCAATGATTTTTTCACACCTTTTCAATGGGTGTGCCAGTCTCAATTTCAAAGTTGCCGGGCAGACCGCTGCAAAAATGAAGGACTTCCATGGTGCCTATGATATCCCAGCTGCAGGTTTTTTCAAACCATTGCTTCTTGGTACTTCAAAACTGGCCAAGGGAATCCTTCAGCGGTCTAAAATGCAACCTCTTTCAGGAAGGCACCTAGATAGCCAAGTAGGTTTATGAACATGTTAAGTGGGGTCTATAAAGTTAGATGGGGTTGCAAGCCAACAAACATACTTGTCCCTTTACTCAACTGCGGTTTTGCCGAGGGCCATGGTGGAAGCAAGATGCGAGGAAAAGAAAAAGACCTTCAGGTTCGACTGAGCGTGGCACTTGAGAACCTTGAAAGTCTGAAATGCGAAACGCATAAGGTTAATGGTTGCAGTCACAAGGTAGATCATGGCATATCAGAATAGAAACCTATACCGTATCCCCGTATACCCCGTGGTAAAAAACATGGCAATGGAAATTGCTCCATGGACGGTTTTCCCATTTAAAACCTCCATTTATATGAGATTTCCCATTCCCATGTTTGATTATCATCAGCAGCTAGAAGCGCCCCAAAACCAGGACTGCGGGGCCACCTGACGTCAGTTCCATGCTGTTTCTTTCAGGCCACAACTTTGCTCTTTAGGATTCCCGTGAGTTGAGGTGGTTTGAGACACCATTCTTCGCCGCTTTGGGTTTCACCCGACATGGATTGAGGGGCAAAAGATGCGGCCCGAAGTCTGGCCATGCGAGGTTTCATTCAGCTTAAGATGTTGGATATCGCAATATATCACAACATACTGTGGATGGAAGAAATCCTGCACCACTTTGGATGGTTGAAACCCTATAAATACTGGGATAGACCATCTACCAACTGGTGCAGGATTTCTTCCATCCACAGTATCACAGTCTTCAGCCACCTGTCATTTTTTCAATGGACCCACATTCAACATATATCACAACTCAATGCATCTGGCCCTGATCTCATGCGTCTACGACGCGACAAACGCCAAGGCATTGGTGGGGCAATCGCTTCGTGGATTTGATCGCAGCAGTGGTGGCGGATGCTCTGGAGGATCCCCAACGACTGACCATTTTTTTTATGGCTGGGAGTTCTTAAGCAATTTATATGGCATTATGTAGCTATAGTTTTATGATGTTTTGTGGCCTTTACTAAGATTATTGTTATTTATATGTTGTTTTCCTGATTTTTGCAATATGATTTATAGATACTGTATATCGGATGTGTGTGATGATCAGGCAGCCGATTCCCGTAGAGGTTTGGAACATGATTCTGGTTTGGAACCGATGAGGTTTGATACGGCCCGCAGACATCTGCAGATACAAATCCAAGGTGGGGTCCCCTAGGCCCTAATGCCCTAGCTAAGTTGATTTGCAACTAGATTAACAAAGGTTACCAATGCTTTGTCAAAGATATAACATATGATATGATATAACTAGGTTTTTACGTAGGTTAACTCCTTGTTTATGATTTTTCGCTATTGTTTATATGATCAACGGCTTCTTTGTTGACCGAACGGACCGGGAAGCGAAGCCCAGGAGTCGAGCTATGGACTGGTTTCAAGGCTCTTGCAGAAGGCCATGGTGAACTTTGCGGGGCCATGGCAAATTGCCTTACTCAATGTGCGGATCCAAACGGATCTACATGAATCTAATCATATCTACATGACCTAATCTATGGATGTAGATTACCTATCTAATCTACATTTGTAGATCCAAAACTACATTAATCTAATCATATCTAATCTACATTACCCTCTGGTTATTTAACATAGCCATGGAAAATGACAATGCTTAATAGGTAAACCCAGGTAAACCATCTATAAATGGGCCATTTTCCATGGCTATGTTAAATAACCAGATGGTAATCTAAATCCGCAAAAATTGGAAGATGTTTGAAGATGTTTGAAGATGTTTGAAGATGTTGATATGCTGTACTAAGCAACCCCAGGCCTCAAGCCAGCAACACATTTCACATTTGCAGCCAGCTGGGGACGGCTGCCGGAAGGATATCGACGTGATTGAGAGGACGGTCTATCGCTGCGACAAGTTGGACGATTGCTACTGGATTTGTGCCTTCTGTCTCTCGCCCAACAACTCGCATGGCCGGAGATATGCCAATTGTCACATGTTACAGTAAGACCCATTGGAATCCTTTGAACACGATAGGACCATTGCAAAATGGTTGGTCATTTCGCTAGTCAGTAAGTCCCATCAACGGGATCAATTTCCACGGTTTTAGCAATGTCTATTGCCTCCCTGGTGCCCAAACAAACTGGTTTTTCTTTCAACCCCCCGAGTTCTGTGTGTTAGTTTATATACCCCATTGGCTATAGGCTATCTATAGATATACTTTCCACAAACCATTGTTGTTGGAGTTATAAACTCACTTAGCTATCGGGGGAGGGTCCCACCGTGTAGGATGCCAAAAGCGGACTTCAAAAAAGAGTGTCGGTAACAGCCTGAGGGCTGCTGAACTCTTCGAGAAGGCGATAGAGAAGAACAGCCTGAGAACGGCCCAAGGAGATTACAGATCTTATAGTATAACTGAAGAACCATCGTCATGTTGTCGGATTGACCACAAAATCTAAACATCAACTGGTTCTAATTCGACAGTTTGGAGTAAATTCTCCCTTCAGCGAACGCCCAATCGAATAAGCCTCACTGGGGGGACCAAGGTGTGAATCAGCACGCAGCCATTTGCGCGCCTCGGCATGGAAGGGCAGGGGTGAAGTCTGACTCACTTGAATAGAAGAGACCCTCAACATATACTCAACAATTTAACTGCACATATATAAACAGTATTAAATGATACAGGAGATGAATATTTTGGGGTTGCCAATTTCAACCCTAACCCTTTATATCCGTTTGTGCTTTATTACGGTTTAGACCAGACCGAGGAGATTTTGTGAGCTTTGGTGATGGGGGACGGCATGTTATTAGTGCGGATCACCTTTAGCGCTCTGTAGCGGGGTGGAAACACACCTAGCCACTGGCTCAACAGCGGTTCATCTCCCAACAATGAGTTCTTGAAACCCATTTTCCATTTCTCGCCATTTCTCGCCATTTCTCACCATGATGATAATCCACGATATGATTTTCCATGTCTATATATATATATTGTATATATATATATTTATATTTGTATGTGTCATTCCTATAGTCTTCCAGATCTTCCAGTGCTTGTGCTGACTATATCATACTATATCCATCTCTCCATTCCGGGCTGCTGGACTGGGCTGCACCATCCCTGGACCCAGGATAAGAACCACGAGGCCAAGGACTCGTTGACGGGCCTTCCGCATCCTCTTTGTGCCTCGGGCCTTGCGAAGCCAAGGGGAAACGATGATAGGAGCCTGTGGCGACATGAACATACGTATTTAGAATGTTTTAGAATTAGATAGTGGGGATTGAATCGAATATAATAACTAAAAGTAGATCTGGATAGATTTGATCACGATCTCACGTCGCGACGTCACTGGAATTGTGGTGAGGATTATGAGAATCATCCCAAAATGATTTCAGGTTCGTGAAGCATCATATTTTTCCAGAATCACCATGATTCACCATGATTCATTATCAGTTTTTATTTGGTTTAAAATAATTGTGATGGCGGATGATGGCGGTTCAGAACTCCCCTTTCAGAGGGGAAACAACCATGGGATTTACGGGTCTATCAAACCATTGGCCACTATCATTTTCCATTGTGGAAGCCATGTAATTTCTGGTAATTTGTTACATAGCTATTGAACATGGCCATAGAAATAGTTGATTTACCCGTTAAAAATGGTGATTTTCCATAGTTATGTGGCTGTTTACCAGCCATGTAATTTCTGGGTCAATGTTTAAAGACCTGGCCAACCCCCGCGGCACATCTCTTTGGGATTCAGCTTTCGATTTTTTCTCGGCTCATGGGAGCCGACCACAGCTCGTGAAATCCTCTCTGTTCTGTTCGTTCAGTCCACAGATCAATACTGGTTAATAATGGTTATGGATAATTATAATTGTTAATATTAATTGTTAATCAACTGGTAACTAGTTGATCAACCATCGTTGATTACCAGTACCTGGAATGGAGGTATTTTGCCAGACTTTTGGGCATGTCTTGCCCTTTTTTTCGCTTAAAAGACTTAGAAACATGACCTCATTCCGATGATGTATACATGGACCTGACAAATGCTAGATCCCATTTACGCACCTTTTGAGACCAGGCAATGGGACATCCCATGTCGAGGAATTTATCGAGGAACTTGTGATTTTTTCCATTGCCAGGTTGCCGGGGTCTATCTTAAATATCACTATTCTTAGTCAAATCAATCACTAACTTTGTTGCCAAAATCCATGAACATTTCACCACCAAAGCCCCCAAAATCGTCTGATGAATTGATTCATAAGCCCCAAAATTAAGTGGTGGTTGGTGTTTTTTAATTCATAGGCCCCTTCCAAAGACACCTGTCTTTGGAAGGGGTCACCCCCTTTCCCGATCACCTGTCGGGACTTTGCGGCTGCCACATGGCTAACTACAAAGTACAAGGTGGGGTCCGCAGTCCAAAGGGCTTCTATTATGTTCATATTATGTTCTATTCTATTGAGTTATAACTTTAAACTGGGATTTGTCACAGATATGTCTAGTGTACGAGATGTTTTTGTTTTAACCAACACATATCATTGACAGAGGGCAGCACTTTGTGGATTGATTTATTTTTGTATACCTGGCGGTTTTGCCAATTTTCAGACATATCCAATTGTTGGTCGAATATCCTATATTGTGTTCCGTGTATATCAAGAAATATCCCATAGAACATACCTGGTGGGTGGTTTGGAACATTTTTTCCCATATATTGGGAATGTCATCATCCCAACTGACGAACTCATATTTTTCAGAGGGGTAGGTATACCACCAACCAGATACTATCATCCATATGTTTCATAGTTAAAACCTCATAAAACCCCTATATTTGATGGTTGATGGTTAAATTCCATTATATAACTTTCAACCAGTATAACCATTATTCCCCATTATTAACCATAGAAATCTCTTGGGCTCTGCATGCCCGGTGACACCGCGTTTAACCCAGGCGATTGCGGTTTGCCCAAGCACCTTGGTGTTTCTTATGCCGGCGTCAAAGTCCCCGCGAGGAAGTAACAGATGGGGAAGTAAGGAGCTGTGACTTCTAGTCTTAGGGATATCCAGGATATCACACGCTAATACATATGTATATATATACACGCATACGCACATGTATGAGTATGAATCTATACATGTATAAATATATCATTTTCAAACACATATGCATAGACATCCAGATGCATATCATAGACGTACACATTGTATTATATATATATAATGTTCTGTATATCATTTTTCTTTGATATAGATACATAAATACACACGCACACGTATATACATATAATATATACATACATATATATTATATGTAAAGAGAGAGGGAGAGTCAGGGGAATAGCAGTGTGCGCACGGATTTGCACAATGCGATATGACAAATGGACATGTTATATCGTAGACAATATGTATAATTACCAAGCAAAGCACTGCTTCCACCACTTTCATACTGGCTGTTCAGTTTCCGAAATTTCATTTGGACACCCTCCAAAATGAGCCAGTTAGAAGATGGTGTTCCTCTTGGAAAGTTGCATTTTTTTTTGGATTCCCGATTGCCATCCGTTAATCAAACATGGCAATGGAAAATAGCCATTAAATAGCCAATTTATCCATGATCAATGGGAATTTCAGGATCCTAAAATGGAGGTACTGTACCATATTTCTGGCCATATTTTGGGGGAATATTCCCTTACATAGGCCTAAAAAATAGGCCAAAAATATATGGAATCGGTACCTCCAATCAATCGGTTCCTGGAATGGCCAATTGATCCATGATGTTCCCATCAAAACTTCCATTCACATGGGAATTCCCAGCCACGTTTGATGACACTCCGGGAGCTGCGCCACCCCCTGGACCTTCCCGGCTCAAGAACGGCGTGCCGGCGCCGTTGCGCGGAGGGGAGAGCGGAGAGCGGAGAGCTTGCGGCGGAGAGGCCTAGCGACTGGGAAATGGATGGAGATGAAGAATTTCTGGTGGCTAGAGTCCCCTGCAATGCCTATAATAATGAATAGTGATAGCGTATTCTCACATATTTTTATACCCATTTTCCCTATATTTTCCTATACCTTGCTAATTTTTCCCATACTTTCCCGTATTTGTACCCTATTTTCCCATGTTTTCCCCTGCGCCAGGGCAGGCGAAACTTCAACGCATGCTGCGGATTGCGGCGGTGAGATGGTCGCAGCGCCTGGCGCGGACGCGGAATGCCCACACCAGGCGAATGACTTTCAGCGGTAAAGGGAGTGGTTTCTGACTTTCAACTGGTAATGGGATGATAATGGGATACTAATGGCTAATCAATTGGTAATCTATAACTGGTTGGTGCTTTGGAACAGCTGTAACGGCCCAAACTTCCCAGTAGTGCAGCTGGGCTAGCCGATTTTGGGCAGGGTGTGTCCCAACTTTCTTGCATGGCCATGGACTATCCCATGCAATTTTCGTCGACTGACAATGGTGGTCTCATAGATGTGGTTTGCAAAGTACGGATCTTTGATGACACCCATGAGTCTCACCTTCTCACTGCCCGTGATGGAACTGATTTCTTGTTTGTTGGTCTTCTTGATGCTGGGTTTCACTCATTCACCATCTTCAACGGAACCATGAAGCAGCAGTACCCCATTCCTGTTGTGGTTTCTTCCAGTGTCACCAGGGTCCTAGGCCACCATTTGCATTCTTGGGATTCCCTGAAATCCGTGGTTGATTTATGTGCTGGCTTCGGAGGGTTGGCACAAGGTGCTATGGCTGCAGGGTTCAACGTGCAGGTAGCAGTTGATCAGAACCAGAAGATGATCGATTTGCACACCAAGGCCAGTGGAGCCCACACCATCTGTGGTGACATCGGATCCCAACAAGTCGCTTGTGACATATGGAAACACTCGGGAGGTGCAGGCACATTCACATGCGGTTTCAGCTGCCAACCCTTTTCACGATTGGGTGACTGTAAAAGCCATGAGGATGTTCGTGCCAGCTGCCTCACCAAAGCCCTTAAGACTTCCTATTATCTCAATGCCCAAATCATTGTTTTGGAATGCGTTGCGCCTGCCTCCCATGATGGTTTTGTAAAAGAAGAATTGGCCCACTTTTCCAAACATACTGGGTATCACTGTGCGTTGACTGACCTGAAACTTGATGACATTTGGCCATGCCGACGTCACCGTGCATGGTGGGTGCTCACCTCTCCTGATGTAGGAAAGCTTGACCTGCTCCCTTGGCCGAAGATTCATGATGTCCAGGAAGTTTCACACGTGATACCAGAAATTAGGCTTTGGGATGTTGAAGATGAAAATCAACTTGCTTTGGATGCTGTTGAACTTCATGCGTTTGGGGTCAATGATGAACAACATGCAAAACATTTACTCAATGGAAAGGGCAAGGCTCCCTGTGCCTTGCATGCATGGGGATCGCAGACACGGCCGTGTCCCTGCGGATGCCGTAGTGCAGGCTTCTCTCAGGAAAGACTTGACACTAAAGGTTTGCATGGATGTATCACTCGGAGTGCAGTCTTCCCTGATGGAACCAGTTTGATCAGGCATGTTCACCCGAATGAGGCCATGGGGCTCAACACCTTTGACCCCATCATTGATTTTGGAAAGAATGTACGTCTCACGTTGTCAGCTGTTGGGCAGCTTGCATGCCCTGCTCAGGCATTGTGGATTCTCAGTGCTGTTATGGACAGAATTGACACCATGAAACATGCTCGTACTTTCACCAAAATGGAGCAATTACAGGCATACAGGTCTTGGTTGTTAATGCGTTGCCGGCAGGTCTGGCCGGTCCAAGATGACCCAGTTCCTGATTCCACCATCCTGACTTTGTCTTCATTTTGGAGTCCATTTCATGATTTGTCTCTGGAAGAATTGATGTATCCTTTGCGTTGGGAGGGGAAGATTGATGGTACGGTCAGTATTGCTGCCATTCTTGATCACCTGATTCGAATCCGTGAGGGCACCAGACCCACTGCACCTGATGCTGAGCCTCAACATCCGCAGCCCATTGAAATTGATGATGAGATCGAAGATGTCCCAGTGTTTGACATGCCTGTCATCTCCGATGATATCAGTACCGAGGGATGCATGTGTGCTGAATTCTGCACCATTCTTTTCACCAATCCCGATGAGCCCCCTGTCCGTATTCAGCCAAGGTGTGGAACAACCATTTCCCAGTTTCTTGATGCCCATGGAAAACTGGTCGGTTCTTTTGGAGTGGGAAGTATCGTTTTGGATGGTTTGCCTGTTGCTGGTGATCATGTCATGCAAGTTGGGCAAGTGATTGTCATCAAGTGTGGGGCTCAGAAGCACACCTCTGAGGCCTTGTTGCCTTCTGTTTCACCCACCGTTGAATGGACTCACCCAGTTGAGGACGAACATGTGAAGTCACCATTGAAGAAAGTTTCCAAGTTTGATGTTGGTGAATGTGTTACCCCCAGTGCGTTGATGCCTGATGACACTGCATGGTTGGATGCCCGACCCCTCTTAGGGTTGAACAGTGATCAATTTCTGAAACTCAGCATGCCCAGCATTCAGAATGCACAGCAATTGTGGTCACTGCGACATCAATACCTACGCACTGAAGATCGGATCATGGTCCTTGAACACCAGGAGCGATTTTGGGCTGATGACGAAATCAGGTTTCACCTTCATGCTCTTGTGCAGGCAAGTCAGGAACATTTGATCCGTCATGGTCAAACCATCAAGCCGGTATGTGTCATTGACCCCCTAATTGCAACTGCCTGGATCCAACATCGAGGGTTTGACTGCAAGCACTGGGCGGCGGATCATCCCGAGATCCTCCGTGATGGTATTCCGATTGTCACGGTTGTTTTGATTGACCAACATTGGGTGCCCCTTTTCATCTCTCCATTGCAAGGAGTGTTGCACGTTCATACATGGGATGGTATGGGAGCCTCTCATACTGGCCTTGATGACCTCATGCACCAATTAGCCATTGCACTGGGCTTCTCGAATGCCCTGATCCATCGTGAACACAGGTTGTTTTTCACTTCCGACCTTTGCGGTGCGCTCGCGATTGCATTCCTGAGGTATGCGTTGGCAGGATCCCAACTACCGACAGATTGCACCGAGGCCACTGTGATTCATGCAAGACTCAAAGATGCTTATGTCACTGAACTTCGGAGATGTCAGATTGCCAGACGGCCATGGGTGTGGGGAGCTGGTGACAAGAATTCCCCTTCTCCTACCCCGACAAGTGACCTGCATTTGGCTGTCAATATCACCCGTGACCAGAGGATTGACCTTATCAATGAAAAAGGAATGGCCCTGGGAGATGATGAAATGAGATTTCACATCATGCAGTTGGTTTCACATCAGCCGCGCACCCAACCAGGAACAGGTAGAAGTTTCACCTTTATGGAACCTCTGATCTTCAATTGCTGGGACTCCATTGGACATATCATCGCCAAACAATGGTGTGCCAAGAACATGCAAATCCGTGAACAAGGCCAAAACATTGTGACGGTCGTGGCCATTGAAAACCACTGGTTACCATTATGGTTTGTACCTGCTGACTCCACTTTACAGGTGCATACGTTCCAATCGGAAGTCGCATTTGATCATGTTGAGAGGGTAGTGGCTGCCATCACTGCTGGCCTGGGATTTCAGGAGCATGCCATCCATAGAATCCCGACTGGATTGCCTGATCATGACATGTGCGGAGCACAAGCCCTTTCCTTCATTGCCCATGTGGTGGTCAACATGACATTGCCAGAAACCATCAGTGAGTTGCGCACCCTCCATACAAACATGCGTGCATCTTTCGTTGCCAACCTGTACAGCTTGGAATACACACCCAAGCCAGTAATTTGGGGAAATGGAGAGCGAAGGGAATCCGGGCCACTCCCTAGAATGCCCGACGACATGCATCCGGAGGAAGCGCTCAAAGAGAGACGCTACGTATGCTGAGCACTCACAGCTATGCCATGGGTGATGACGAGATTTCATTCCATGTTTGCCATTTGCTTGATTGCTATCGACAAGGACCACGTGATGTTGGTCATGTGCGCCAGTTTCTCACTGTCTCACCCAAGATCATTCATCATTGGTTGCAAGGTAACACAGCTGGATTCAATGATTGGCTCGAAACTGTATGGAATCCCACCCAGTTTGAGGGACACCTCGTCGCGGCTGTGCTCTTGGATCAACATTGGCTCCCAGTTTGGGTGGCTCCAGCAGGACAAGCTGCACATTGTCACACGCTGGCAGATTTTGTGGCTGATGAACAGGCTGTTGAAATCACCCTCCGCCAACTTGCGCTTGGGCTGGGGTTCCAGGATGCAGTGGTACACAAAGTACCACATGGTCTTGATGTTGGACGGTTGTGTGGAACCATGTCCATTTGTTTCTTGGCCCATATCATGTTACGCACTCGGCTCCCTGCCGATGTTCATGAGCTTAGGTCCAGATGCTGGGATATGAAAATGGTCTTTGCCGAAGCACTTGAAACCCCGCCCACGTTTCCTGAACTCTGGGGTTGGGGATTTGCAGGGGAATGCAGGCCACTCCCTAAATTGCCTGCCACTGGCCAATTTGCTGCCATGATATCATCCTTGCTGGATGCAAAGCACCGGTGTGACTGCCTCAGGCTCTTTGCCGACATCTCTCTGACTGAGCTTTATGCAAGGGAGTGTTGCTTTGGGATGAATCAATATGAAATGCGCTTTCATGTTGACACGTTGAATGACATTGCTGAAGCTGGTTTCACTTATGAGATGCTTCTCAACGTTTCACTTGTTGCTGATTCCATTTTAGCTTTCCAGCAAGGTGGTGATGTTTGCAAGGGCCTTGCCATCTGGGATGAGGGACACTGGTCACCCCTGATCCTTATCCGTGCCATTGGACAGGTTTATGCGATTTATGAGCAAGACTTCGAAATCCATGATGCATTTGGTATGCTGCATAATCTCCGTTGCATTCCTGTTCAGCCATGCACACATATTCACTGTGGGGCGGTCACATGGATGGTGTTGGCAGGGACATGTGGGTTCCCACTTGACCTTTTGAGTGGGCAAGATATGCAAGCCCTCCTTGCATGGCGTTTTCAGTGTTTTGACAAGAACCCCATTCCCAGTGATGCCATTTGGGGTTTTGGGCCACATGGGACCTTGTTGAAGAACTTGGTTGCTGAACTTTCCAAGCACGGAATTCCTCCATCGGTTGTGGAAGAAAGAGCCAATGCCGCAATCAAAACCCTTGGTAGTGAACAGATCTTGGCTGCACTGAGCAATCGAAACCCTTGGAAACAATTGAAGATGTTGGGAAACAACTCGAAGTTTCAGTTTGTGATGCCCAGTGAACTTGCTGCTGTGGTTGATTCAAACCGAGGAAAGAATGTCACCAGCAAGGGTAAGGGCAAGGGCTCCAAAACCTTGCCTCAGCCGACTGAGTTGGACCCTAGCAAACTGCAAGTTCTAGAGGGCACCTTTCATGCGCAAGGTACTCCAATGATGCAATTGGCAATGAAGCAGATTGGACCGGTGAGTAGTGGCATTGTTCTCATGTCCATGCATGATGCTGAACCTTATCTCCGCACGGGGAAAGCCGTCTCACGGGAGCCACTTGCTTTCTTGGTTTTGCACCGCCCAGGTACGGAAGTCCAAACAGCCTTGCCTCATGTCTCGGTCATGGTCCCTTGCCGTTGTACGCTGAACAATGAGCCAGTCCTTGCCGAAGCCATGTTAGTCCAAGTTGGAACTGGGCTTGTCGAAAAGTCCACTGGGAATGCATTGGTTGCAGTTGACACCCCTGAAGTTGTCACCCTTAAGGTCCTGGTGTATCAAGATGAGCTGCGAGGAGACTGGAAGGAGTTTTGCAGTGCCCCCATTAAGTGCCTGGTTTCACTGTTGCCGAAACTCAAGCGATGTCTCACCGATGGCTGTGGTTGCCCGGCATGGCACAATGAGGAACAACTTCCTTTGAGAGACCCGATACTTGATGTCTGGCGACGGCAGTTCCTCAGGCAAGGTTTTAAACCTTGCCCGGTGGACAAAGCAGAATTCTTCTCCGTATGCATCCGGATCCCCATTTGCATCCTGGAACCATTGCTTGCAGCCAGTGGCACTTCCGGTGCCTATTGTGAGCCCAGAACAGCTGATGGTAAAGACATCCTGCCAGATTACACAGTCGTATGGACACCAAAACACTCCCTTCAGGAAATGCAGCATCTCATGCAGACCAATCCTGCGGTCAATGGACTTGCACGCCTGGGGGACAGGAGAGGTTTACGGGTCCACGTGAAGCAGGCCAAAACCATCCATCAGTTGGTTCGACCTGACACAGTGTTTCTACCCAATGGGCCCAAATGGAACTATACTGTCGGTCCTTTTCCTTATGGTGTAGATCGGCAAGCAGTGGGTCGCATTTTGCAGAAAGGGGGCTGGGAATGTCGACCTCTTCAACCCACTGCCCCATGCCCAGGTCGTGGCACGATGTGGTTGGTACAAGCCACTGAAGACCCTGAGCACGCCATAATTTCAACCACCACAGGTGAAATTGTGATCACAAAGCAGAAAACAGACACTGCAACCATTACCAAGGGCCCAACAACTGTCGGCTCTGCAGACACCATTGCCTTGTGCGGCACTGATGCAGGTGCCAAAACTGCCAAATCTGTTGAAGGTGACCCTTGGGCTACAGCTGACCCATGGCGCTCTTACCAGCCTGTTGCGAGCTCAGTTGCCACAGGCCCCACTGAAGGGATGCTCCAAATTGAAGAACGCATACAGACAGCAGTCCTTGCTAAAATGCAAACACCGATGGAGCAGGATGATTTGCCAGACCGTGTTCACCAGCTGGAGGGACAAGTGCACCAGCTCCTTAGCAAGCAGCAAGGCTTGGAAACCCAATTCCAAGAGTACAGTGGACAACACATGCAGCAAATCAACGCCCTTCAGGGACAAGTGACAGCGCAGGCCCAACAACTGCATGGGCACCTGGAAAACCAGAATCAAACCATGCAGTCTTTGTTTGAACAACAGATGCAACAGATCAGAGGCCTTTTGGCCAAACGACCCAGGGAAGAAGGCCTCGAATGACTTTTGGGCTGGGGATTTGCTTGGATGATGCTCGGTTTTGTGGTTTCACTTTGGGGTACTGAGCTCCTGCTGCAGATCCTGGGCCTGTTCACAATTTTGTGGGGGACGGCTACCTGCCGTACTGCATCGTTACGATGTAAGCCTGTCTTTTGGCCTTATTTGCTTGTTTTCACCACTTTGTGCAGAATCGGTGAGGCAACCAACCCAGGCCCTCAATCCAATTTTGTGTTAGGTGCCTTCAATCCTTCTGGCTTGAAGGGCAAAGCTCCGTATATTGTTTCACAGCTTTCATATGGAGACATTTGGGCTGTCTCTGAAACCCACCTCTGTAGCCAAGCCTTGCATGCTTTCAAGACCAGCTTGAGATTTGCAAAGAGCCCGTTTGGTTACTGTGTTGGTGGTTACCCGGTTCCGTCACAGCAAGATCGTTTGTTTCACTCGGCTTGGAGAGGGGTGGCTGTACTCTCTAAATTCCCTACTAGAGAAGTGCCTACGGTCATCCCTCCTGCAATTTTGTCTTCATCAAGGTTGGTTGTGACCACCACGTTGGTCAATGATGTTTGGATCACGGGGGGTACCATTTATGGGGAGCCGGAAAGCAGTTCCTACCCTCACCGGAAGTTGAACAATGAGACCTTGCTCCATCATGCCACTGCTCATGTTTGTCACCTTGCTAAGGGGCCCAGGTACCTTGCTGGCGACTGGAACCAATTGCAGCACACCTCACCCTCATTTGAGCTTATGGAAGCGGCGGGTTTTCGTGATCTGCAAGACATTGCAAGTGAGCACTGGGGTCGCCCCATTGAGAATACTTGTAAACATGCCACCCGAAAGGATTTTTGTTACATCTCCAGGGAATTACAGCATTTGCTCCTCCGTGTTGGTATGTCACATGATGTTTTCCCTGACCATGCAGTCATTTGGGGTGAGTTTTCTGCGATTGGTAATGTTCTACCTCGGCAAATTTGGGTTTCACCCTGCCAGTTTCCATGGCCTAGGGATTGGGACATTGATCCCAACTTTTGGGATGCGCATACTGGAGATTGTGATACAAGATATCACATGTTGTGGCAACATATTGAGACCCAAGCTTGCCGTGCCCTTCCATTTCCAGCACCAAAGAATGCACTCGGCCGTGCGGCAACCACTGATGTTCGGCCTGTAGTTGATGGTAAGGTCTCACCTCCTAAGAAGGCCCGTGATGGAGATATTAAGCCACATTACGTTTGTGCTACATTCCGCCATTCTCAGTGGCTGAGGCAGACACGGCGTATCCAAGCTTATGTTCGCCATGTGAGTAATCAAGGCCCTCACTCAGATCATGCCAGACAGTTGTGGGGTGCCATCATACGTGCAACAGGTTTTTCACCCTCATTTGTGGCCTGGTGGGAGCAGTCTGATGACAAGGTCCTGGGGGCACCAGGAACTCTGCCATATGTCCCTCCTGCCCTTGATTTGGCTGAGAAAATTTTTGACTCGTTTGCCATTGCCTTTAGGAATTTTGAGCTTGAACTCCATCGGGCGTCCAGAGCCTATGCCAAACAGAAGCGTGAAATGAACCCGAACGCCATTTTCCATGATTTGCATGCTTCAAAGGAGAACGGTGTTGCCTTGTTGATTAAACCCATTACGGCCAAGGTTGAAAGTGTACACAGTGAACATGGAGAGGTGGTCCTGGACCGTGAGGTTTCCTTTGACCTTCAACACCCCATTTTCTGCAATGGACAGCGGTTGGAAGTTGCACATGCTGACCTTGATGCCATGTGGGTAGAGGATGTGGAAAATATCCCGGTAGGTGCCACTGTTTCGCAGACCAGGTGCCAAGGTACCGATGCAGAGCTTTTCACCCTCTTTTTGGATGCATGGAAACAGATGTGGGACCGCCACCGCGCCGTCCCTGCCTCTAGGTGGGAACCCATTCTTAGGTTTGCTAGGGCCAAACTAGTGTTTCCCCAGCTTACATGGCCTGCCATTGACTGTGCTGCCTTGTCCCATAGCATTGCGCACAAAAAGGCCTCCACTTCAGGTGGGTTGGATGGAGTTTCACTTGCCGACCTTAAAGCTATGCCGGCGGCCGCATGCCAGAACTTCGTGGCCATGTTTCACCACGCGGAAAACACAGGTGACTGGCCACAGCAAGTCATTGCGGGGAGGGTCTCCTGCTTAGCCAAAACGGCACAGCCGGCCGATGCCCTCGATTTTCGCCCGATTACTGTTTTGGGGTTGTTGTACCGTTGCTGGAGTACATTTCATGCTAAGCAGGCAATCCGGGCCATTGATGGCATCCTGCCCACTGGCCTTTATGGAAGCCGGGCGCAATGTCACGCGGGGCAGGTCTGGTCACAGTTGCTTTGGACCATAGAGCTAGCGTATGAAAACAACACCCCTTTATGTGGCATCATGGCGGACATTCAAAAAGCGTTCAACTTCCTTGCAAGACCTGTTGTTATGGAATGTTGTGCCCTGGTAGGAATCCCTTTTCATGTGCTCCGGGGATGGGCAGGTGCCTTGGCTAAAATGCCTCGCCGTTTTCAAATTCATGGAAGCTTGAGCCCGCCGGCCTTCAGTAACTGTGGTTTGCCTGAGGGGTGCGCCCTCTCCTGCCTTGGAATGATGGTCATCGACATTGTCTTTCATGAATATATGTTGCATTATTTTCCTTTGTGCCAGCCCCTTTCGTATGTTGACGATTGGCAAGTCCTGGTCTCCGACCCCTGCATGCTTCAGCCTGTATACCAATGCCTTGAAGAGTTCACTTTGCTGCTTGATCTCTTTTTGGATAGTAGGAAAACTCACACCTGGTCTGTATGTGCTGAGGGGCGCTCCCAAATGCGCTCGCAAGGGTTTGGTTTGGTTGCCTTTAGCAAAAACCTCGGGGCGCACGTGCAATACACCCGGCAACACACAAACAAAGTCCTTATGGACCGAGTGCAAAGCACCCAGAGCCTGTGGACAAAATTGCGCCTTTCTGCCAGCCCGTACCCTCAGAAGGTACGAGCAATTCGAAGTGCAGCTTGGCCGCGTTGTTTGCATGCTGTCGCTGCCACCACTGTCAGCAAGGTCACATATGCTGCGCTGCGTTCTGGCGCCTTGCGAGGCCTCAAGCTAGATGCTGCTGGGGCAAACCCGATGGTTCACCTGAGCCTTGTGGAAGCACCAGGTACAGACCCTCAGTTTTGGAGTATTCTGCAAACTTTGAAACTTGCCAGGGAATGTGGCAGTCCTCACCGGATTGAAAGCGTGTTGGCTGCATTGGTTGGAGGTCCGGATCTCTTGCCTTCAAATAGTATCACCCACACCCTGCTGGCGCGTATCCAGACCCTTGGGTGGCATGTTGACCGGCATGGGCACATCACTGACATGTTGGGTACTTTCTCAATTTTCAAAATCTCGGCAACAGAATTGCAATGCCGTGCTGAAAAGCAATGGTTGCAAGTAGTGGCGTCTGCTACCTCCCACCGTTTTTGCTTCAAAGGGCTTGAATTTGTTGACCCTGCCGACACCCGCCGATGGCTAGGTAAACTGGACGCTTCAGACCAGGCTTTGTTTCATAAAATCCTGAACGGCACTCATTTTACTCAGGACGGCAAACATTATTGCCAGGAGTCTGAAAGTGACATTTGCCCTTTCTGTGATTGCACCGATGGCAGGTTTCACAGATTCTGGATTTGCCCCCAGTTTGAACACCATCGTCAATATGTCACACCTGAGGTTTTTCAAGCCGTGCATTGCCTCCCTGAAGCCTTGACGTGCTCAGGATGGTCTTTGGCACCTTCCACGCAGTTGAACTGGGACCAATACTTTGTTTCACTGGTACGTTCTCCTGTTCCATGTTGGAATTTTGATGGACCCCTTAATGTTTTCACTGATGGAAGTTGTCATGGGCAGCATAGAGCTCAGACACGATTTGCTGGGTGGGCGGTGGTCCTTGCTGCCACTGAAGCAGTGCATGATTACACTGGCAGTCAGGTGTTAGACGCTGGAGTCTTGCCTGGTTACCTCCAAAGTGCAGTCCGAGCTGAGATTTATGCGGTCCTTCGAGCCTTGCAGATTACAAGACAGCATGTAGGGAAAGTGATGCTCTGGTGTGATTGTGCAGCTGTGGTAAAGCGTCTGCGCCGGATCCTTGCGGGTCATGATGCCAAGAAGAACTGTTCTCACTCTGACTTGTGGGTGCAGATTCGTGAATGTTTGCAGGAGCGTTGTGGCCCCGTGATGATCACTAAGGTTGCCGCGCATCAAACTGAAAATGCAGCTCCAGATGTGTTCACAGAATGGTGCATCAGGCACAACTCCCTTGCTGACAAGCAGGCGGTGCGTGCTAACTTGACACGCACTAGGGGTTTTTGGTACATGTTTCAGCAGCATATTCAAGCACTGGACAACATAACTGCTATTAACAGGTGTGTCCAACAGGTTCAACTTGCCATTAGCCAAGATGTTGTTCGGTTGGGTGAGCCAGTCAAGCATGACATTGCTCCCATAGACCTTGAACTGCCGCCTCCTTGCCGACCATGGTGCCCTTTGCCTAGTTTGCAGATACCGGATAAGGCAGTCAGATGGTATGGGGATGCGACTGTGCGTCGCATCGTCAGTTGGTTTTGGCAAACGGCCTTTGATTCTATTGTGGAGCCGGTATGGGTGTCGCACTATCAATTGTATGTTGACTACATGTGTTGCACCGGCCATCCCGGTCCGGTTAATATCAATGGCTGGATTGATGGTGAGCGCTTGTCTCACCTGTACCTTCGTGGTTTGGCCTTTCGGACCAGGGCCAGATGGTTTGCAAAAGTTTGGCGCGAGATTTTACGCCACCAGGGTATCATTCTTGAAACTGCGTTTGGCAGACCGTGCTCACAGGTCATCTTGCTCCACACCGGATGCGTTTCACTGCCGTGGCCACGTGATCGTTTGGAGAATGTGGACAGATGGATGTTTGCCTGTAGCCAGACTGCTTTCAAGCGACAGTCTACTGCCATCGATAGCCTGCCTTTTGCTTCCATTCAACCTGGATTTCCGCCCTGCTTTCAGACTACGGCTGGAGCTTGATCACCCAAGACGGGTAGCATTCGAACCCAATGCTGCGCGCAACAGAAAGAGTGAAAGAGTGGTGCTTTGGAACATGTTTTATTTTTCCATATATTGGGAATGTCATCATCCCAACTGACGAACTCCATAATTTTTCAGAGGGGTAGGTATACCACCAACCAGATACATTCGGAAATATAATGGTATCATCATAGTATAATGGGATTATTGATAAATTTGGTTTTATAAATTGGGATACAATGGAATATTCATTTCCGATAGTAATAGTACTATAATCATCCTGAAGAATTTTTCCCTTTGTACCTATGGTATATTTATATCATGGTATATATAATCATGGTCTAATAGTGGGATAGTAATGGTAGAATAATAGGAAATCATCAACAATTTATGGGGACCGGGGATATATGATTCATCATGACAAGCAATGATGGTAAATAGTGATAAATAAGTGTAAATATATTGGGGATTATGGTTTTATGGGGAAATGATGGTTATTAATGGGTAATAATGGGCAATAATTGTTAATCATTGATTGACAACAAGGAACAATAACATATGATCACAGTGTCTTTTTTTTAAAAAAAAAAAACGGAATATATTGGTGTTATGATTATATTATGATTCATTATATATAATTAATCATTCATAATGGGTTCATCATGGTATACTACTGGGAAATCATCATCCATGAGATATTGGGATAGTTGGGAAATATATCTTTTAATCATGGTATAATAACGGAATAATAATGGTATGATAATGGGAAATCATCAACAATTTGTTGGGGAATATGATTCATTATGACAAGCAATAATGGTAAATATTGGTAAATAAATGTAAATAATTAAATAAAGAAACACACACACATATATATATATATATACACACATGTTGGGGGTTGTGGATGATTATAGTGATTATAGTATGTTATCCCAAATAGTGGTAGTATACAATCAACCGTACCAGGCGGAAAATTGTGATTTAATGTTGGTTTTTTGGATTTTATGGGGAAGTAATGATTATTAATGGGTAATAATTGTATATAATTGTTAATCATTGATAACAAGGGATAATAACATATGATCATGGGATAATGATGGGATGATAATGGGATACTAATGGCTAATCAATTGGTAATCTATGACTGGTTGGTGGTTTGGAACATTTTTTATTTGTCCATATGTTGGGAATAATAATCCCAACTGACGAACTCATATTTTTCAGAGGGGTAGGTATACCACCAACCAGATGATGATGGGGTACTTAATGGTATATTTAATGGTAAACCATGGGGGGGGAAGTCCCCGAACTGGAGGTTTCTAGCTGGACAAAATCGACTTTCATTGGTGGATTATTGAATAATCAACTATGTCTAATTTTTTTTGGTTGAATTATAGCCAACAAAAGCTAGGTGTTAACTGCAAAAACTGGCGATGGTAGATGTTTTGCTACTGATGGGATTCTTGATGGGATATAACAGACACAATATTGGGATTATTGATGATATAATCCTGGAGATTCAAGCAGTCCCCAGTTTGTTGACCCCAAGAATTGATAAGTAATAAGCCACAACATTGCTGGCGGGATCACGGGGGTTCGGTTGAATTTTTCCTTTTTGAACCAGCACACAATTGATAGATTGACCCAAATCATCACGAAAAATGGGGATGACCCCTCTACATAGCTATAGAAAATGGTAATTTATAGTGGATTTTCCCATTAAAAATGGTGGATCTTTCCATAGTTATGTTAGTTTACCAGAGGCTATCATTGGCGATGATTCCATAATCCATTCATATCCATCCCTGTCTGAGCCTGGCTGTTGGCGGTTGAATGTGATACCCTCTGGTCAACGTTTACGTAACTATGGAAAGATCCACCATTTTCAATGGGCAAATCCACTATTTCTATGGATATAAATGGCCATTTTCTATAGCTATGTAACAAATTGCCAGAGGGTATCTCTAACACGATACATTTTTTTTGGGGGATGGACATCACAGAACTTAGGCCTCCACATTCCACCCCCAGAGTTGGACGAGATCATAGACCCCAAGACCACCATGGTTGTTTGATTTGGGGATCGAGAAAGGATTACAGTAGCCATTTGGGTAGAATTATGATCTACCCTCTGGCTATTTAACATAGCCATGGTATAGATGTCCCATAGGCATAGATGGTTTACCTATTAAAAGTGGTGATTTTCCATGGCGAACTGTTAAATAACCAGATGGTAAACCATGTTTAAGCCCCATTTTTGATGGTCAAATCCACTTATTCTTTGGTACCGTGCTCAAATCCGCAATGGTTGCTGCTTAATTCTCCCAGAGAATCCGCTAAATATTCCCAAGGACTTATTATCACAAGTTCATGGTGGCGAAGTGTGGCGAAAATTAGTTGATGATCCAAAATTTGTATTCATTATATAGTAATTATTCATCCATTAGAATGAGTAATTGATAGTAATTAATATGAATTAATGACTTATAATTAGTATTAATTACTATGAATTGCTAATTACTATCATTACTAATATGGCCAATATAATATCATTACTTATAATCAATATATAATCAATTACTAATAGGCTAATTAATTACTACTGTTGATGGGAGAAATCCTGCACCACCTTGGATGGTTGAAACCCTATAAATAGTGGGATAAACCATCTATCAACTGGTGCAGGATTTCTTCCATCCACAGTATTAATGGATACTAATTAGCCTATTAGTAATTCAAGTCCCATCCATTCGAGCCAGGCTGGGAGCCGTGGCTCGCGGTGCTCCACGCGTAGCGCAACGCTTCATGTCCCAGGCTACTGGACAGATGAGAACTAGGATGGGTTAACGCACAACAAACGGGGATGTAATCAACCTATTTATGTATAACTATATATATATATGTATACATACATGCATATACATGTATATATATATACCTATATATATATACCTATACGTATTCAAAAAATATATGAACATGAGTCGAAATGTTCCACCAATGAGTCATTAGAGATCCCGACTCTCGTTTCGTTGGCCACATCAGGCCAGCAGTGAAGGCAAAACACCAGGCGAGCACATCACGATCCGAGGATTTGATGTCCCAAAGATCTCATGGGTTTTTTGTTGGGATATTGTGGGGATTCTTGATGGAGAATACCCCCTGGTATCATGGGATCTATGGTGATTTTTCATGGGTTTTTATAGTGATTTTGCATGGGATATGAATGGGATATACACCCGGCCTGGTAAACATACAAAAAGCGACATAGAAAATTGCCATTTAGTTCGTTGATTTAGCCAGCTAGAAAATGGTGATGGTCCATAGTTTTTTGTATGTTTACCAGAGGTGGATGATATGATATAATCAAGAAAAATATGGGAATCTACCCTCTGGTGATTGAACGGAGCTAGCGAACTGGAAATCACGGTTTCTCATAGGTAAATCATGATAAATCATCTATAAATTGGCAATTTGTTCTATTGCTATGTCAAATAACTAGAGGGTACTTGGGCTGCATGTAAATGCGTAAAAGAACATGGGAATATACCACACAAAAGTTTATAAAAGTTTCAGCAGCTATATAATATGCTGAGATGAGCAGGAAATCATGAGTAAACCTGCGGGGATGGTAGCTTATGGTTTACGTAGTGAAGATATCTAAGATGGTAGCGCCACTGCATTTTTTTGTCGTCCCTGAACCTTGAAGTTTGAACTCATAGATCTTCAGGCTTCATACTGTAACCTATGATTCTACCAGTTGGGGAGTTATAGCCCATGTACATTGAGGTTTAAAACATGGTGTTCTACCCCCAAATAATGGGGGATTGTATTCCGGTCAATTTTACCTTGGACGAAATCTAGGAGCAGAGAGTTGGTTGAACGGAAACTTTGCAGGAGACCGTTTTCTTTGGAAACCCTACGTATGGGTTTCCGAATTTCTCGTACAATTTTCTTCAATCAACCGATTTTGCCTGAGTTTAGCGTGGTTTCCCCATCATTTTCTATGGTCTCCCTGTAAATTTCCATAGTTTCTCTGAGGACCCCCAGTTGTGAGTTGGTTTATGAACCCCTTAACTATAATCATTTCCCTCAAAAGCGCTGGTTGACCAAGTTATGTGAGTCAACTTAGCTATCGTTCGAAGGCCTCACCTTGCAGATATCGGATCAAAACTTGTTTCGGATTTTCGAACACTGGGAGCCATCAATGCATATCAATGCATTTGTGGAAGTGGCAAACAACCTTTTCGCCAAGCGAATGCTCCCATGATCGTTCAAGGATTTTGTAATTGGTTTCCAGGGGTCCCAGCCCCAAAATGATAGAAACACATGTTAAAACAGTATGAAATGAACATGGGGCACCCCCAAATCCCATAGATTCTGGTCAGATTTTGCATTCAAATTGGAATCTTGTGGGGCATCCCATGGTATATCCCAGTTTCATGGTGATTCTAGTGGGATACGCATCAAAAAAATATTATTAGGATCAAAAAAACATATTATTAGGATTAAAAAAATTATTCTCGGGATCAAAAAAAACTATTCTGGGAGAGGGAAGGAAGGAAGGAAGGAAGGAAGGAAGGAAGGTAGGAAGGAAGGAAGGAAGGAAGGAAGGAAGGAAGCTGAAAGCGGTATTTCAGGACACTGGGCACTTGTTGAAAGTGAGTCTCCAACTATATCATACTATATCTGCTTGATTTAACTCACATTCGCTCGCAACAGGCATGTTGTGCATTATATATATCTATATTATATGTATACCTTGGGTACAATCTATAAATATATAAATAAATAAATAGATAGATAGATAGATATATATATATACACACACAAAATCCCTGAGTACCATATTCCACCGCACACAGGAGCACAGACAGGTATTGTCATTCTGCTTTGGGGGAGGCGCTGCGCCCTCCCCCAGTCCCCCCTCCCGCCTTTTTTATTTGAATCCAAGCTTGCACATTTGTAAATACATGACTCGACAAATGTATTTCAGTACAGACCATTCAAGAGTTCCAATTCATATGCTGACATGCACACAACATCACACAACCCTAACCCTTCCCCTACCCCCCACACCACCCTTGATTTAACTTACATTCTACATGCTCACCGTAGGCGTGTTGTGCATCATATATATACCTTGAGTACCATATATAAATACACATATACATGCACATAGGTAAACCCTGAGTACCAACCATATTCAACCTACAGCAGCACACGGGAGCACAGGTATTCTCATTCTGCTTTGGGGGGAGGTACATCGTGTGCTGAGCTGTATGCGCAACTGTGCACAATTTTAACACGTACTGCTACATCCTGAGTCTGCAACCCTTCTGCTGGCGTCTTGATGTTTGTGCCTTCACGCATAGACATGCATACATCCACTAAAGACATGCATGCAGACATATACTATACAGACATACATGCACACGTGCGTACATGCATACATCCACACATTAATGCAGACAGACCGACATATGTGCAGTAACAGCCCGGAGACCGCATTGGTATTAGCATCGGAGTTGGCGATGAGAGAAATTGGTGCGCAATTGTGGGGAAAGTGGTGCGCTCACTGGTTGATGAGGGTATAGGTTTCTCGGGGGTAATTTTTTGTATACCAATAATATTTTTTTGATCCTTTTGGATATTTTTTTTGATACCAATATTTTTTTTGATCCTTAACCCATTCTAGTTGTGGTTTCAACTGATTTCTTTGACTCCACTGGTTGCGCGCCGCTTCTGCGCCATGGCGTGGATTCCACCAATTGGGGATAAAGTGGGGGTCTAATGAGGATTGGGTGTGGCAGATGTAGCCACTTTGAGACCCAAAAATGTGGGGATGCTGATGCCCTGGATAGAAAGGCATTTGGCTTAAAATCGCCACGCAGGTTCGTTCCTTCAGAGCTTGTTGCAAGGGGTTGTAATGCGGCTCAACTCAGTTGCTCACATCTGCAAGCCACGTGCTATAGCAGTGGGTGACCTTATGAGAGTGTCCGGGCACCCCACAAACAATGCATTGATCGCTTCGCCTGGGAGATCTGGCACGTTGATGCACGTTGCAATTGCCGCAGACAAGACATTTTTGACTTTGAGGGGTTGACCAGTGTCAACTGCTTTCAATTCAGAGTGGACGGTGCGGAAATCCATGATCTGATACTGTACTGCTCTTTATATCCGGAAAGTAAAGTGACCCCTGCCCGGCACCTTTAACGGATGACTACTAGTCCTGGCATCAAAAATGGATGTTGACTAATGATGCACATCTTTGTGGTTTCCAACATTGTGACACCATTCCCAAAAAAAACTTCCCTGGTGGATGGGTGCTCTGGCGAGGTTGCTGTTTCCATGACTGGCCGCCAGCTGCCCTTCCTGTGGATCTGCTGGCGGCCTGGAAGTACTTGGATGGACAACAGGTGCAGGATGAGGAGTTCTCGCTGCATGGGCTGACAAGAATCGGAGGAATTGACTCAGCATGGCAGCTTCAAGACCTGCCGAGCAGCCTTCAACACCTGGATTTCTGTGACGAATTTACTGAAAGCCTTGTGCAAGTTCACTTTCCAAGCGGCATCAAGACACTTCTTTGGCTTTCATTTCAATCGAAACTTGGATCGCACAACTCTGCCAGGAAGACTTCAAACCTTGGCTTTCGGAAATGACTTCAACCAAAGCCTGGATGGTGTGACTCTGCCACCAGGTTTGCAAACCTTGACTTTTGGAAATGACTTTGCTTCTGCGCTTGTGTGCATGTGTGTGTGTATGCGTGCTTTGCTCTCAGGATTCGAAGAAGACGGCATATGTCGTCGAGGGAGATGGCTTGCTGCCCCTCCTTGGCCGGCTACAGCGAGAGCTGGGTGTCTGGCCGAGGGGGGAGTGGCACATCTCCCTCTGAGCAGCCAAGACAGCAGAAGTTTTTATAAAACATATCGCCTCCAAAGGTCGCTGTGTTGCTACTGTTGCTGTTTCTGTTAGTGATCGTGGACTGAATGATGGATATAATATACGACTGCTACGTGCTCGTAGTTGTGAGGGCCTAATGCGAGTAGTTGCCCCGAGCGGCAAGCGCCTGGTTTCATGTGCGGTTGAGCCCATAGAAAACCTGTACCAAAAGTAACCTGACCAAAGCTTGGATGGGGTGATTCTGCCACCAGGTCTGCAAACCTTGACTTTTGGAAATGACTTTGACCAAAGCTTGGATGGGGTGATTTTGCCAGCAGGTCTGCAAACCTTGACTTTTGGAAATGACTTTGACCAAAGCTTGGATGGGGTGATTTTGCCAGCAGGTCTGCAAACCTTGACTTTTGGAAATCAATTTAACCAAAGCCTGGATGGGTTGCCAGCGGGTTTGCGAACCTTGACTTTTGGATATTTTTTTGACCAAAGCTTCGATGGGGTGACTCTGCCAGCAGGTCTCCAAACCTTGACTTTTGGATATCAGTTTAACCCAAGCTTGGATGGGGTGACTCTGCCAGCGGGTCTCCAACCTTGACTTTTGGAGATATTTTTGACCAAAGCTTGGATGGGGTGACTCTGCCAGCAGGTCTCCAAACCTTGACTTTTGGAGATATTTTTGTCCAAAGCTTGGATGGGGTGACTCTGCCAGCAGGTCTCCAAACCTTGACTTTTGGATATCAGTTCAACCCAAGCTTGGATGGCGTGACTCTGCCAGGAGGTCTGCAAACTTTGACTTTTGGTTGCCCGAAGGGATGATGTTTGGGTGCCAGCAAGCCAAGGGTTTTCTTTAAGCAGGGCCGATGGAAAAGGGAAACAGCTGGGATGGCTACGTGCTGGTTTGGGTGTATGCTCCATGGTTCCATGATACTTCCCACAGAGACCATTGAGGGCTGGGATGACCCCTGGCCTCGGCAGGTGACGCCGACCCGGCCGACCCCTCGGCGCCCCCGGCAGCCTCCGGGGCGGCCTCCGGGGCGGCCTCCGGTGCTGCCCCTGCAGCCCCAGAGCCGGAGCTGCTGTATGCGCTGCCGCTCTACCGGAAGCCGGCCTTCCCAGGGCTGCTTGGAAGTTGAGGAAGTGTTAGAACTAGGGGAACAATGTGGAAAACTGGGACAAACCCTGAGAAAAATGGAATTATCTAGGGCTGAAACATGGCTTATATAACAAACCATGAATCATGGTGCTATAGCCACGAATTAATGAGAATATCATTGGAATTATATAATATGGCCCGCGGTAATCGAACATGGCTGGCTGGACAACCCACTATCTAGTCCGATGATTTTCCATCAACTACCAAAGGGGTAAGAAGATTGAATGTGATACACTCTGGTAAACTAACATAACTATGGAAAATCACAATTTTTAATGGGCAAATGTTAGTTGGCCATTTTCACTAGCTATGTTAGTTTACCAGAGGGTAATTTGGTCCGCACCACTTCTTGGAGGCCCACTTAAATTAATCTAGTACGCTGATGAGTGTCATGGTCCAAAATATTGTGAGACAATTTCCCAAAATTATTGACTCACCTGAAATTAAGGGGGCGGGCCTCTATTGTGAGATTTTTGTTCCAGCCCCGTTTTTTTCAGGAAAAAATGCATAATCCTTTATTGCACATCTGTCCCTCACAGCCCAGGCAGCAAGCAAACTTGAAACAACAACAACAACAACAACAACACCAACAACAACACCAACACCAACACCAACACCAACACCAACACCAACACCAACACCAACAACAACAACAACAACAACAACAACAACAATGACCACAACCACAACCACAACCACAACCACAACGACAACGACAACGACAAAGACAACAACGACAACAACGACAACAACGACGACGACAACGACAACAACGACAACAACGACAACCACCAACAAC